>RCMY010001344.1_pt1 | contig 30426 bp, 31 predicted proteins | sample 2041341 | NCBI WGS metagenome assembly RCMY01 (sample SAMN09708234, study PRJNA481090) | Marine sediment metagenome, whole genome shotgun sequencing project. | reverse complement strand
CGTGACGAGCCATGGCTCGTCACGACCCGTCAACTTCATCCAAGGCAACGGTGGCCGAATCACGGTGTTCCGGGGACTGAGAGTCCTGTGTCACCCGCTGTGTCGCACATCGCTCACCGCGCTCTACGACGTCGACCGCAATTCTCCGGCCGAACTTCGGGCCTGGCTCGATCGAGTCGAGAAACGCTTCGCTCGCTGACCGAGCAATCGCTCAGGCGTCGACGCTGACCGGGGCCTCGATGGCGTCCGGACGGTCGTCGTCGGCACTCGCCGAGTCGTGGGCCGGAATGAGTCGACCGGACCGGCGCTCGACCTGCTCGATGCCTGCAGCGACGAGTGTCCCGACCGCCACCGGAATGAGGATGCGGGGGAACTTGAAGAACGGTTCGACGAACCCGTTGATCCCGAGGTCGACTTCGAGCACACGTTCGTACATCCAGCCGAGGCTGATCGCTGCCAACAGCAGGGATATGACGGTGAACAGCGGCAGGTAGTAGCGAGTGCGCCGCAACAAGTAGAGCGCCGTGAAGCTGACGAGAACGACCACGGCCTGGCCGATCTCGATCCCGATGTTGCGACCGAGGAGCGAGACAAGCTGGGTCTGTCGAGACACGTCGAGCCCCTCGACGAGTGAGGCGAAGCCCATGCCGTGGAACAGTCCGAACCCGAAGGCGATGGCCCACTCCTTGTTGGGTGCGATCGGCCGGAGGTTGTGGAGGGCAGCCAGCGCGATCGAGATCGCGATGATCGACTCGACCAGCTTCGACGGCGGGAGGGGCAAGATGCCGAGCCCAGCGAGGCTGAAGGTGATCGTGTGCGCCACGGTGAACATCGTGACGATCTTGAGGATCCGCCACAGCGACGAGCCGAAATCGTCACCTGGCAGCCATCGGTTCTGGAAGACCAGCACCGAGGGGAGGAGCAACACGAGAATGAACAGGATGTGGTCCGGTCCGGTCTTGATGTGGTCGACACCAAGCGAGACGCTGGAGGAGAAGTTGTTCCACTGGCTGGCGTTGCCGAGGTCGACCGCTCGCACTCGGTTGTCGTCGTCGAAGTCGAGCAGCCATTCCTCGCCGTTCTCGAAGATGCCGCCCTGGATGTCGTTGCCGATCAACAACAGCGCCGTCGGGTCGTCGACATCGTCGAAGAACGGATCGAACCGCACCTCGAAGGTACGAGGAATCTCGCCGTCGAGTCCACCGACCGTGAAGCCGAGGTCGACGAAGTTCAGATCGGTGTCGATCCCCTCCTCGAACAAGATGTCGAGGCCGTCCCACGTGATCGGCTTCGACTCACCATCGACGATGAACTCGAAATGGTCGGCGGCATAAGCCTGGAGAAGAGGAAGATCGGCCTCGAGCTGAGGGATCAGTTCCTGACCCTTGCCTTCGAGGTCGAGCCCCAGAAACTCCTCGATCATCGGCGTCGGGAACTCGACACGTCCGCCGACGGCGATGTCGGTGAAGTCGAGATAGACCAGCGGCTGATTGGCCGAGTGGGCGCCGCTGGTGGCCGGCAGCGACACGAGCACGACGGCGAACGCAACCAGACAGGCCACGCTCCTCGCCACGTGCCGTCGGACGTTCCTGATCGCTTGTCGCATGCGCTGCCCTCATCGCTGGTGACGCAGAACACATCTGCGTCAGGATGACCATGCTGCCTCATGGCCGTGGTCGATGCACCAGCAAATCATCCCGGGAGGGATGGTGTCAGATCAGGCGGCGCTTTCGGCTTTCGCCAACGCCGCTTCACGCTTCGCCTTCACCCGAGCGGCCACGCGCCCGACCTTCTCGATGTAGGCGATGATGCGTTCGCGGGCCTGCTCCGCCTCGGGGGTGAGGCCTTCGATCTCGGCGATGTTCCAGTGCTGCATCACGACGGGAATCAGGATCTGCTCGTGATGGAGGGAGAAGTCGTAGATGCCGGCATTGGCGATGATCTTCGAATGAGCGACGAAGTCGGGGATGCCGGTTCCCGGCATGGCGAAGTCGGTGACCTGCGGCTCGAGCGCGATCATCATCTGCGAGGGATCGATCTCGAAGCCCGCAGTTGCGATGTCTCGGTAGAACAGGAAGTGGAAGTTCTCGTCGATCGCGACACGCCGCATGATGTCGTAGCCGGCCCGATCGATGCCCTCGAGCAGCTTCCCGGTGTTGCGGTGGGAGATACGCGTGGCGAGCTCCTGCATCGTCACATACAGCATGCCGGCAGCGGCATTGGGCGGTTGTGGAACCTCGCCTCCGCTCATCTGCGCCATGCGGCCTCGTTCGAGTGCGACGGGATCGATGGCCCGAGTGACCGTGAGGTAGTCACGAATCGCCGTGGCGTGCCGCCCCTCTTCTGCGGTCCAACGGCGCACCCATTCGCCCCAGGCACCGTCGGCACCGAACATGCGCTCGATGTCTCGGAAGTAGTACGGGAGGTTGTCTTCGGTGAGGAGATTCACGAACAGCGCGCTGCGCACGTCGGCGGGGATGTTCGCTTCTTCGGGTGACCATTCGTAGTCGTCGGCGAAGTCTTCGCCTCGGCTCCACGGGACCAGCGTGTGGGGGTGCCATTCCTTGGTCTGGGTCAGGTGCCGTTCGAGCAGCGTCTCGGCAGTGGACTCGAGTTCGGCGAGGAAGGCGATATCGGCGTCGATGACCATGGCCTAGAGCCTACCGACCGGTAGGTAGGTGGGCGATCGCGAGGCCGAAAAACATCGCTATCTGGGACAAAGTTCACCAACTCGACAGTTCGCGCCAGGCTTTTGCAGACGATTTCACCACTTCGTGCGATAGTGATGCGATGAACGACGGGACCACCGACACGATGCGTGTCGCCTTCCCCGCAGCCGATCGCTTCACCCGAGTCGGTCGTGTGGCGATGGCCGGGCTTGCCCTGCGGCTCGAGATCGAGGTGCAGCAGGTCGAACAGCTCCGTCTGGCCGTCGACGAAGCGGTCGATTCACTCGCCGGTGAGGGAACCGTCACCGTGGAAGCTCGGTGGGAACCGGGTCGGCTCCAGATCGACATCGCCAACCCCGACGCCCACCTCGACGGCAGCCGCCAGGAGGAGCTCGCAGGCATTCTGGGCGGACTCGTCGACGAAGCGAGCATCGGCGCCGCACATGTGGCGCTGATCCTCGAAGACGAGGCCTGAGCGAACCTGGTTCAGGCTCCCGACGAGCCGAATCCGGCAGCACCACGGTCATCGGGGGCGTGGGGAAGTTCGTCGACCTCATTGAGCTGAAACGCGGGGACCGGCATCACGAGCAGCTGGGCGATTCGCTGCCCACGGTCGATCTCGACGGCGACATCCGACGTGTTGTGCAGCACCACCTTGATCTCACCCCGATAGCCCGAGTCGATCAGACCGGGCCCGTTGAGCACCGTGACTCCCTGGTTCCACGACAGGCCCGACCGTGGGAGGACGAACGCCGCAAACCCCACCGGCACGGCGATCGCAAACCCCGTCGGGACGAGTGCACGCCCGCCGGGCTCGATCGTGGTCGCCTCGGCTGCGGGCAGATCAGCGGCGGCATCGCCCGCTCGCATCCGACGCGGAGCCTCGAGGTCGGCATCGATACGGAGGAGGGGAACATCGATCACCGCTGCACCCTAGACAGCTGCACCCAGACAGCAGACGATCACGGCCACGCAGACGTCCCATCGCCGGTCACCGCCGAACCCGGACCAAGCCGCAGAGATAGGCTGCCGACGTGCTTGCCTGGATGGACCTCGAAATGACCGGCCTCGATCCCTCACATCATGTGATCGTCGAAATCGCGACACTCATCACCGACGACGACCTCAACATCGTCGCCGAGGGTCCCGAGTTGGTGGTCCACGCCACCGAGCCCGAACTCGCCTTGATGGAGCAGGTCGTGATCGACATGCACACCAAATCCGGGCTCCTCGACGACATCCGCAGTTCGGCCATCTCGCTCGAAGACGCCGGCACACAGACCCTTGCGTTCCTCCAGGAGCATCTCGGCCCTCGCACCACGCCCCTGTGCGGCAACTCGATCGGCATGGATCGGCGCTTCCTCGCCACCTATCTCCCCGAGATCGAAGAGTTCCTGCACTACCGATCGGTCGATGTGTCGACGATCAAGGAACTCGGCAAACGGTGGAACCCCAAGGCCATCACCGGTGCCCCGAAGAAGACCGGATCACACCGGGCCCTCGACGACATCAAAGAGAGCATCAACGAGCTGGTGTTCTACCGCCAGGCACTCTTCGCCACGCCCGAGGCGCCGGCCGTCTACACCGTTTGACCCGAACGACCGTCTGTTCAGCGATACCAGCCATCGGGAATGGAGTGCACCACTCCTGATGCTGCCGGTTTGGTGAGCCCCTCCGCCGACCACCAGGTGGCGAATCCCGGCGCCTGATCCGACGCCGGTGAGGGCAGGTCGTCGACGGTGAGCGTCACGACCGAACCCTGGTCGATGCCGTGGCCGTATTCGAGCTCGGCTCGACACCGCTCCGAAGGGAATGAACGCTCGGCGACCAGCTCTTCGACCGCGGCCCAATAGGCGGCGTTGTTCATGTGTTCGAAGATGTCGAAGTCGACGAAGCGGACAGGCCACGGGCGGCCGATCGCCGTATCGGCGGGCTCGGGGTGCTCCAGCCGGGCGCTGACCTTCCGACCCTGGGCTGCCTCGGCATAGAGATCGAGGAACTGTGACGACAGCCGGGTGGGCCTGCCGGATTCGGCATCGAGGTGGACCCAGAGGGTCGCGATCTCGAGTCGGGCGCCACGATCGCCGGTCACCTGCAGCCGACGTTCGGCCCAACGTCCACCCAGACCGGAACAGAACGTCACGAACGTGAGCGTCTCGCCGAACTCGGCTTCGACGACCACATCGACCACGGTCTTTCGCACGATCCAAGCCAGGTCGTCTTCGAGAACGGCATCGGTGGTGTCGTCGTTCGAGACATCTTGGGCATACCGAACCAACGAATCGAAACGAAGTTTTCCGTCGGGGCGCACATCACCCAACCGCACCTTCCTGACCTGGGAATACGTACGCCCGACGGAGGGCAGCGGGATCAGGGATTCGGCAACGGAGGTCACCGTTCGACGGTATTCGCCGTTAATTCGATTGACACATCTGGTGATCCATAGGAGCGTTGCACCAGTCAGTGCCGCCCGGCACAACGATCGGCTGAACGCCGACCGGCCACGACGCTCGCCTCGCAGCACCCGAAAGGAGAGGCCCGATGATGATCACCCCCACATTCCAGGCCTCTGCCGAACTCGTGCTCGATGCCGCGAGCGGTCGCGATGCTCATGCGTCCATGCCGATGCATCTGCCTGAGTTCCGGACCTCCGACGCCCAGTTTTCACCCGTGATGACCTCGCTCGCCTTTGGCGAGATGAACATCGGTGGCACGAACTCCGCAATTGGTGGCAATCCGTTCGGTACCACCGATGCCTGCGATGACGTCCGCTCCTTCACCACCGGTACGTGGGCCTATGCCGCGACCTCCAAGAAGGAGCACTCCCAGCGAAAGAGACCGACCTGACGCACACTGATCAGGTCGAACTCGAAGCCGCTGGGAGCAATCGCTCCCAGCGGCTTCTTTGCTTTTCGGGCTCGATCGACCACCCGACCGCTCGCCCGCCGCCTCACTCCTCTTCTCGACGACTCGAAACCCACGGAATCTCCATGTTGACCACATCCAGACCAATCGAAGCCCAAGCGGTACCACCGTTACCGACCGATGTCGCCTCGATCCAGACCCGCTCGACCACCGCTCCGGTCGCCGACAAGTCGGCCGATGCGACTCCGGCGGCATCCAGTCCCTTCGCTCAGGATTGGTGGGTTGCGGCTGCGTGCCGCACCGTTCCCGACGCCAAGGATCTGTTCTTCTCCGAGGAACTGACCGACATGGCTGCGGCCAAGCGGATCTGCGCCGACTGCCCGGTGATCGCTCCCTGCCTCGAGGCGGCGCTCCACCGGGGCGAGCCGTGCGGCGTCTGGGGCGGGCAGCTGTTCGACAGCGGCCGCATCGTGATGATCAAGCGGCGCCGAGGGCGGCCACCAAAGCACCCTCGGCCCGAGGATCAGCTCCCCATGATCCCCGTTCCGGCCCACCTCCAGCGACTCATCGCCTGAGGAGGGCAACCCGACCTGCCCGATCGCAGCGAGAGCAACGGCCGTTCGCCCCGGCGAACACAAGCGAGCTCTCGCCAGTCGACGGGCAAAGGTGCGTCGATCCGGCGCTTCGGCCTGCCTGGGTGTGCCAAACGCACACTCGGCGGGTCGAACCCGGCGACGGTGTCGGGGAGGGGAATGCTGGCATCCTTGAAGCGGTTTACGCCTCAGGAGCCTGCGCTCCCCTCCCCTTCCGGATTCACTCATGAACTCACCACCTCAGACATCACGCCGTCGTTCCCGCTCGCTGTTCCGCCTCGGAGCAGCGATTGTCGCGTTCTGTGCCTTGGCTGCTGCCTGCACCGACGGTGGAACCGACGACGCCAGTGAGGCGGTCGAGCTGAGTGCCATTCCACTCACCACCTCCGACGGCGAGACCACCACCCTGGCCGACTACGAGGGCACACCCCTGATCGTCAACTTCTTCGCCAGTTGGTGCGCCCCCTGCAAGGCCGAAATGCCCGATCTCGAGAGCATCAGCCAAGAGTTCGCCGGTGAGGTGACCGTGCTCGGCGTCAACCGTGACGCCACGGAAACATCGTGGAAGGCGCTGATCGAAGAGACCGGCGTGACCTTCCCGACGGTGTTCGAAGGACAGGCCGGGACGATGTTCGAAGCCATCGACGGCACCTTCATGCCGACCACGATGCTCCTCGACGCCGACGGGACACTGCTCCGCACGGTTGCCGGATTGCAGACCGAGGACTCACTCCGAGATCTCATCGAAACAGAATTGCTGAGTTGAACCATGGGTGAGCTGTTCCAACCGTATGCCTTTGCGATCGGCATGGTCGCGCTGGTGAATCCCTGCGGATTCGCCCTGCTGCCGGCCTACCTGGGCTACTTCCTCGGCCTCGACGACGACGCCGACGAGTCCCGCATCGTGGCTCTCAACCGGGCACAGATGGTCGGGCTCTCACTCTCCCTTGGGTTCCTGTTCGTCTTCGGCCTGCTCGGCGTCGTCTTCGCCGGCTTCTACTCGTCGATCCAGGGTGCGCTTCCGTGGGTCACCATGGTCATCGGCGCCGGCCTGATCGCACTGGGTGTTGCGATGCTGCGAGGCTTCGATCTCGCACTCAAGCTTCCCAAACTCGAAAAGGGCACCGGCAGCCGCTCGGTCGCCTCGATGTTCGTCTTCGGCGTGTCGTACGCCATCGCCTCGCTGTCGTGCACCATCGGGCTCTTCCTCGGCGTCGTCGGCACCTCGAGTTCCGGCAAGGGTTTCGCCGAGCGCCTCGGCGGGTTCCTCTCGTACGGCCTGGGCATGGGCCTCCTGGCCACCACGCTCACCCTGGCCGTCGCCTTCGGCAAGCGAGGCCTGGTCAACCGGTTCCGCCAACTGCTCCCCAAGATCAACCTCATCTCGGCCATCGTCCTCGTGGTCGTCGGCGTCTATGTCGGCATCTACGGCTGGTGGTCGCTCTCGGTTCCGTTCCTCGAAGAACCGACCGGTCTCGCCGGAATCGGCAACACCATCGTCACCACGGCCGAACGCTGGCAGGGCTCGTTCGCCACCTGGATCAACAACCGGTCCACCGTGCTCGGCTGGGGATTCCTGGCCATCAACGCCGTGCTGATCGTTGCCGGTGCAATCGCTCGCCGTGGCGGATCGACCCGTCAGCCCGCCCAGGCCTGAGCCCCGGTGACCAGCCCGTCGATCAGGTGCTGGGTGTGACTGAACCGACGAAGTGGCCCGTTCGACGGGCCGGGCTGCCGCTCACCGTGTGTGCCCGGGTAGTAGAGCGCCAGCGGCGAGAGCCCGCGGACCCGAGGCGAGAGTTCGATCTGCACCCCGCCGCCCCGAGTGGCGTTGCAGGGATTCGCTGCATGCAGTCCTCGGAGGCGTCGCGGGATCTGGTCGATGTCGTCGATGACCCGATAGGCGGGCAATGCCCCGCGAACATGGAAGGCGAGATGGCGAGCGAGGTCTCGGTTGCCACCGCCGAACAGCAGATCGGTCCAGCGTTTGCTGCTGCCGAACCCGTGGATCGCCACCACCACATCACAGTGATCGAGAAACGTGGCCAACGAGGCGGACTGATCGGGCGAGATCTTGGCCGACGGGATGTGCTGCCGCATCCCGGGCGGCTGGATGACGCCGTAGAACGACGCCCCTGATCGAGCGGCGGCCTCGCTCGCGATCTGCTCGGTGAGTCGTTCGAGGTTGCCACCGTGAAAGGCCATGAAGCCGAAGCGGCTTCGAAGATCACAGTGCTCGATCACTCCCGGCATCGCCAGCAGCGACGCGAAGTCGACGGTGTCGTGGCTGACCTTCTGCATGCCAAGAGCATGCCTCATGCGCAGTAGCTTGGCGGTATGCAGCTTCGAATCTTCACCGAACCCCAGCAGGGCGCCACCTACGACGATCTCCTGGCCGTGGCCAAGGCCACCGAGGCCGCCGGCTTCGACGCCTTCTTCCGGTCCGACCACTACCTCAAGATGGGCGATGTCAGCGGACTCCCCGGACCCACCGAGGCCTGGACGACACTTGCCGGACTCGCACGCGAGACCAGTCGGATCCGCCTCGGCACGCTGGTCAGCCCGATCACCTTCTACCAGCCCGGTCCCCTCGCCATCACCGTCGCCCAGGTCGACCAGATGAGCGGTGGGCGAATCGAACTCGGTATCGGCGGTGGCTGGTACGAGGCCGAACACAAGGCCTACGGGCTCGAGTTCCCCGCCCTCGGCGAACGCATGGACCGTCTCACCGAATACCTCGAACAGATCACCGGGCTCTGGTCCACGCCCGAGGGCGAGACCTACGATCACGCCGGCACGTTCCACACGTTCAGCGACTCCCCGGCGCTTCCGAAGCCTGTGCAGACGCCGGGGCCGCCGATCATCATCGGTGGCCGTGGACCGAAGCGAACCCCGGCGCTCACGGCGCGGTACGCGTCGGAGTTCAACACCCCGTTCGTCCCACTCGACGAGCTCCGTGTGATCATCGATCGGGTGCGCGCCGCGTGCGAAGCGATCGACCGAGACCCCGATGATCTCGTCTACTCGTCTGCCATGGTGATGTGCCTCGGTGACACCGAGGCCGAGGCCGAACGACGGGCGGCAAACATCGGGCGCGACCTCGCCGAGATGCGAGTCGATTCGGCCGCCGGCAGCGCCGAAGAGGTCAAGGACCGCTTCGGTCAGTACGCAGAACTGGGCATCTCCCGGATCTACCTTCAGGTCCTCGACCTCGCCGACCTCGACCATGTGGCGTTCGCCGGAGAACAGCTTCTCTGATCCCCACCCGGTGAGAGCCGCTTCTGTGCGCCAGACCCACCACCAATCCTGTTCTGTGCGTCAGACGCGTCGCCAGCGACGACTCTGGCGCACAGTTCGGTTGGGGGCGACGACTCTGGCGCACAGTTCGGGCTGCGCTCGAAGCCAAGCAGCCACTCGGATCAGGGTGAGAGGCGGATGCGGGTCCACGAGGTGCCCACCTGGCGGAACCGGATGCGGTCGTGCAGCCGGTTCGGTCGACCTTGCCAGAACTCGATCTCGCGGGGGATCACTCGGTACCCGCCCCAGTGGTCGGGCCGAGGCACCTCACCCCCCTCGAAGCCGGACTCGGCGGCATCGAACCGGGCCATGAGGGTCTCTCGATCCGGCAGCTCGGTGCTCTGCAGCGACGCCCACGCGCCGATCTGCGAGCTTCTCGGCCGGACGCTGAAGTAGGCGTCGGATTCGCCCGACTCGACCTTGGTCGCCGTACCGAGGATGTTCACCTGGCGATGGAGTCCGAGCCAGCTGAAGGTGAGAGCGACCTCGGGATTGGTCGCGAGGTGTTCGGCCTTGGTGCTCGAGTAGTTCGTGAAGAACTCGAACCCGCCGTCGCTCATCCCCTTCAACAACACATTGCGGGTGTGCGGCCGTCCGTCGTGATCGACCGTGCCCACCACCATGGCGTTCGGCTCGATCAGTTCGGCCTCGATCGCAGCACCGAGCCAGGTCTCGAACTCGACGATCGGGTCGGGGTCGACGTCGGAAACGTCGAGCCCTCGGTCTTCGTATTCTTTGCGCATCCGTGCCAGGTCCACCCCTCCAGTCAAGCTCATCTCGGGCGATAGCGTGCGAACATGTCCATCGAGGTAGACGAACTCGTGATTCGCTTCGCCGAGTCGGGAACCACCGCCGTCGACGGTCTGTCGATGCGAGTCGACCCCGGCGAGGTCGTCGCACTCCTCGGCCCGAACGGTGCGGGCAAGACCACCACCCTGAATGCCATCGAGGGCTACCTCGTTCCAGACGCCGGGCGAGTACGAGTGCTCGATCACGATCCGGCCACCCAGCGCCACGGCATCACCAATCGCTGGGGCGTCATGCCGCAGAGCGGTGGCCTGCCCATGGGCGTCACCGTCGGCGAGGCGATCGCCCTCTTCGCCGGCCTGCACGGGGCCGAGGAACGGGCGCTGTCGATCATCGAGACCACCGGGCTCGATACCCTGGTCACACAGAAATGGCGGCGGCTCTCCGGCGGCGAGCAGCAGCGCCTCAGTCTTGCCCTCGCACTCTGCGGCGGCACCGAGGTGCTCATCCTCGACGAACCGACCAACGCCGTCGATGCCGCCGGCCGTGAGCGCATTCTCGAACTCATCGCAGACCGAGCATCGAACGGCACCGCGGTCTTGCTCACCACCCACCGCTTCGACGACGTCGAACGCGTTGCCGACCGAGTTGTCATTCTCCACCACGGTCGTGCCGTTGCGCAGGGAACGATCGACGAACTCACCACGACCACCGACCGCATCGAGTTTCAGACCACCCCTGGGCTTCCCGTCGAGGAGCTGTCCGCCATCGTCGACGCCCCGGTGGTCGAGCCAACTCCGGGTCGTTATCGGGTCGACCGGCCGCCGACGGCTCGAGGTGTCGCGTTGATCAACGACTGGTTGGGACAACACGGCAGCCTTGCCACCTCGATGTTGGCCGGGCGCCGATCGCTCGAGTCGGTCTTCCTCGACCTCACCGACGACCGGAGTCAGCAATGAGCCTCGCTCGCATACGCGCGCTCGTCCTGGCCGACCTTCGTATCGCTCGGCGCGACGGAGAGCAGCTCCTCCTCACCCTTGGCCTACCGGTGCTGTTGCTCGTGTTCTTCTCGACCGTCGACGTGCTTCCGACCGGTGACGGTGAGGCCGTCGACTTCCTGACTCCGGGCATCTTGGCGCTCGCCGTGTTGTCGGTATCGTTCGTCCGAATCGCGATCGGTCTCGGCTTCGACCGCAGCTTCGGAGCCATCCGACGGTTCGCCGTCACGCCATTACGTGCATCGGAGTTCATCGCTGCGAAGTTCGTCGGCACCGTGGTCTTCTTCAGCGGCCAGCTGATCGTCCTCGGTGTGATCGCCATGCTGCTCGGCTGGCGGCCATCACTCCACCTCGCCGCTCCTGCAGCCCTGTTCCTCGGACTCGTCGCCTTCAGTGCGCTGGGCATCGTGGTGGCCAGCCTCGTCGAAGGCCTCACCTCGCTCGCCGTCGCCAACTCGCTCTACATCGTGCTTTTGATCATGAGCGGACTCGTGTTCGAACTCGACGAGCTGCCCGGCTGGCTCTCCGCCATCGCGAAGGTGCTGCCGTCGACAGCGCTCGCTGAGCTGCTCCGTGACGGCTTTGCCGGCCAGGGCGGCCCCGGCTGGGCCTGGGGCACCCTGCTCATCTGGGCCGCTGCGGCGCCGCTGGCGGCTCTCAAGCTGTTCCGCTGGGAGTAGTCCCGCTCGTTGTCAGGCGCTCCGACACCGGTGTGTCGATGGGCGACTGATCAGTGCGGATCGGGGGGCGCCGGCGTGGCGGCGAAGGCCGTGCTCACCTGATCGTAGGTGAGCGGCTCGACTCGGTCGATCCGTTCGCGCTCTTCGCGGGCGTCGTCGTCGGCCCCCATCTCCGTCTTGGCCCAACGGGTGAAGACCACGAGGATGATCGCCCACAGGATGAACCCACCCAGCAGTTTCATGATGGCCCCGGCGGCCTGCTGATCTGCGAGCACGTCGATGCCCCACAGTCGATCGGTGATGTCGTAGTGGCGGTAGACGACCCCGGTGGCGAAGATGAGCCAGCCGCCGGGGATGGTCGGCACGAGCGACATCGTGAACAGATAGATGCACTGACCCATCGGCGACAACCGCCACTCGGTGATCGGTCCGAACACCGGCATCCACATGAGCAGACCGGAAACGAAGATCATCAGATGGAAGAGAAAGTGCACCGCACCAGAATCGGCGGAGATCTGGACGACTCGTGACCAGTGGAGCCACATCGTCAGCGCGTTGAACACGACACCGGCGACGAGTGGCTTCGAGGCCGTACGGAACCAGCGCCACACCCGAGAGTTCGGATCGACCACGAGTTCGAGGAGCCACCGAGGTGTCGCCAAGACGAAGGCGGCCGGGATGAGCATCGACAGCAACATGTGCTGGAGCATGTGGACCGAGTACAGATAGTTCTCGGCGATGTCATGCACCGGCCAATCAGAAGCTAGCCAGATGCTGAAGAATCCGAGAACGAACCAGCGCCGCTGGTTTCGGGTGATCGGCTCGTAACCGGCGGCAACCGCCTTCGGCTCGAGCACTCTCGACGCGAACCAGCCGATGGCCAGAGCGCCGACAAGCAACATCCACACCTCGGGGTGTGGCACATAGGCGACGTCCCCGAACCCGATCCGCACGGCGAGGATCATCGGAGCGTCAGATCCTGAACTCGAACGAGGCCATCACGGCCATGAAGACCGCTACCGCCAGCACCAGTCCGAAGCCGAACATGATGCTGAAGAACTTCCCGTTCACGAACTTCATGTCGAAGTACAGGTGCATGAACACCCCGGCGACGATGAGGAACTTGATGATCATCATCACGATGAGCGGGACCACGAGCGCAATGCCCTCGAGGCCGATGTAGGACCAGGCGATTTCGATCGCCGTCAGAACGGCGAGAACGACGAAGACGATCCAGTAGCTCTTCTCGGCGACGTGCTCTTCGTGATGATCGCCGTGCTGATCGATCGTGGGGTCGATGGTGATGTCTGACATGGTGTTCCTTCGACTCAGGGAATCAGGTAGACGATGGTGAAGATCAGGACCCAGACGATGTCGACGAAGTGCCAGTACAGGCCAACGAGTTCGACGGTCTCGGCACGATCCTGCTTGAGCTTCCCCTGTTGAGCAACCACGAGCAGCGCCATCAGCATCAAGATGCCGACGGTCACGTGAATGCCGTGGAAACCGGTGAGGGTGAAAAAGGCCGACCCGAACAGGTTGTTCGTGAACGTCAGGCCTTCACGGTAGAAGGCGGTGAATTCGTAGACCTGACCGCCGATGAAGATGGTTCCGAGGAGCGCCGTGGTGGCGATCCAGAGCTTGGTGTTCTTGTAGTCGCCCCGCAGGACAGCGGAGTGGGCGAGCACCATGGCCAGCGAGCTCATGAGGAGCACGAACGAGCTGAACGAGGTGAACGGAATGTCGAACATCGGCTCGACAGAACCGGCGGCCTGCATCTCGGCCACGAGCTCGGCCGGCATGGTGTCGACGACCCGAGGGTTGCCGGCGATCAGCTCGGTCAGGAACCGGGTCTTGGTCAGCAGGTAGGTGGAGATCAATGCGCCGAACAGCAGGCACTCAGACCCGAGGAACAGCCACATCGCCAACTTCATGTGCGAGATGCCAAGGCTGGTCGCACCATGGTCATCGTGATCGTCGTGCACCGCCTCGACGTGCTCGGCAGCTTCTGCAATGTCGGTCATGCGTTCGTCCCTGCGAGCTCGTGGTCGTCGTGACCGTGGTCTTGGATGTCGAGATCGTCAGCAGGCTCGAGTGCCCAGCCGAAGATCGACGCAATCAGAAGGAAGACAGCCGGGACGGCGATCCACAGACTGAAGATCACTGCGTACCCGAGAAGCGGCAGCGAGAACGCCAGCAGAATCGGCCAATAGCTCGGTGCCGGAAGATGAACGCCCTCGCCGTTGCCGGGCTGAGCCAGCTCTTCACCGGTATGGACTCGCCGCAGCACACCCTCGTCGTTCTTCTGATACTTGCGATGCCAGAAGTCGTCGAGCGATACGACCACAGGGGTGACATCGAAGTTGTGCTCGGGGGTCGGCGATGGGATCGACCACTCGATCGAGCGGGCATCCCATGGATCGGCTCCGACGTTGGGGCGGCCTTCGGCCTTCCATCCCCTCCAGGAGACAAACGCATTCAGGAGGATGAAGAGGGTGAACACCCCGAGGATGAACGAACCGATAGTCGACACCAGGTTCCACAAGTTGAAGCCCATGGCGTCGTCGTAGGTGTGCATCCGGCGAGGCATGCCCTGGAGACCAAGGATGTGCTGCGGACCGAAGGTCAGGTTGAAGCCCACGACCATTCCCCAGAAATGCCACTTGCCGATGGTTTCGTTGAGCTTGAAACCAAACGCTTTCGGCCACCAGTAGTACATACCCGAGACGAAGCCGAAGAGGGCACCGCCGAAGAGCACGTAGTGGAAGTGAGCGACGATGTAGTAGGTGTCGGTCTGCTGGGTGTCTGACGGTGCAACGGCGTGCGTCACGCCGGAGAGCCCGCCGATGGTGAACTGGGTGACCAGGCCGATGGAGAAGAGCATCGCTGTGTTGAGCGTCAACTTGCCGCCCCACAGTGTGGCCAGCCAGTTGAGGATCTTCACACCGGTCGGCACGGCGATGAACATGGTGGCGACCGAGAATGCGGTCACACCCAGCGGCCCAAGACCGGACACGAACATGTGGTGAGCCCACACGCCGAAGCCCATGAAGCCGATGGCGATTCCGGAGAAGACCATGAACGGGTAACCGAAGATGGGCTTACGAGCGAAGGTCGGGATGACCTCGGAGACGATGCCGAACGCCGGCAGGATCATCAGGTAGACCTCGGGGTGTCCGAAGACCCAGAAGAGGTGCTGCCACAGGAGCGGGTCGGCGCCCTGTTCGATGTTGAAGAAGTTCGCATCGAAGTTGCGGTCGAGAAGCAACAGGATCTGGGCGACGGTGAGGACCGGCACGGCGAACAGCAGCAGGAACTGGGTGACGAGGGTCATCCAGACGAAGATCGGCATCCGCATGAACGACATGCCAGGTGCCCGCATGTTGAGCACCGTGGTGATCAAGTTGACGGCACCGGCGAGTGATGCGATGCCCGTGATGAGCAGTCCGGCGTTCCAGAAGTCGATGCCGTGCGACGGCGAGTACGCCACCCCGTTGTTCGGTGCGTAGTTGAACCAGCCGCCGTCGGCGCCACCGCCGAGGAACCAGCTCGTGTTCAGCAGCAGACCACCAAACAAGAATGCCCAGAAACTGAAGGCATTGATTCGAGGAAAGGCGACGTCTCGTGCGCCGATCTGCAGCGGCAGGAGGTAGTTGGCGAACGCTGCACCGACGGGCATGACGACCAGGAAGATCATCACGGTGCCGTGCATCGTGAAGATCTGGTTGTACATGTCAGCCGAGAGGAACTTGCTGTTCGGCGTGGCGAGTTGGGTGCGAATGAGCAGCGCGGCGCCACCACCGATGAGGATGAAGAACATGGCGGCAACGCCGTACATGATCCCGATCTTCTTGTGGTCGACCGTGGTCAACCAGTCTTTGAGTCCTGTGGGATTGCGGGGACGAGCGAACACGCCCATCGGTTGCGCTGCCCGGCTCGGGTCGCCCGAGGGAAGGGCGAGCGGTTCACCTTCGATGATGGCCATCGTTGGTCAGCTCCTGCTCAGTCCAGGGTCGCCAGATAGGCGACCAAGTTTTCGATGTCGGTACCCGAGAGTCCGGGGAACGCTGGCATGCCGCGGTTCCCTTCGGAGTACATGGCCTTTTGATCCGGCGCATTGCGGATCCAACGGGTGAGCTGGGGCACGTTCCAGCGTCCGAGTTCGCTCAGTGAGAGGTAGTCGAAGTCGGCGTACGTCTCGAACAGGTCGTCGTCGTCGGCGTCGACTTCGGCGTACTGGCTGTAGATCGCACCGGCGAACACCGACCTGGTGGCAAAGTGCGTGAGGTCGGGGGCCACCTTGGATTCGAGTGGAATGAGGTCGCCGAAGGCGACGCCTTCTGGGCTGTCGCCCAATTCGGCTCGCTGATCTTCGGAGAAGGCCGCCTCGTATTCCTCTTGCGAGAGGTTGTACGGGTTCAGGTAGGGATCGCCTTCGAGCTCGCCGAATTCATCGAGATCGTTCTCCCGGACGACGTGGCAGCTGGCGCAGTTGGCCTGGAAGAGCGTGCGGCCGGCAAGGGCGGACTCGTCGGTCGGGACTTCGGCCGGGGTGATCTGGTTGGCGAACCAGGTGTCCCAGTCGGCTTGTTCGAGCGCAACGGTGGACATCCGCATCCGGGCGTGAGACAACCCGCAGTATTCGGTACACCAGCCGGTGTACTTGCCTGCTTCGTCGGCCTCGATGCTCCAGGTGTGGAAGCGACCGGGGACGGCATCTCGCTTGCCGTTGAGGCGGGGAATCCAATACGAGTGGATGACGTCTCGGGAGGTGATGGTGAGATCGACCTGCACACCGGCAGGGATGACCAGTTCATTGGCAACGCTCAGGTCGTCGGGGTCGAGTGCGACCTCGAGCGGCCATTCACGGTCGTGTTCGTCGCCGCCGACGCCGTCTTGGCCCCAGATCTCGCCGTCGCCGTCGGCGTCACGGAAGAAGCCGTCGCCGTCGACGTCGTAGCGGTATTCCCACCACCACTGCTGGCCGATGACCATGACGTCGAGTTCGGTGGGTTCGTTCTTCTCTTCGAGCTTCCAGATGCTGATGACCGTGGGCACCGACACCACGGCGAGCACGATGGCAGGAAGAATCGTCCAGCCGATCTCGAGCTTGTCGTTGCCGTGCCGCTGATACGGCAGATCGTCGTGATCGTAGTCTTCGGGCTTGACCCGGTTCTTGATGGCCAGCGCCGATCCACCGACGACCACGAGGACAAAGACCAAACCCACGATTCCCCAGATCCAGGGCCACATGAGCTCATCGATCAGTCGGGCCTTCGGACCGGCCGGTTCGAAGGTGTTGAGGGGCTTGTCCTCGGCGCATGACGCCAACAGGAGCGCGCCGAGACCGAGGGTGGTCGTTGTGCGCAAGGTGCGAAGTCGGGAGTTGGTCATGACCTTCTCGTCAGAACGGGGGTGAAAGATTCGGAGACCGGGCTTGCTCACTCTGTCTCCTCGGAATGCTCTTCGCCGTGGTGGAAATCTCGTTCACCGACTGCGGCACCGATGATGCCACCAGCCAGGACGACGAGCGCTGCCAGCACCATGAGGCCGGTGGTGACGCTCTTCTTGACCTCCACCTTCGACAGCAACACTGCCGTGCCGAACACCAAGACGGTGAGGATCGAACCGGCGACGACCGACCATATCGCGCTCGGTGCTGCAAGGAAGATCCGAGAGACGCCAAGCACGATGACGGCGATACCGACGGTTCCCATCAGGGGAACGTCGATGGGGCCCATGACCCGATGTCGGATGATTCGGTTGACTTCGGGGTCACCCGACGCCCGGTCGGACCAGGCGTGAGCAAGCCACTGGACCATCACCACGAAGAAGACGGCGAGTCCGAGATACAGGAACGCCCGTGACACGGCGGCACCGACGATGACGCTGGCGAGACCGAAGGCGGTGAGCAGACCCCAGTAGGCCGGATCGGCCGGAGGTGTGACGGCCGGGACCGTGGCCGTTCCAGCGATCGATGCCATGGCTTCGGCATCACCGTCTCGTGCGATGACAGCGACCGTTCCGAGCACGAAGGCCGAGACGGAGGCGAAGACGAGGATGGTGTAGCCGAGATGCTCGCCGACACCACCCTTGTAGCCGGCACTGATCACACCGATCGGCTGACCGCCGCTGATGAGGCCATACGCGAGCGCGCCGATCAGCGCAGTCAACGAAAGAGCGAACAGGAATTTCGAACCCCAGGTGAACATTGGTGTCTCTACCTACTTGGTGATGTAGATGGCGTACCAGAGAACCAGGTACAGACCGACGGCGACGTACCAGAACATCGCGGCACCGCGAATCCCCTCGACGTCCTTGGCGCTGAATTCTCCACCCAACGTTCGCAGCCACATGACGACGGCGTAGAAGACCGCCGCAAGCATGATGACGATGTGCGAACCGATGATGGCGTAGAAGAGTGGTGCTCGACCGAGCTCGTCACCGCGAACCGGCAAGTTCATGATCGTGAGCAGGTAGGCGGTCTGGGCGACGTAGGCCAGGCCGAAGAGTGTGGTCATCGACAAGGCGAGGCTGGCGTTGGTGCGATCGTCGTTCTTGAGCGAGAAGACGGCCCAGTACATGGTGACCGCACTGAAGACCAGCGTGAAGGCCATCATGTTCGGCTGGGTGAGCGGGATCTCGACCCCACGAGGGAGCCAGACCTGGCCGCTGGCACGCACACTCGCCCGGGTGGCGATGTAGAGGCCGATCAGCCCGCCGAAGCCAGTCGACACGGCGGCCGAGGCGAGCGCTGTACCGATGAAGAGCAGGCGAGGGCGCGCCGGGGTTGGTGCGGGAAGCTCCGACGGAATGGCATCGAAGCGGGTTCGATCGACGGCGACGGTGTCCATCAGGCCTGATCCTCCTGGGCGGCGGCGTCAGCGAGAGGCGATGCCGAATTGACGATGGGCATTTCGGCGAAGTTGCCGACGGGTGGGGGCGAGGTGGTCGACCACTCGAGCGTGAGGCCGCTCCATGGTTCGGTGGTTGCGCCACGACCGGCGACTGCGCCGGCGATGTTGAGTAGGAGCAGCGCTCCGGCCACCGACAAGAGTCCGGTTCCGGCGACGGTGAGGAAGTTCACCGCCTCGACGTTGCTGTCGACGTCGGGCGACACCATGAGCAGCGGCGCTTCGAGGAACCCGTTGATGAGTCCACCGGCACCCCAGAGGACGGCGCCGAGTGCGGCGGCGGCGACACTGAGCAGACCAGCCGGCTCACTGAGGTTGCGACCCCAGATCTTGATGGACCAGTGGTGGACCGCACCGATGATGGCGACGGCGGCGGCGCCGATGATGAGACCACGAACTCCCTCGTGGAACGCCGTGGCGTTCAGCGTGAGAGCGGAGGAGAGGTTGATGCTCTCGTCGGTGATGGTCTCGATGAAGCTGACGATCGGAGCGATCGTGCCGAGCGCACCGACCACGATGCCGACGAGCGAGAGGACTCCGGCGAGCAGACCGGCGACCATCGGGGTGCGAACCTTGAAGGCTCCGGTCTTGATGCTGTCACCGATGAGGGCGAGGGCCCCGAGCGTCGGCACGATGGCCAGCAGGAGACCGACGACCAAGAAGCCGTTGTCGAAGGCGATCGGCCGGCCGCGGCCACCGAAGCTGAGGAGCTCCGAGCCGAAGCTGAGGATTCCGAGGAACCCGAGGGCGGCGAGGATCGAGCGATGGAAGCGGAGCGGCCGTCCAGTGTGCACGGCGATCATCTCGGCGGCGAGGCCGAGGGTCGGAACAGCGATCCAGTAGATGGCCGGGGCAAGACTGAAGGTGTCGGCGATCGAGACCAGCGAGATGCGGTCTCCCGATGTGGGGAGATAGCCGTACTTGGTGTCGATGTAGGCGAGAAGCAGCTGACCCATGACGACCGGCAGCGTGAAGAGGCCAACGACCGAGAAGACGGTGAAGGACCAGGTCGAGACCGGAACCCGGTCGAGGCTCATCCCTGGCGCTCGGGCACCGAACACCGTGGTGGCGACACAGATGAGCGCCCAGACGATCGAGCCGATCATGCCGGCGAGTGCCAGCGTCCAGAGGACGGTGCCATCGAGGCGGCCACCGGCAGGGCCACCGTTGTCGATGTAGGCCACGACGAACAGCAGGGTGGAAGCCAGCCAAGACCAGAAAGCCGCAGCGGCGCCTCGGGAGAAGGCGAGAGCCGACGACCCGACCTGCAAGGGGGTGAGATAGGTGGCGAGCCCGACGAGGATCGGCACGATCCCGGCGAACAGGATCGCCTCACGGGCGAAGGACCACAGTTGTACGTATTGACCAGCATCTTCGACGATGGAGAACCCACCGAGGTCGAGCGTTTCGACTGCGGCGGCAGTGGAAAGACCGAATGCGGCGAGAAGGAACAGTGCTCCAGCTCCGATCCACAGTCGGCCGATCACTTTGTGATCGCCGGTCGCAAGGACCGAGTCGAGAGTCGACGCTGGCGCGGCGATGCTCGCTTCAGCGTCGTTTTCGGGGCGGATTTCTGTCATTGCCATGGATGATTGGACCTCAGTTGGAGGTGGTCATGGGGCGCGAGCCACCCGCGCCAGCTCGTGGGTGCGGGCGTACTGTAACCGGCTGAAGCGCCGGAGACGAAGTTCATGTTCCCCACCCGACCAATTGATCGAGCGCGACGGCGCCGAAAAGCACCGTCAGATAGGTGATCGAGAAGGCGAAGTAGCGAATCGAGAGTTTGTTCAACACATCCAGATCGTGCTCTCGAACCAGCTGGACGGCACCTCCGACGAAGGCTGCGCCGGACATGGTCGCCGCCGCGATGTAGATGTAGCCCATGTCGGCGACCGGGATGAGCACCAAGGTGACGACCCACACGACCAGCGCATACGCCAACATCTGGGTCGCTGTCTTTCGGTAACCGACCACGACGGGAAGCATCGGCACGCCGGCTGCTTCGTAGTCGGATTCGTAGCGAATCGCGAGGGCCCAGGTATGGGGAGGGGTCCAGAAGAAGACCACGGCGAAGAGCAGGATCGCCGGCCATCCGACCTCGTTGGTGACTGCCGACCAACCGATGAGCACCGGAGCGGCACCGGCAGCACCGCCGATGACGATGTTCTGGGTCGAACTCCGCTTGAGCCACAGGGAGTAGATGAAGACGTAGAAGAGGCACGCCGCCACGGCCAAGACGGCGCTGAGGAGATTGACGAATCCCCAGAGCCAGAAGAAGGAGAGGATTTCGAGGCCGACGGCGAACACGAGCGCTTCGGTGGGCTGGATGACGCCGGTGACCAGGGGGCGCATCTTGGTGCGCTCCATCCGGGCATCGATGTCTCGATCGATGTACATGTTGATGGCGTTCGCGCCACCAGCCGACAGCGTGCCACCGATGACGGTCGCAACCATCAACCAGATGCTGGGCAGACCTCGCTCTGCGAGCACCATCGTCGGGACGGTACTCACCAGAAGGAGTTCGATGATTCGCGGCTTCGTCAACGCGACGAAGGCTCGAACCCGTGATTGAGAAGCGACCGTGATCAACACCGCGGCACAGGGTAGCCCTGTGAGGGCTCCGCCAGAAAGACGATGTGACGAACGGCGGGATCGGACGGCCTGCCTCGAAGCTCGAAGGTGCCCGCAAAACGCGCCGTCGAGGGCGATCTGAGCACCTCGGGCCGTCGGGTGCACAGGCGATCGCAGTAGCGTGGTCGGCCATGGAAGACGGGCTGAATCCATCGACACGGCGGCCGGCGAGCGAGTCTTCAGCGGCAGAAGCGTCTCCAGCAGCAGAAGCGTTTGCGGCACCACCGGCCGCGGCGAGACAGAGGTCCCTCGAGATGGACGCCGATCGATATCGCCGAGTCGTCATCGTCGCCACCGTGCTGCTGGCAGGCATCATCTTGACCGGGGCCGCCGTGCGGCTGACCGGTTCCGGCCTCGGCTGCGAAGACTGGCCGACCTGCAGCGAAGACAGGCTGGTCCCGGCGCTGGGCTTCCACGAGTGGATCGAGTTCGGCAATCGCCTTCTTTCCGGCGCCGTGGGCATCGGGGTCGGCGCAGCGGTGCTGTCGGCGTATCGCCGAACCCCACGACAGCCAGACCTCATCCGATGGGCGTGGGGCCTCGTCGCCGGTGTCATCGGGCAGATCCTGCTCGGTGGGGCCACCGTGTTGGTCGACCTCCACCCGCTCTTCGTCTCCGGCCACTTCCTGCTCTCGATCGTGCTGCTGTGGAACGCTCTGGTCCTCCTCGACCGCAATCGGGCGGGCGTCGGCACTCCGACACCACTGGTCGACACTCGAACGGTCAACAACAGTCGAGTCACTCTCGCTGCCTCGATCGTCGTGTTGTTGCTCGGCACCCTGGTCACCGGTACGGGCCCGCACAGCGGAGACCCCGAGGTCGACCGGCTCGCACTCGACCTGTCGTCCATCGTCCAGCTCCACAGCGTCGCCGCCTGGATCTGCGTTGCCCTGACGGTCGGCCTCGTCATGCAATTACAGTCGAGCGGGCGCCCCGAACTCTCGCGGCTCGCCTCACTCTCGCTCGGCACCCTCTTCGCGCAGGGCGCCATCGGCTACCTCCAGTACTTCACCGGTGTTCCCGCCCTCCTCGTCGAACTCCACGTTCTCGGATCGATCCTCGTCTTCATGGCGCTCCTCTGGACGCACCTCTCCCTCTTCGAGCGTCGGGCCGACGCCGAGCAGGCTCGACCGACCGCCGACACCGAAGAGGTGTCCGCACGATGAGCGACGCCTCACCGGCAGAAGTTCTCGACCACGACCTCGACGAACGAACCGACGAAGACCGACCGTGGATCGTCCTCGTGTGGAACGATCCGATCAACCTCATGTCGTATGTCTCCTTCGTCTTCCAAAAACTCTTCGGCTATTCGAAGGAGAAAGCCGACAAGTTGATGATGGACGTTCACGAAAAGGGCCGGGCCGTGGTCTCCAGCGGCACGAGAACCGACGCCGAACGAGACGTCCACCGACTCCACGGCTTCGGCCTGTGGGCAACGCTCCAACAAGACGACTGAGGCGATCATGTTCGAATTGGTCAAGGCCCACCGAGACGGCAGCTACACGATTGCGTTCCCCGAACACCTCGTCGAGTTGGTCGCAGGCCTCGCCGGGCAACTCGACGGCATGCTCGACGACGACCGACCCGAACTCAAGCGACTCTTTCCCACGGCCTACGCCGACGATGCCGAGCGCGACGCCGGCTACCAGATCCTCGCCCGAGGCGAGCTCGTCGACCAGCGTCGGGCCAATGTGCAACAGGTCCTCGAATCCGCCGGCGAAGACCGCGTCGACGAAGACACCTTGATGGCTTGGATGCAGGTCATCAACGATCTACGCCTCGTGCTGGGAACGATCCTGGACGTCAGCGAAGAGGATCACGACATCGACGATTCCGACCCTCGAGCAGACGGTCTCGAGCTCTATCACGTGCTCGGGATGCTGCTCGAATCGATCGTCGGAGCGCTGCACTCGCGACTCCCGGACTGAGAGCAACTCACATCAGGGTGAAAAAGCCTGCCACCACAGGTGGTGGTTCTCGGCGACCGTGCTAGATTATGGCCTTCACGGGCATGAGCCTAGTCTCACTGGCCCCCATCGTTCAGCGGCCTAGGACACTGCCCTTTCACGGCAGGAACACGGGTTCGAATCCCGTTGGGGGTGCGTAAAACAGCAATACCCACATCATCGAGCACTACGATGTGGTTTCCAAGAGGTCCCGTAGTGCAGTCTGGAGTGCACGCCGCCCTGTCAAGGCGGAGGTCGCGAGTTCAAATCTCGTCGGGACCGCTGAAACCCTTCGGGTTTCTCGAAGAAATTCGCTCGGCGAATTTCTTCACCTGCTCAAGCGTGCTGGGCGCTCCGCAGTTGAGCGCCCGACACGTCAAGCATGGTCGGGTAGCTCAGTTGGCAGAGCGACCGCCTGAAAAGCGGTAGGTCACCGGATCGACGCCGGTCCCGACCACACAGAACCTCATGAAAGGCCGGCGCCTCCCAGGTGTCGGCCTTTCGACATCCATGAGTCCGGGTTCAGGGCCGGCGAACCGGTTGCACGGGGCTGCCTCGGACAGCTCTGCCGCTGTTCCGGCGAACTCGGACAACACGAGAACGCCGGTGTCGTCGAGCCGGGCCGCCCAGGCTCGATCACCCGACGGCTCCACCTCGCACTGCTGTACCCACCATCTGCGGACGAAACCGTCAGTTCCCGACCGCCAGGGTCGCGGTCACACACGTGACATCCTCGTCCACCTCGACGTCGAGCCGTTCGGCGACGGCGGCCACGATTGCGAGGCCCCGTCCTCGCCGATCGGCCGATCCTGGCATGCTCGGCCGTTCAGGCAGCATCGGCGGCTCCCGGTGATCGTGGGAGACCGTGAGACGTACGCCGGTCGACATCGTGACCACCTCGACCTCCATCCACGAAGGCTCGGCATGCTCGAAGCCGTTGGTGACCAGTTCGGTGAGGACGAGCAGTCCGTCGAAGATCGCCGAGTCGTCGGTGCCGACGTCGGCGAGAACGTCGCGCACGCCCGCCCGTGCCGCACCAAGTTCGTCGAGGCCGGCCAGCCGCTGCGACCAGACGCCGCCGGTCACCACCGAACCCTCGTTGGTGTGTCCGTCGCGAAGCATGGCTTTGGAGTGGTTCCTGCTTCGCATCCGAGGGGGTCGGACGGACCGGAAACGAGCCTCACCGCCGACTTCCATCACTCCTTCCTACCCCTCACTCGACCCCTGAAACCAGACCGCCCATCGGACTCGATCTATGTAGATGGCGCCGAGCGCCGAGCGCCGCACCTGAGCTCACATCGCACCCTGGTCAGCGGCGAACAGACCCTGCAAGCGACAGATCTCGAACACTCGTCGCACCGTCGGACTCTCGTGGTCGGCAACCAGCTCGATGCCACGGCGAGACGCAGCGAGATGCAGATCCACCAGCACGGCGACCGGTCTTGTCGGTCGTCAGCGGGTCGACCGACAGGATCGTGGCACGGCAGCGACCGCACACCGAGCGGATCAGTTCGGCGACTCCTCGACCGGCAGGTGATCCAAGAGCCCGGAGATGGTCAGCAACCGGATGACGCAACTGCTCGGGTCGACCAAGGTGAGCTGACCGCCCGCCGTCATTGCTGCCTCGTGCACTTGGAGTAGGACCGAGATGCCGCTCGAGTCCATGAATGTGCAATCCGAGAGATCGACTCGGGGGGACATGCCCAGTTCGTCCAACCGTCGACGGAGGAGCGGAGCCGTCGACGAGTCGACTTCACCGATGACGGCAACACTCTTGAGTCCTTGGTCGACGATGTCCAGCGTCATGAACGCAGTCTCGCCCAGATCGAGAGGCCAGACAAAACTCCTGCGTGCCACCGTCACCGTCGGACTGCAGGGCACACTCCTTGGTTTGTCCTGATGACGTTCGCGGTCATCGCGTGGTACCCGTCGTCTTTCAGTACCTCCGCACCGTGGGGACTGACGCCACTCGCCAGCGAGTTCCGATCAGCTCGTTTGAGCCGTCGCCGCCTCGGGAACACCTTGACCATCCATAGAGAGAAAGGAACCCCATGCTCCGTTTCGACCCCTTCCGAGACCTGGACCGCCTGTCAGACCAGCTCTCCCGGTCCACCCGATCGTTGTTGTCATTCGACGCCGTGCGTCATGCCGATGAGATCACGATGTACTTCGACGTGCCCGGGGTGGAGGCCGACGACCTCGACGTCCACGTGGAGAAGAACGAACTCACGGTCAAAGCCGAACGCCGCTGGAACGGCGCCGGCAAGTCCATCTTGGCGAGTGAGCGCCCGCAGGGAACGTTCACTCGGCAAGTCATGCTCAGCGACGCCCTCGATACCGATCGACTCGACGCCTCGCTCTCTGATGGCGTCCTGATCGTCACCATCCCGGTCGATGCGTCGTCCAAGCAGCGCCGAGTCGCAGTGAAGAGCGGACCTTCGCAAACCACGGCGATCGGTTCGGACAAGAATGCCCAAGGGAGCTCGACCCAAGAAGCCTCCAAGCAGGAAACCGCTCCGGCCGCCGATCCCGAATCAACGTCGGAATCAGACCACGAGTCGGCATAGAGCGTCACCGCGTCTCCCGGGTGCGCTGGCCCGATGTGCGCATCCGTGAGACGAGAACAGCGCAGGCATTGGACCCAGACATGAACGATGGACCCGGACATGAACGACGAAATGACGAAACAGCGTGCACCTGTTCGACATCATGGGAGACCCGCTGGTTCGGGCTCGGTTCACCCCCGACCGCGATCACCGAACTCTTCCGGGGCCCGAAGGTTCTCCGCGAGCGACGCACCGACCACTATCTCGGTGAAGGCACCGCCGACAGTTTTGGCACCGTCACCGAAGACATCAACCCGAAACCCGATCTCGGGGTCAAGGTTCGCAACGGTCGGTTCGAGATCAAGTCTCGCCAGTCGGTGGTCAGCGACCCATTCCCCCTCGCACGGTCCTGGCAGTTGGAGCAGTGGACCAAGTTCAGCCATCCACTTCGGCGGTCGGTGCCCCCGGCCTCGATCCGAATGGCGGGGTGGATCGCCGTCGAGAAGCAGATCGACAAGCTGATCCTCGAACGGACGACCGACGGATGGGAACCATCGGATCCCGCCCGCATCATCGGCGAGGGTGGTTCGCTCGAGTGCGGCCACATCGTCGTCGACGCAACTGGTGCTGGAAGCGACGGTGCTCGTCGGAGGGCCGGGGACATCGATCGGCCGGGCAATCTCGAGTTCTGGACCGTGGCGATCGATTGCTGGTGCACCGGCGGCTCCGTCGAGGAGTTGGCCGAGGCATTCGGCCCTCTGGTCGCACCGCACAGTTGTCTGAACGCCGGCTATCCGTCCTTCCTCGGCCTGGCTCGGGGTGGCCTCGTCGTCGACGATCGGTTCCCGAGCGAAATCGTGTCGGCGACCGATCGCCGACCGAGATGACCCTCGAGCTGACGAGCAGTCTGTCGGTTCGATCGGGCCCCACGACCTCGAAAGGACCGCCAGGAGACAGACCGTCCATAGCCAAGACTGAGCCGGACCAAGACTGAGCGGGATCAAATACTGAGCAGGTCCACGATCTTGCTCGATCAAAGACCGTACAGGATCGACACCGTGCAGGATCAACACCATGCAAGAATCGTCGCCGTAGAGGCCAGACGACCCGAGCCGGCGATCGATATCGATCCGGACGGAATTGACCCAAAGAGTCATCTACCGAAATCGTGAGACGACGGGTCGTCCAATGGGCGGCCTCTTCATGACCCAGAGTTTCTTTCACGGTATTCATCGTGTTCACTAGGTGTATGACACCGCCAAATACTTCCATGTCCCAAGAACACAAAGATGCCCTAGCCCAGGGCCGAGCCGAAGGACGGACCGTGCGGTCGTATCTCGAAGCACTCGAGACGCATCGTCCGAAGCGAGGCCGTAAGCGCACGCCCGATTCGATCAAGAAACGTCTTGCCGCCATTGCCGAAGAACTGCCCGACGTCGATCCCCTCAAGCGCCTCCAACTGACGCAGGAGCGGATCGATCTCGAAGAGGAGATGGCTCGTCTCGAGACCGACAATGACCTCGACGAGCTCGAGCAGTCGTTCACGCAAGTTGCGAAGAGCTATGCGGAACGCAAGGGCATCTCCTATTCGGCATTTCGCGAGCTCGGCGTCAGCGCCAAGACGCTCAAGGCCGCAGGCGTGAGCCGCGCGAGCTGATCGACGATCCGCTCGAAACCGCGAAAATCCCGAGACACCGACGTTCCAGAGAGCAGGCCGCGGTGGGCCACTCCCTGGTGGCGATCGGTCTCGGGATTCCGTATCGAAAAGATCTCAAGCCGTCATCATTCTGTGTCGATCTCCTGGGCATCCCCTCTCCCCAACGGAGCACTCGATCCCCATGAACGGCCGCTGCACTGCTGATCCCCTTGATCACGCTGATGACATCTGCGATTTCTGCGGCGACGAGTTCTGTACTTCTTGCTTGATTGCCACGCGAAAGGGCAAGGGTCCGCTCGTCTGCCGAGAGTGCGCCATCGACAACAGCGGCATCAAGGGCTCACGTCCGACGAAACCCCGAGCGACGAAGTCGCAGATCAACAAGGCCCGGGCCGCGCTTGCCGAGGCCAAAAACACCCGCACGGCAAAGTCATTCCAATTCTTCGACGAAGAAGATGGGTACGTCAGCCCCGAGGTCGAGAGCACCGATCATGACGAGATCGAGGATGAAGAGGCCGCTGAGGGCAGTACCGCCAAGCGGCGCTTCTCACTCCGTCGCAGACACGATGACACCCCGATCTCGACCGATGACGACCATCCCGAGACGAGCGAGCTGCTGGAAGCGATCGACGAAGAACCAGCCCTCGATCCGGTCATCGAACCCACGCCCACCGACCATGCTCCACCCGGGCGGTCGACGCCGGCGACGGCTTTGATCGAGAGCGGCGGACTCGCGAGGCTCTCGGCCGGCGAGTCTGTGTCTCCACAACAGCCGACGTCGCACGACGACTCACACGATCTCGTCGACGACGCACCGGCCGCCCCAGGTGGTTCCACCACAGCGGGACCCACCTTCACCTCACTTGCCGACCGGTTGCGCACACCCGCCGCACGGCCCGCTCCTCCTCAGTCACGCGGACCGGCGTCGTTCCACGACGACGATCGAGCTGTCACTCCGCCACCTTCTTCTGCGGTCGACGTCCCGGCCCCGGCTGAGCCGACACCGGCGACGGTCACTCGTTGGGTCACCGATCCAGCTCCGATCCCACAACCGGCAGCGATGGATCTCGATTCCGATCCCTTCGCATCGCCGGACTTCGACCTGGACGTGGCGGTCCCCCAGGCTGATGCGGCGACGCCACCCATCGATCTGGCGTTCTCGAGCTCGACGGCACACACCGACGCCGGTTCGAGCTTCGAGTGGCAGCAGGCGACCACGCCGGCCGACGAGGATCTCTCGGATGATCCGTTCGGTGCAAGCGCGGCACCCCCGCCCCCGGTCGAATCGGCCAGATTCGAACCCGCCAGCATCGAACCGATCAGGGCCGAGCCGGCCTGGGTGGAAGCCGAAGCCGTCCAAGCCGAGGAGCACCTGGCCCACGCGAGCTCACCACGTCCTGTTGCCGTGAGCGACGAGCCGTCGTCTCCTTCAGCCGACACCGACGCCAAGGGCAACTGGATCCCACCGCTGTTGCGTGGAATGGCGCCAGTGGTCGAGCGACGGGCGGATCCGCTTCCTCGTCGACGACAGCTCGATTAGTCGACCGCACGACGAGTTGGCAGCTCGGCGAGCCGAGCGCACATGATCAGCGAAGACACCGGCTCGGTGCCAAGCTTGTCAGCCCCAGTGGATGAACTGGTCGCGACCTGGCCCGGTCGAGGCCAGTGTCACCGGAACACCGACCTGCTCTTCCAACGCCCTCAGGTATGCCTGGGCATTTGCGTGAAGGTGGCCCGGTTCTTTCGCTGCTGTGAGGTCGGTCTTCCAACCGGGGAACGTTTCGTAGATCGGCTTGGCCCGGTGGAGTTCCGACTGGTGATACGGCATGCGTTCGACACGCTGCCCATCGATCTCGTAGGCCACGCACATCTTGATCTCGTCGAAGGTGTCGAGGATGTCGAGCTTCGTGATGGCCAGTTCGGTGAGACCGTTGACCCGCGCTGCGTGGCGAAGCATGACGGCATCGAACCAGCCTGGACGGCGTCGGCGCCCGGTGTTGACACCGTATTCACGGCCGATGTCGACGATCTTCTCGCCTGTTTCGTCGAAGAGTTCGGTGGGGAACGGACCGGAACCGACCCGGGTCACGTAGGCCTTCGCGATGCCGACGACTCGGGTGATGTCCTTGGGCCCGATTCCCGCTCCGGCGCACGCTCCGCCTGCGATGGGGTTGCTCGAGGTGACGAACGGATAGGTGCCGTGGTCGAGGTCGAGGAAGGTGGCCTGTGCCCCTTCGAAGAGCACATGCTGCCCGGCGTCGAGCGACTCGTGGATCAGGTTCACCGAGTCGGCGATGTGCGGGGTGATTCCTTCGAGGCACTCTTCGAGCACTCGATCGGCCAAGGCATCAGGATCGACCGGCAAGCGGTTGAACACCTTGGTGAGCACCTTGTTGGTGTGCGACAACGCACCGTGCAGCTTCTCTCGGAAGATGTCTTCGTCGAGGAGGTCTTGGACCCGGATACCGAGGCGCATGGCCTTGTCGGCATAGGCGGGGCCGATACCGCGCTTGGTGGTGCCGAGCTTGGCCTTGCCCAGATGGCGCTCATGCAGAGCGTCGAGTTGCTGGTGGTAGGGCAGGATCAGGTGGGCGTTGCCCGAGACCTTCAACCGGGAGCAGTCGATGCCACGACGAGTGAGCATCTCTTTCTCGGCCAGAAGGACGAAGGGGTCGACGACGACACCGTTCCCGATCACCGGGATGATGTGGTCGTAGAGAATGCCGCTGGGAATCAGCTGAATGGCAAACTTCTCTTCACCGACCACGATGGTGTGTCCGGCGTTGTGGCCGCCTTGATAGCGCACCACCATCGCCATTTCCTTGGACAGGAGGTCGGTGAACTTCCCCTTGCCTTCATCGCCCCACTGAGTTCCGACCACGA
>RCMY010000775.1_pt1 | contig 30433 bp, 28 predicted proteins | sample 2041341 | NCBI WGS metagenome assembly RCMY01 (sample SAMN09708234, study PRJNA481090) | Marine sediment metagenome, whole genome shotgun sequencing project. | reverse complement strand
ATCAAGCGCTTTAAATTTGAATCCAGTCAGTTATCTAATGATTCTATCAGCGAATATCTTGATGGTATTTCATTGCAATGTGGTATTCGTTCTGATGGCTTAGTCGATTTTTATAAAGGTGGTATTTCTAATCACGCTTTTTATTTGGTGATGGAATATTTGCCTTTTGGAAATTTGAGACGTTATTTAGATTCTAGGGATAAAGCGTTGCCACTGAGGCATGCTTTAGAGTGGTTTAAAGACATTCCAATTGCAAAGGCCGTCATCCCATTGAGCTGCTTTAGCATCATCGGCAATAAGAACAAATTAGCAATCGATACTAAAAAAGCAATAAAGCCGATAAATAAAACGGTGGTAAACAACTTATTTTTCAGCAATGCAATGTTGATGAATGGAACTTTCGCCTTGGCTATAACATATAAGAAAAAAATAAAACATAATATCCCGGCAATGCAAAGACGTAAGTCAGTGGATAAACCGACAACAAACAATAAAATTGTTCCAACAAGCAAGACACAGCCTTTAAAATCGAAGACTGCTCATTTAGCAGGCGACATTGGCATCAATTTTACCAAAAAAGGCAATAAAATAACAATCGATGCCGTAACGAGAAACAATCCTTTGTAACCAAAAAACGAAGTGATAAGTCCGCCGAGAACTGGCCCGCCGCCAGCGCCCAAAGATGCCATCGAAGCCAGCAGCGTCATACCTGCGGCTCTTCTTTCCTGGCTATAGAACGCATTGAACGCAAGCATCGTAAGTGACGGTATCGCCGATCCTCCAGCTGCTTGAACTATCCTGCCGAGCAACAATACTTCATAGGATTGTGAAAAAAAGCCGATTACAGACCCTCCGATCAACAAACCTGCTCCAATGATATACAAGATCTTGATTGGGAAAAAATCAGCCAATTTCCCATAAACCATGGTTCCAACTGAAAATATAGCCAGATAAATGACACTGACCAGGCTGACTTGCCCCGAAGTCAAATCATAGGAGGCTTGAATAAACGGAATTGCCACATTGAACATCGTGTTATTGATTACCGCAAAAAAAATGTACAAGCACAAAATCACGGTTAATTTTGTATCGTCCTTCAAATGAGTTCACCTACGATTTATTTTCTTTTTTGATTTAAATAATGATTTAGTATACATACTTTTAGAGAAGCGAACGCGTTGACAAAAGATTTTGGAACACGCCTTCCAGTGTCTTCATTGTTTCCTTTTTTTGAGACGAATCCATATGTCCGCTTACACTCTTTTCTAGCCTTGCAAACAGTTCTTCACACGAACTTTGCAGCGATGCTCCAGCTTGCGTCAAATAAATCCGGGCTCGTCTGGCATCGTGTTCATCTGTTTTTTTCACCACGAATTCTTTATTCAGCAATTGTTCAACCAATCCATTTACCGAAGATGCCTTTACCAACAGATGCTGTTGAATCTCTTTTTGCATCAGCCCATCTTCATTCCATAAACAACGCAGCAAACGCATCTGCGCTAAGGTAAGCCCAATTTTATCCAAGCGTTCATTAGCTATTACGGTAATCAAATGGGCACATTTTTGAATGTAATGCCCCAGCTCATCTTCATATGGCTTCATAAATATCCCCCTTAAATTATTTAGGTACCTAACTAATATAAATCTATACTGCCTAACTGTCAAGTTTTCCGCATCGGCACGTTCTTAAAACACATAAAAATGAGCCTGCCAAAGGGCAAAGCTCATCTTGAAATGCCTTGTTTTTTTCATCCACAAGAAACCAAAGGGGACGCTTTCAGCCTTTATCACATCTTCGCTCTCAATACCCCAATTCTTCCAATAAAAGCACCGCATCCTTCACCAATGAAAAACACATCGGTTTATGAGGTCCTGTCTTTTCATTTATAGGTTCCTGCGGTTCCTTTTCAATTAGTACGCGACAAACCAAATCCGTATGTTTTTCTTTGAAACGCGTGACAAATTCCTTTGTTTTTTCCGTACACAAGCGTTTTGCTTCTGGGTCAAATTCCGTTTCACTGCCATATTTCAAGCCAATCACAATTGCGCCAGCTGAAACAGCTCCGCAGATTTCCCCTGACTTCACACCACCGCCAAGTGCAGCCGCCACAGAAAACGCCTGCTGCTGTGCAAGTCCATAGGTTTGCGAAAAAGATGCCAATACCGCCTGGCTGCAGCTTCCACCCCGTCTGAAAATCTCCAAGGCCATTTCCGTTCTTCCACTCAAAGCCAACAACTCCATTCCTTTAAAATATATTGCATTTACAATTTTTCCATAAAAAACAAAATTCAAAGACTTTTCCTATAGTTATTTTGTCAAAGCTCCTATATAATTACATGATATCCCAAAACAAAAGGATGGTCTATATGAAACTTTTTTTAATGGTCCTAATCATTTGCTTTGCAACTATATTCTCCGGCTGCGGTAAAATTGTCCCCGCTGAAGATTTTGATACTGCCACCCATACCTTTCAATCGGAATACGCAGCAGCAATAAAAGAAGGCACTCCGGTATGGCCAGCAGAAAACAAACAACAGGCAGCTGCTGTAAAAAAATACGAAACAGCAATTGCCTGCATTACAAAAAACCTTCCCAAAAAAGATAAGACGCTCTATGAAAACAAAGCTCTTGATATTTTGAAAAACGAACAGAACAAAACCGCTAAAAACGCAGCGGACTAAAACAATGTTCCCTGACCCGCCCATTCCGATTCATAATTTTATTCTATTATTCCATATTCAAAAATTATGAACATACATCTCTTGCATTGCCTAGCTTTATTAGGATTTACAAATCTTATGAATTATCATAAAATACATATATACTTGCGAAAAAGCTCCAAAGATTCACAATCTGCACAATGTGTTTTCCAGCAAACAGAACATGCTGCCCTACCCTATACATTGTCCCGTGTATTTTTATCTGTTTCGACAAAGCTATCATTTCATTGTTTTACTTTAGGAGGAAACCTGACATGCCTGTTTGTAAGAAATGCGGAAATGACATTCCCGCTTCTGCTTGGTCTTGCCCAAATTGCGGCGAACCGAGCCCCCGCGAAGATAATTTCGTTCAAGTAAAAGAAGAGCGACCAGAACCTGTAAAATCGACTCCCTTGACGCAGATCATTTCGCAAAAACTACCAGAACCTATAAAGAAGGCACTGGCGTCGCTAACAAATCGTCCCTTAGTTCAAAAAGTATTGCAAAAACTGGAAAAGGTCCCAAAGCCTCTGCGAATCATCACCTCGGTAATAATTTTGGCTGCATTTTTCATTGGCTTTATCACGATAGGTGCCGATGAAAATGCCTTGAAAAAGCAGTCACAAGACTTGATTGCCTCCAGAAACATCATTTTACTGGGATCGACAGATACGGAAGCCTTGCGAAAAATAGGCCAGAACACCGACCCCGCTTACAAAAAACAATACCTTGATCTCTTGCTTGCCTCCGCCGCAAAAACGCCACTGGCACAACCAATCGTACAGGATGTGCAAAAAAACATAAAGGTCAGTGCTGAGCTCGAGTCCGTACAGATTGCCGATGACAAGCAGCACGCAACCGTAAACTACATAATTGCTATTCCGACAAATATCATGCGAAAGGGCTCCCACGAAATTTCGTTAAAGAACGGTCTTTTGCAGACCCAATGGGAAAAATCAGCAGATACATGGTACTTCACCGGTGAAAGTTTTGCCGATGACAGCGATGAATAGGCATTAAAATTTTTCGTACATATACGAAATGAGGGGAACTCCAAAAAAATGGAGCTCCCCTCGTTTTTATTTTATTCTTTATCCCAAACCGAAGCTGCAATCTCCTTGACCAAGCGGATTTTATTCCATTGCTGCTCTTCACTTAAGATATTGCCTTCTTCTGTCGATGCAAATCCGCATTGCGGGCTTACACATAAACGATTGATATCGACATAACGGGAAGCCTCTTCGATACGATCGAGCATCGCCGCCTTCTCTTCAAGCTGACCTTTTTTCGATGATACGATTCCTAAGACAACCAGTTTGTCTGTGACAAAACGAAGCGGTGAAAAATCGCCGGCCCGGTCTGTATCAAACTCGAGATAAAATGCATCCACCTGTTCACCACCAAATAATATTTCAGCAATCGGTTCATATCCCCCCGCAGCTGCCCAGGTCGAATGATAATTGCCCCGGCAAACATGCGTGGTAATGGTCAAGTCCGCAGGACGCTCGCTGATTGCCAAATTATTCACCTTAAGATAAAGCTCCGCCAATTGGCGAGCATCGCTTTGTCCATCTTGCCGTTTCGACCAATACTTTTCATCGCAGAACATTCCCCAAGTGCAGTCATCGAGCTGTAAGCTGCGGCAGCCAGCCGCATAGAGATCCGCAATGACTTGACGATAGGCACTGGCAATATCTTGAACCAACTCCGAAACATCTGGATATATCGATTCGGTGATTTTCTTGTTTTCAGCTCGCTGCAACTCAGCCAGAAATTGTGCCGGTGCCGGTATCGCCTGGCGCGCCAGCACCGTTTCGCCAGCAAGTCGTTTTAAGAAACGGAAATGTTCGACAAACGGGTGGCCTTGACCGCCGATTTTTCCCGTCAACTGCGCCGTCTCAGCTCTCGTTTCTAGTCCATTGAAGCGATAGCCTTCCCCGATCAAAGCTTTTTTCACGCCTTCAAGTCCCCACATGAAATCCAGATGCCACCAGGAACGGCGAAACTCACCATCGGTGACAGCAAGAAGTCCTGCCTCTTTTTGTTTTTGGACCAAAATCGTTATTTCTTCGTCTTCTATGCGTTTTAGAACGGCTGCATCTATTTTATTTTCTTCAAATTCTTTTCTTGCTTCTTTCAAGCGCTGTGGACGCAGAAAACTCCCCACGATATCGTAACGAAAAGGTGATGTTTCTCTTTTCTCTGTCTTTTCAAATCTAATGCTCATCTTCATCAGGCCCCTCTGTAAATTCATTTGATGAGTAATTATAGCATGTGGTTTTGTTATAGCCTAACTGCTATTAGTTTGAATTGGATATAGAAAAAAGTTATATCTATGCTTTGCGATAATCGGCGACACTTGCCTGCAAAGCTTTCAGATAATCTTCTGCCAAGCGGCTCAGATGCACATTTTTATGCGAAATCCAGCCAACCGTGATGCGTTCATCGACGTCAAGCGGCACAGCTACGATATCATTGCCGTTCAAGTCCGAACTGAGGACTCCCGTGGAAATCGTATAGCCATTTAGCCCAATCAATAAATTGAACAAGGTTGCTCGGTCGCTGACCTGAATCGTTTTGGCATGGTAAACTGTGCTGAGAATCTCTTCGGAAAAATGAAAGGAATTGTATTCGCCTTGTTCAAACGACAGACAAGGGTATGGATCAAGATCAGCTAGCCGCACCTTTTCTAACTTAGTCAAAGGATTTACCGCACTGACAAAAACATGAGGCCTTGCCGTAAACAGCTCAGTGAACGCGACCTGACTTTCTCGAAATATCTTACGAAGCACCTTGCGATTGAATGCATTCAGATACAAAATCCCGATTTCACTTCGCAGATTTCTAACGTCCTCGATGATTTCATGTGTCCTTGTTTCTCTTAGCGTGAATTTATAAGCGGACACATCATATTGATGGATCAAATCCACAAAAGCATTGACCGCAAATGCATAATGCTGCGTCGACACAGAAAAGTGAGGCGCTGCCGGAACTGAGCTATGGTAACGTTTTTCGACCAATTCCATTTGCTCGATGACCTGCCGGGCATAGCCAAGGAATTCTGACCCTTCCGTCGTCACATTGACGCCTCGATTCGTCCGTTCGAACACGCTGATGCCCAGCTCATTTTCCAACTCACGCAATGCTTTGGACAAACTCGGCTGCGTGATGAAAAGCTTTTGAGCTGCGATATTCATCGACCCGCACCTAGCTATTTCAATCGCGTACTTCATTTGCTGCAACGTCATCTTTATCATTTTCCCTTCTCTTTTGTCTATATTGTTTTTTCACCAAGCCCAAAAAATTATTGACCGCACCTGATAAATATTTGTACTTTTTCCAGATAATCACTGGGCTTGATTCTACGCGAGGATGGATGATTTCTTTGTAAACAAGGTTTTCTGATGCTAATATATTTTGCGCACTGAGCGGACATAAAGCCACGCCTGTGTTTTCCCGCACCAGCACGATAGCACTCATTAAAGCATTGTAGACGCAAAAAATATTTGGTTTTAGCCCAATGGAACCAAACCATTGATTGATTTCAATGCCATGCACGATTCGTGAGGGAATGATCAACGGCGCCTTGGCCAAAGCTGACAGCTCAATTACCTCTGATGCATCGGCCGCCAATGGATTGTCCACATGCATCAATACCATCCAAGGCTCTTTAGGCAGCATAATGCCCTCATAGCGCTGGCTGTTAAAAGGCTCACGTACGATACCGATATCCAAAAATCCCTTGTCGAGACGCTCTACGATGTCATCTGAATTTCCATTCCATATGTCAAAGCTGACCTTCGGAAAGACTTTTCTATAAGAGGAAATCAGTTGCGGCAAAACGCTGGCTCCAGCCGTTTCTATACTGCCGATATTGATCAAGCCGCTTGTCCCATCGCAGCGTTCATGCAGCTGATCTTCGGTCTTTTTTATCAAATCCAAAATTTCAACACCGCGATTTTTGAGGAAATAGCCAGCTTCGGTAAGCTGCATCTTTCGTTTACCGCGCTCAAACAGCGTCACGCCCAGCTGCTCTTCAAGCTGTTTGAGCTGACGGCTGAGCGGCGGTTGTGACATATTGAGCTTGGCTGCCGCTCGCGTGATGTTTTCTTCCTCTGCAATCGTCAGAAAATATTGCAGCAATCTAATATCCATGCGCACTCCTTCTATACCCAAAGAGTATGATAAACAAATATAATATGTATTATGAATAATATCAACCTAATGGTATACTGGTTTTTATCATCGGTCAATCTTTTGTTTTTCAATAAACATAGGATTTTCCGTAAGCTTTATAAAAAGAAAGGATCCTTTCCGTGAACCACCATTATATTACTAAAGACAGCCCTTCATACTGGCCGACGATTGCGTCGCTTTTTCTCGGCAGTTTCGTGACCTTTGCCCTCTTATACTGTTTCCAGCCACTCATTCCAATCTTCTCTGCTGCTTACGATATAACGCCGGCCATGGCCAGCCTTTCGATATCGCTCACTACAGGCGCTTTGGCTATTGCCATTTTGTTCACTTCTTCTCTATCGGATTTAAAGGGCCGTAAGTCGCTCATGACGATTTCCATCGTCGGCTCCACCTTGGTCACCTTGTTGATTCCCTTCATTCAAAATTTTTATCTACTGCTTTTTTGCCGCATAATCCAGGGTGTTCTCATTGCTGGTTATCCAGCGATTGCCATGACCTACATCCAAGAAGAATTTGACCCGGCGATTACCAGTACAGTAATGGGTATTTTTATCAGCGGCAACTCGATTGGCGGACTGCTCGGACGGCTTATCGTCAGCACAGTTGCCGACCTTTATTCTTGGCAAGCTGCGATTGGCTGCATCGGCTTGGTTTGCACCGCGATAAGCCTATGGTTCTACTTGAAATTACCAACTTCACAAAATTTCATCGCCAAACGGACCTCTTGCCGTGATCTCATCGGCCGATTTGTTGAAAATTTACGTTGTTTTGAGCTCATCTGCTTTTATCTGATCGGCTTTTGCCTTATGGGAAGTTTCGTCACGCTTTACAACTACATTGAATACCCTTTGATTGCACCGCCATATTCCCTAAGTCAGACACTTGTAGGATTCATTTTCGTCATCTATCTTTGCGGCACATTCAGCTCCGCTTTCATGGGCAGGCTTGCCGATTCCCACGGCGCCGAAAAAATTCTCTTATTTTCTTTGATTTTGATGCTCGTCGGTGTACTCATCACCATCAGCCTGCCTTTGAGCCTCAAGATTTTTGGCATAGCAGTCTTCACCTTTGGTTTTTTTGGCAGCCATTCCATTGCCAGCAGCTGCGTTGTCAAAGTCCGTCCTTCTGGCAAAGTCCAATCCTCGGCTCTTTATCTGCTATTTTATTATGCAGGTTCAAGCCTCATCGGTGCCTTAGGAGGAAAGTTCCTGCTTTGGCTTGGCTGGAATGGTGTTGCTTTCCTCATTGCCATCGTCCTCTGCGCAGCTATGGCTATTTCTCTACTGCTCTTATTTCGTCAAAAGAAGACACATGCGCTCTCCGCTGCCTTTGCCAAAGCGGCCAAATAAATATAACACAAAAATCGCCCAGAATTATATCTGGACGATTTTTGTGTTATAAGAAGCTTATTATTTTTCTAAAATCACTGATCGTAACGTTCTACACCAGTTGCCGTGATGCGAGCAAAAATCAATGGTTTTTCGTCTGGCATCTGCCCACCGATTTCAAGTGCCTCTTGATAAAGAGCCTCAGCTGATTTTAGGCTTTCCTCTTTTGACGTAAAGAATCTTGCGAGTGCCTCGCCTTTTTTGACATAATCACCTGTTTTTTTGAGCATAATGATTCCTGCCGAAAAATCGATCGGCGCATCTTTGATTTCACGGCCAGCGCCGAGGATCACCGATGCGATTCCGCATTTTTCCGTATTCATATGCGAAATATATCCTTCTTTTTGCGCCGTAATCGTTTCTTCATAAGGAGCCTTCGCGAAATTTTCTACGTTTTTCAAAACAGAAACATCGCCGCCTTGCGCTTCAACCATGGCAACGAGCTTGGCAAAAGCCGAGCCGTCGGCGATTGCTTTGGCTGCAAGTTTACGACATTCTGCCAAAGTTCCCATTTGCGATAAATAGAGCATGTTCGCTGCAATTTCCACGCTTTCACTCGTGAGATCTTCCGGGCCTTCACCTTGCAATGTCTTGACGACTTCAATGATTTCGAGTGAATTGCCGATGGCATGACCAAGTGGAATATCCATATCGGTAATGAGCGCAACCGTCTTTCTATCATTGCCTTCACCGATGGCAACCATTTTTTGCGCGAGCTCGATGCTGTCTTCAACGGTCTTCATAAAAGCGCCGCTGCCAGTCTTGACATCGAGCAAAATCGCATCACTGCCAGCCGCCAATTTTTTACTCATAATGGAAGAGGCAATCAAAGGAATCGATTCCACGGTAGCCGTTACATCACGAAGTGCGTAGAGTTTTTTGTCCGCCGGCGCAAGCTCACCACTTTGTCCAATGACCGACACGCCATGCGTATTGACGATATCAAAGAATTTTTCTTCCGCAATAGCCGTCTGCATATTTGGTATGGCTTCCATCTTGTCGACCGTTCCACCGGTATGGCCCAGTCCTCGTCCGCTCATCTTAGCGACTTTACCACCGCATGCTGCAACGATTGGTGCGACGATCAGCGTCGTCTTGTCACCGACGCCGCCCGTGCTGTGCTTATCGACTTTGATTCCAGCGATCGAAGACAAGTCGATCATGTCGCCAGAATGTGCCATGCACAGTGTCATAATCGAAAGTTCTTCATCGCTCATGCCCTGAAAATAAATCGCCATGAGCATTGAGCTCATCTGATAATCCGGTATACTGCCTTTCACGTAGCCGTCAATCATATATTCGATTTCGGCTTTTGTCAACTCGCCGCCATTGCGTTTTTTCATGATAATATCATACATTCTCATATGGAAAGCGCCTCCTCATCGTATCATCGTTATTTACAAATTTTTGCCTTGAAGCTTTCGCCGTACGTATCGATTGGCAGATCGAACATATCTAAAACAGTTGCTGAAATATTGGCAAAGGTCGGAGCTGTCTTCAAATCCGTACCCGCTGCGATTGCCTTTCCATAAACAAGATACGGCACATATTCGCGCGTATGATCTGTCCCTGGTGCTCCGGGATCGCAGCCATGGTCTGCCGTAATCATCAATACATCATCGTCTTTCATGTTTGCCATGAATTCTTCTAACTGTACATCAAAATCCGTCATTGCCTGCGCATACCCGTCGATATCGCGGCGATGCCCATATTTCATATCAAAATCAACAAGATTGATGAAGCACAGTCCCGTAAAATCTTCTTGCAGGCATTTTATCGCTTGATTCATCCCATCGGTATTTCCATTGATCGGGATGTGTTTTTGTACGCCGCGTGCGGCAAAAATATCAGAGATTTTCCCGACGCCAATCGTATCGAACCCAGCCTTAGTCAAGCTGTCAAGCATGGTATTTGCCGGAGGTTCCATCGAAAAATCATGGCGGCGTGACGTGCGTTCAAAATTGGGGTATGCACCATCATAAGGCCGAGCAATGACGCGCCCGACACCCCACTCACCCACAAGGATTTCTCTTGCCTTACGACAATAATCATAAAGTTCTTCTGGCGAAACCATCGACTCATGCGCCGCAATCTGCAGTACGCTATCAGCTGATGTGTAGACAATAAGTGCCCCCGTATCGAGTTGCTGCTGACCATAATCGTCAATGACTGCCGTGCCCGAATACGGCTTATTGCAGATGATTTTACGGCCAAAGGCTGCTTCCAGTTTTTCAATCAAAGGAGCCGGAAAGCCCTCGGGAAATGTCGGCAATGGACTTGCCGAATAAATCCCGGCAATTTCCCAGTGCCCAATCGTCGTATCCTTGCCCTTCGAACTTTCCTGCAATCGTGCAAATGATGCAAGCGGTTCTAGGGCCTTTTCACCGCACTCTACGCCTTCGATATTAAAAAGTCCTAACCTTGCCAAATTCTTTGTCGCAAAACGATCTGACTTAGCAATGCTGCCCAGCGTATTGCAGACTCCATCCCCATATTCAGCCGCATCTGGCTCCTGACCGATTCCCATACTATCGAGAACAACCAGAAATACTCTCTTGATTTTCATATTTCTCTACCTCCCCTGACATTCAATTGACTTTAAAGTCTTTCTCGTTCAACTATTCTACGCCAAACAGCCTCGTCCTTTAAATGTTTCAAACGATTGTATTACAAACTAGATCCAAGATAAATAGCAGTGCCAAAACATAGCATAATGGATGCATACCTTGGAGCCGTCCCGAAAAAATCTTGAGCAGCGGATAACTGGCAAAACCAAATGCCAACCCGCTTGAAATACTGCCCGTAAGCGGTATCAACACGATGATCAAAAACGCCGGGAACCATTCACTAAAATCATCAAAGGGAATGTGCTGCAATTGCTGCATCATGATCGCACCTGTGATGATGATGACTGGCGCCACCGCCGCCGATGGAACATACGACAATAGTGGAATGAAAAATAGCGACAGTGCAAACAAAATCCCTGCCGTTAGCGCCGTGATTCCCGTGCGCCCGCCACTGCCGATACCGGCCGCGCTTTCTGCGGCGACAACCGTCGGGCTCGTGCCAAAAAAGCCCGACAGAAAGCTCGTGATCGCCGATACAGCAAATGTTTTTTTGAATTTCGTCTGATCTTCCAGCAAGCCTTCAATGATGCCCATCGATTCAAAGACCAAGATCATCGTCATCGAAAACACGGCCAAAACAAAAGGTATCGATGCCATCCGGGAAAAATCAGCTGCACCCAAAAGCTGTCCGTAGCGGCTGATATTCCCGAGTTCAACAGTTGGCATCGAAGCCTGCGGCAAACCCAGCAAATAATTCATCAAACTGATGATGAGAATTCCCAGAAAAAATCCGCCAGGAACTTTTCTCACATAAAAAGCCAAGCTCAGTACCAAGCCAAACAGGGCGAGCAACGTCTCGGGATTCTGCAAAGATCCGAGCGTCAATATAGACGCATCCCCTGCGGTGATAAGCCCCGCTTTCTCTAGTCCGATTTCAACCAAAAACAAACCGATTCCCGCTGTGATACCGACTTTAAGCGACCCAGGCACAGCTTTCGCCAAAAGCGAAGACAAACGTGTCATGGCGACGATCACATAAATCAAGCTGGCACAAAGCGATACCGCAATCGCCTCCTGCCAAGTCCGTCCCATATTTACAACCACGGTATAGGTAAAAAACGCATTGACGCCCATTCCTGGCGTCAGGACAAGCGGCGCATCGGCAAATATGCCAACCAACAAACAACCGATGACCGAAACAAAAACCGTAGCAAAAACGCTTAAATCAGCTGGTATCCCCGCATCTGCCAAAATCATCGGATTGACGATGATGATATACGAAATCGTGAAAAATGCTGTGATTCCGGCAATGATTTCGCGTTTCAATGCCTCTTTATCCTGAAAGGCGGCGACGATTGAATCGCCCGTCTCTCTTTTATTTTTCAATAAATCCATGTAACCCCACTTTCTCGATAAAACAAACTTACCAGACAAACAATCCCACGATGCCCGCAGACAGCAAAGATACCAAAATACCTGAAAGCAGCAGATATCCGACATTTTTTGCAATGACTTCGTTTTTCTCTTCGCTGACAAGCCCTTTGAACGCGCCAATAATCATGCCGATCGTCGAAAAATTGGCAAAAGAAGTAATGAACACCGTAAGAATCGCCTGAAAATGCGGGCTAAACGTATCCATAATCGGGCCAACGCCAATCATGACAACGAATTCATTCATGACCAATTTAGTTCCCATATACTGGGCGAATTGGAACGCTTCCGGACTCGGTAAACCCATGAGCCAAGCAAACGGAAACATAACCGTTCCTAAAATATGGCTAAGCGTAAGCCAAGGGTTAATGAGCATCAATAGCTTATCAACCAAAGCAGCCAAAGCGACAAAAGCGATGACATTAGCCAAGATAATAAGGATCAAGCGACCGGCACCCAAAATAGAGTTGCCCAAAAACGAAAAGAATGGTTCTTTCCCTTTGCCATCGCGATCGCTGGTACTGCCAATTTTGGCAATCGTATCTTCCTCTGGCAGAACCTTCACCGGATTTAAGATATTCGTCACAACGATCGCATTGATGATGTTGAGTGGAATCGCTGTCAATATATATTCACCCGGCATCATTTTGGTATAAGCCCCAACCATTGCAGCAGTAATACAGCTCATCGACATCATTGCCAAGGTCAGGCTGCGTTCTACGCGCATCTGCTTGAGCTGCAAGCTCGAAACTGCCAAAGCCTCTGTATTGCCAAGAAACATCATTTCTACAGCAAAAAAAGATTCAAATTTCGGCTGTCCGCTGATAAAGGAGAGCACCCGGCCAATCGCCTTGATGACTCTCGGCAAAATCCCAACATACGTAAGGATATCAAACATCGGTACAACCAATAGGATTGGCAGCAATGCCGCCGTAACAAAATCCATATTCTGAACATGGACCCAGCTTGGCAGCGCAAACTCAATGCCGACATATGCTACATCCACTAACCAGACAAACCCACTCGCAGCGGCCTGTACGATTCCCCGGCCAATCGGGAATTGCGTGAGAAACCACGCCAAAATAAAATTGATTGCCGTCAAAATCACTACCGAGCGCCAATTGATTTCCTTTTTTTTCTTTGAAAAAAGCACTGCAATTCCCAGAAAAACAAAAACCCCTATTATATTAACGAGCAGATACATCTTCCGCCATCCCTTCTCTACGTTGCATTTTTTTTGTCATGGTTTTTTTATTCTGCCTGAATCGCTGTTTCTAGAGCGATTTCAATCATATCATTGAACGATGTCTGTCTTTCTTCTGCCGTTGCTGATTCACCGGTCACCAAATTATCGCTTGCCGTCAAAATTGCCAAAGCTTTTACATGGTATTTTGCTGCCAGCATATAAAGAGCTGCTGCTTCCATTTCCGTAGCCATGACCCCGTAATCAACGAGCTTTTGTCTATCCATTTCATCATTATAGAAACGATCTTCGGATAAAAGATTGCCCACTCTGACTGGAATATTCTTTGTCTTTGCATTTTCATAAGCTGCATGTAATAAGGAAAAGTCTGCTAGCGGCGCATAATACATGCCACTGCCAAAGGTATTTTGAATAATGCCTGAGTCCGTCGTCGTTCCTTGAGCCAAGAGTACATCGCGAATATGGACATCCGGGCTCATTCCGCCGCAGGTTCCAACGCGCAGCAAGGTCTTGCAGCCATAGTCACGAATGAGCTCATTGACATAGATTGAAATCGATGGCATCCCCATGCCCGTTCCTTGCACAGATATTTTCTGGCCTTTATACGTGCCAGTATAACCGAATGCATTGCGGATTGAATTGTAACATACAGCTCCCTCCAAAAATGTTTCGGCAATGTACTTGGCACGAAGCGGATCTCCTGGCAATAGGATGCGTTCTGCAATTTCTCCCTTTGCCGCTGCAATATGTGTACTCATAAAATACGCCCTCTTTCTCCCTTTAATTTGATTTTTGCTATCTTGAAAATTTATCAGAATATTTCTGTATGACTTATTCTACTTAAAATCGCGCTGGCAAAAAAGGTCATATGTCCTTTTTGTTAAAACTATCCTCCTAAAAACGTAATCAATCGCCCCCACTATCGCCTTGACAAAAAAACTTCTTTTTTCAATAATGGAGGAAAGGATGATGTATTATGATTGACCTAATCGGAAACCTGCCGCCGAAAATCCGACAGAAACTAGTCCACAAACACGTAGATACCGGTGAACTCGTTGTCACCAAAGGAGAGAGCGCCGACAAAATCTATATTTTGCTCAAAGGCTCCGTTCGAGCTATCAACGAGTTCACGAACGGTCAGCGTTATAGCTTTGGCCGCATCGACCCACCGGATTTTATCGGTGATCTGGAATTTCTTGCCGAAGCACCTTTTTACGCAACCAATATCGAGGCGCGCGTCCCCTGCACGTTGGTGTCAATGAAAATCGAAACCCTCTGGGAATGGATTGATTTTGACCCATCTTTGCTGCGCCGGCTAGCCCGCGACCTCGCCCAGAAAATGTACCCAACTTCAAACAACAGCGGCATCGTCAAATTTCTTTCCAGCGAACAAAATCTCCACCTCTACCTTATGCAGACCTATGAAGCTGCCTATGAAACCAAATCTGCTCCTGAAAACCCATTAAAAATCAATGCAACAAGGCAGCGCATAGCCGATCACATTGGCATGAGCGTCAAAACTGTCAATCGCTGCATAAAAAAACTCAAAGAAAACGATTTGATCAGTATAAAAAGAGGCAAACTCTTTTTATCAACCGACCAGTATATCAAGTTATTAGAAATTCAACAGCATGCTTAAAACAGGCAGGATCATCCACTTCGATCCTGCCTGTTTTATTTGTTAAATTTTGGTTATTTTATCGTAAACCATCGCATTTTCTCGAGGAAAACCACATTATAAGGCGAAGTAAATACATAATACCTATGGGTTTCCAAACAACAGAAAGGATGATTTTACATGAAAATTTACGCACATCGCGGTGCCCGCGCTTACGCTCCCGAAAACACAATGGCTGCTTTTAAAAAAGCCTTAGCCATCAATGCCGATGGCATCGAGCTCGATGTCCAGCTCACCAAAGACGGCGAGCTCATTATCTGCCATGATCATACAATTGATCGCACATCAAATGGAAAGGGTTGGATAAAAGATTTCACCTTGGCAGAACTTAGACAATTCGATTTTGGCAGCTGGTTCTCACCCGATTTTGCCGAAGAGAAGATTCCTTCATTCAAAGAATTCTTCACCTGGTACCTTAAAACGCCGCTGCTCTTGAACATCGAAATAAAAAACGGTCCCGTCATCTATAAAGAACTTGAAGAAAAACTTCTCACCAGCATCAAAGAACTCGCCCCAGCAGATTTTGACCTATACAACCGCATTCTCATTTCTTCGTTTTATCATCCTTCTTTAGTAAAGATCAAGGAACTAGATACACGTGTCAAGACTGGTGTCCTCTTTTCTTCCTGCCCTGTCGATGTGCTCGCATTCATAAAACAAACAAACGCCGATTACCTGCATCCGCATTGGCATTATCTAAATCCAAGCTGGATTGAAAAAGCCCATGCTGCCGGTATCGGCGTCAATAGTTATACGATCAATGACTCAAAAGAATTCCAGTGGATAGCACCGCTGAAAATCGATGGTATTTTCAGCGACTGTCCCGACTGCTTAACTGACTGACAGTTCTAGTATTCCTGCCAATTTTTCTGTACGTTTATCAAATACATACAGACTTCCCTTACCTGGTGTCACAAGAATTTTCTCGCCAAAACTTGGCAGATTTTGCGGCACCGGGATTTTTATTGCGATTTTTTCACTTCCGACCGCACAGTGCACGATCGCTTCTGAACCGATGTTTTCTACGACCAGAACTTTGGCGGCAAAAACATTATCTCCCGGCTTTTGGCTGATGAAAAAATTTTCCGGACGAACCCCTAGGTAAACTGCATCTTTATTTTCTGCATACATGCCCATTAGCTCAAGCTTGACATCGTCTCCCGAAAAAACAAAGCCATCGCCAGTTTCCTTGGCCTGGATTTTGCCACTCAAAAACTGCATGGGCGGCGTGCCGATGAACTCAGCTACAAAGCGATTGACCGGTTTTTTATACAATTCGATGGGTTTGCCCACTTGCTGGATCAAGCCATCCTTCATCAAGACAATGCGCGTTCCCATCGTCATCGCTTCCACCTGATCATGCGTCACGTAAACAATCGTCGTCTTGAGCTTGCTATGCAGTTCAATGAGCTCCGCTCTTGTCTGTACCCGCAGCTTGGCGTCGAGATTACTGAGCGGCTCATCCATCAAAAACACCTTAGGTTTGCGGATGATGGCCCGCCCTAGGGCAACTCTTTGCTGCTGCCCACCCGACAATTCCCTTGGATACCGCCTTAAAAGCGCATCGAGGCCAAGCATAGCAGCCGTTTTCTTAACGGCTGCCTCAATCTGGGCTTTAGGGACTTTGCGCAATTTAAGTGCATAAGCCATATTGTCATAGACACTCATATGGGGATACAATGCATAATTTTGAAAGACCATTGCCATATCGCGGTTTTTAGCCTCACAATCCGTTATATCGGTTTCATCGAGAAAAATATGACCGCTGCTTGGCTCCTCGAGCCCGGCGAGAATGCGAAGCGTCGTCGTCTTCCCACATCCGGAAGGCCCCACGAGCACCAAAAACTCACCATCTTCTATCACTAAGTCAAAAGGCGCGATCGCCGTATGATCTTCAAAAACCTTGCTTACCTGTTGTAATTTTATCGTAGCCATGTTATGCCCTTTCCTATTTGGTCTGGTTATTATATCTTTCCAGCGCGCCATTTACCGTATCTGCCGCTTTGTTGAGCGCATCGGCTGCACTGCTCTGACCGCTGAGCACTTGCTCAATCGCACTTTCTATTTCTTGACGAGACTGCGTGAATACGCCAAGGAAACCACCCTGAGTACTGCGATTGATCGGAGTATTATGAAGCTGATCGATAGCCACCTTGAACTGCGGATATTTTTCTTCATATTTTTTGAGGTCTGCATCTTCATAAGCCGCTTTAGTCACTGGGAAATACCCGGTTTTCGTATGCCAATATGCCTGTTGCTTCGCTGCGGTCATGAATTTGATGAATTCCCAAGATGCTTTTTCTTCGGCATCGCTATGCCCTGACAACATCCATAAGGAAGCACCACCGATGATGATCCCATTTTGCGGCGTATTTGCTGGATGCGGCATAAAGGCTGTACCCACTTCGAATTTACCGCCGACACCATCCATGATATCACCGAGGACACCAGTAGAATCCATCGTCATCGCTGTCTGTCCAGCAACAAAAGCTTTCATCGTATCCGCTGTTTTTCGTCCCATGTTCGATGCACTTCCATCTTTCACCATGGACGACCACCAATCGAGGATTTTAATGCCTTCTGGAGAATTAAAGGCGACCTTATCCGCCACGCCATCACGGCCATTGCCATTATTGGCATACAGAGCATTTTGTTCAGCCAAGAGCTGTTCAAAGAACCAGCCATAAATCGCCATAGACATTCCTGGGCGCGTCACCTGACCACTTCCATCCCTTACGGTCAGCGTTTTAGCTGCTTGTGATACTTCTTCAAAGGTCTTAGGCGGATTTTCTGGGTCTAATCCAGCTTCCTTAAACATCGTTTTGTTATAGTACAAAATCGGAGTCGATGTATTGAACGGCATGGAATACAATTTTTTATCTACCGTATAATAAGCTAGGATATTAGGTTCATAGCTCGACATGTCGAATTTTTCTTGATCGATCCATTTTTGCACAGGAACGACTGCTTTGCTATCGACCATGAACTTCGTGCCAATATCATAGACCTGCATGACATTTGGCGTTGATTTTGAAGAAATCGACTGTTTGAGTTTATTGATTGCCGAATCATAATCCCCTTGGAAAACAGCCTCTACCTTAATATCTGGATGCGTCGCATTAAAATCATCAACAAGTGCCTTGGTAGCTTCGCCGACTTTACCGCCAACTGCATACCAGAAAACAACCTTAACTGGCTTTTCCTCACTTTTTGCCGCGGACTCTTGTTTTGAGCCACAACCACTGGTACCGAGAATCATCAATCCTAGCAGCATCAGCGCTGCTACTTTTTTCAAAATGCTTTTCATTTTGTCACATCCTTCGTTTTATTTCGCCAATATACCGTCAAAAAATTTTGCTCACTTTGACCATGTATCAGCCTCAAATAAAGCCCTTCTCAAAAACACATAAGAAAGGTTATATTTACCCTTTTGTCGAGCCTGAAGTCAGGCCCCTGACCAATTGTTTCTGCCCAAAAATCAGCAAAAATACTGTTGGCAGCGAAACTAGAACGATTCCCGCCATTGTCGTGTTCCAAGAAATCCCTTGATCCCATTGCAGCATCGCCAAACCGATCTGCACCGTTCGCATGCCATCTGTATTGGTGATCAAAAGCGGCCACATGTACTGGTTATACGTTGTCAAAAAAGCATATACACTAAGCGTTGCCAGTGCCGGACGCGATAGCGGCAAGACCATTGTAATAAAAAAACGCAATGGCCCGCAGCCATCCATCCTAGCCGCTTCAAAAATCTCTCTTGGCAAGGTTTGGAAATACTGCCGGAGCAAAAATGTGCCAAAAGCCGAAGCAAAAAATGGAACAGCAAGCCCTTGATACGTATCGATCCATTCTAACGCCCGTATCGTAAAGTAATTGGGAATGACCGTTGCCTCCCAAGGAATCATCATCGTCGAAAGAAAAACGATGAACAATCCTTTCTTCGCCGGAAATTCCAAGAAAGAAAAAGCATAGGCTGCCAAACTGCAAGTTATGACCTGCCCAATCGTAACCAAGCCTGAAACGATGAAACTATTTAAAATAAAAGCAAAAATCGGCGCCGTATCCATGGCTTTTTGATAGCTTTCCGTATAAAGTTGCGACGGAATGAACTGCGGCGGAAATGCCGCTGCCTCAGCAGCAGTCTCTAAGCTCACCGTTATGGCATAGAGAAAAGGAGCCAAAATCAAAAATGCCGCCATACACAAAAAAAAGTAAGAAAAAACTTTTTTCATCGATAAAACACCTTTCTTTCCAACAACCAAAATTCAAGCAAGGTCAAAATCAATATGATCAAAAACAAAAAAATCGATTCAGCACTGGCATAACTGTAATTGAGATCAAAAAAACCTTGCCGATAAATTGAATAGACAATGACATTCGTGCTCTCCGACGGCCCGCCCAGCGTCAAAATATTGATTTCACCAAAAGCCTGCATGGCGTTGATTACAGAAACGATAAAGACAAAAAACAAGGTCGGCGACAAAAGTGGCAAAGTGATATCGATGAACTGGCGAAAAGACGAAGCGCCTTCAAGAGATGAACTCTCATACAAGTGCTTGGGAATAGATTGCAATCCGCTTAACAGTACGAGGATATTAAATCCAAGCCCGCGCCAAATCGCTACGATAGAAACCGAAACCAATGCCCACTTGGGATCAGCCAGCCAGGAAATCGAAGGCAAATGCAAAAGCTGCAAAAAATAAGCAAAAACCCCGGCACTGGGATTAAAGAACATCATAAAAATCATCGAAGCCCCAGCAACTGCAATGGATAGTGGAAATGCAAAAATCGTCCGAAAAAACCCGATTCCTTTAAGCTGCCAATTGGCCATGTACGCAAGGCCCAATGCGATAAAAATCCCTGGTACCACCGTGTACAACGTGAATAGAAGCGTTGCTTTCAAACTGTTTAGGAACTGCGGTGCCAAAAACATTTCTTTATAGTACTTGACACCAGCATATGTAGTCTCCTGCCCCAATAAGTCCGTATTGAACACGCTAAGGCTCATCGATTTCAATAGCGGGTAAAATACAAAACAGGCAAATAACAGGAGCGATGGGGCCAAGTAAGCCAGGCCGCGCATCAAGGGGAGCAGTTTAGCTTTGTTCCGTTGGCTGGACAATAAACATCACCTCTAAGATTTCAAATACATTTTGCAATTTTCTTACCATGAAAATCATAGCATGCACCTTCTTTGCCATTGTTATTCTTTTGTTATGGATTGTTTAACTTTTTCTCGGCTTGAATGCAAAAAAATTCGCACGACATCTGCATGCCCTGCGAATTTCATGAAACTTTCTATATTTACCTATACAGCGTGCCCTTATATAGCGGCTGGTTCATCCTCTACTACTGGCGTCTTCACTTCGTGTTTTCTTTTGACACGTGTCATCGGCTTATATTCTTTTGCCGTATCTTTGATTTCTTGTGGAATCACGATTGAATCGATCTGATTGCATTTTGAATAAACGACTGACATCGTCATCGTCGATTTTGCCAAAAATTCTTTGACCTGATCTTTCTCTCTTGGCTGCGCTATATCCAAAAAGAGCGATGCTCCTTTACGTATCGGACCCGTCATATCCATATCGACTTGCGTGATCATTTTACTTTTCTTATCGACTTTGGCAACATACGTAATATCCCCTGCCGATAAAATCAACATCCGGGCCATTGCTGTCGACTGAGCCATCATCGAATTCGGTACCGCTGTGGTCTTTTCCTTATTCTCCTTGATTGCCGCATCGAGTATATCACTGAGACGCGCGCTATCAAGCGTTACTTCCATATATTTATAAGTTGGGGTCTCTCTTTGCAGCTTCACATCTTTCATCAAGCCAGTCATCATTTTCTGCAAAGCACTCTTATCGCTAGACGAAAGCTGTTTGGAAAAAGTCTGTCCCACTGCCACGGTCTGCTTTACCCATTCATTTTTTTGCAATGTATAAACAGTAAAATTGCCAGCGTTTTCCTCTGCATACTGCTTCAGAGGGACTGTGACTTCCTTGCCTTTTTCATCACGGAACCATATATTCATATTATTCTGATACACAACAGGCTCTGTCTTCAAATCACCGTCTCCGGTCATCTTCATCTGCCCCATCGGCGTATCTGCCTCTAAATCAACCGTATAATGTAAGTTTTTCACATCAGCCATATTCATATAGACTTCATCCATATAGGCTTTTTCCGTTGGCACCGCTGCTGCTGCCAAAGCAAACGATCCGCCCATCGCTGCCAATACAAAACCACATACCAGCACCATCGTCCAATTGATTCTTCGCATAAATCTCAGCATTTCATCAAACTCCTTATGATTTTCATTGTATCCATACACTTTCAGTATAAGACACTTATCGAAGATTTTCAATGAATCCTGGCAAATGGAATCCATAGTCCTAGGGTATCTTACAAACTATTTCAGTCCTTCACCAAATAAAACAAAATCACGACTTCTTGAATATCGCTATAGATTTTTCAACACAGCTCAATAAAAAAGCTTGACTTGTAGTTAACTCCAGCTTATATAATAGGTCCATTATATAAGGGACTCCTCCTGCAATTTCTTTACAGTATCCCTTATATGATATACATCATAATTTGGAGGTTTTACCTATGGATAAAGAACAAAGTTTAGGCGGCGGTGCCGTTTTTCCTACAGGCGCAAAAAATGACGCATATGCTCAGTACTTTGTCGGTCAAAGCTATTTGAACATGTTATCAACAGAAAGGGTCTTCATTGGCAATGTAACGTTTGAACCAGGCTGTAGAAACAACTGGCATGTCCATCACAAGGGCGGCCAGATTCTCTTAGTAACTGGCGGCAATGGCTATTACCAAGAATGGGGCCAAGAACCCGTTGCCCTCAAGGCTGGCGATGTCATAAACATCGCACCTGAAATCAAGCATTGGCACGGCGCTGCCCCACATAGCTGGTTTTCCCACATCGCTGTTGAAGTTCCGGCTGAAGGCGCTTCCAACGAATGGTTAGAAGCGGTAAACGAGGAAGATTATAATAAGCTTCGCTGACAAGCGATTGAAGCCGGCATTTCAAATGCCGGTTATATCTTTAAGCGACAAGGAGCTCTATCGATGAAAAATTTAATTATCTATTACTCTTATGGCGGAAATACCGAAAAAATTGCGTTGCTCATTCAAAAAGAAACCCAAGCTGATATTATGCGCATCGAAACACAAATCCCTTACACGGGAAGTTATCAAGATGTTGTCGAACAAGGTCAAAATGAAATAAACAGCGGCTATATGCCAAAGCTCAAAGACTTTTCTATAGATATCTCTGGCTATGATACAGTCTTTCTTGGCACTCCGGTTTGGTGGTATACCTACGCCCCGGCAATCAAGACACTCTTTGAGCAACATGATTTTCAAGCAAAAAGGATTTATCCTTTCGTGACAAATGGCGGTTGGATCGGTCACACCTTCAAAGATATCGAAAAAAACTGCCGGCACGCATCTGTTCAAACTGGCATCAACATACGCTTTGAAGAACACACATTAATAACACCGATTCAAGAAATTCAAGCATGGATCCAAAAAGCTTCCGCAGGCATTTGATTTCTAAATTTTTACTGAACTAGGTTTCGGACCGTCTTTTTTTAGATGGTCTTTTTTTATTTGCAGCTGCTCTTCCTATGTATACAATATACATTTATCTCTCGTTTTAAATTTAAAAGGCAATTGTCTTCCCTTGACGAAATAATCATATAATAATTGATTGCAAGCCGATAGAAAATTTCGTCTTTTCTATACAAAAAATACCAAGGGAGGGATTTTTATGTTTACTTTTTCATCTCAAGCTAAAACAAAAACGCTGGATACAAAAGCTGTTCCTACCCCAGCACAAGCAATAGCATCGAATGATGATATGCGCACGGTATATTTAAGCAAAAATGATTTATCGAAAGAAGAAATAGCCAAACTCTGTGATCTCCCGGATGGAACCGCTTTAATCATAGGTTTTATCTCGCCTGATTTATCGGTCGCCCAAGTAGGTGCCCAGTTAAACGGCATGGTATCCTCGGACACTAAGGTCCTGCTAGTCTCTACCGCCGGTGAACTCTGCCACACAAAGCAAAGCCAAACAATTTACCAACCGGCTGACGAAAATCGTGGCAAGATCCTTCTGCAGGCCTATTCTCATCGCATGGTCGCTAAAGCTTATATCATGCAAATTCCCTTACCAAACAATGACTTAAAACAAGGCAGCATTTCATTGAGCCTTGATGATCGCGTCGACAAAATCGAAGCTGAACTGCAAAAGCATACCGTGCCTTTCCCTTTGGATGCACAAGATAGCTTTGCGTTCATTTATATTGACGGTCTGTCCAATTGCGAAGCCTTTGTCATGCAGGCAATCTACCAGCATGCTGCCTACCCATGCCCTTTCATTGGCGGTAGTGCTGGCGGCAAGCTTGATTTCAAAAATACCTTTATTTACACCAATGGCTCTGTATTGGAAAACCACGCCGTCATCTGTTTCGTAAAATTGCAATGCGGCTATCGCTATGGCATCTTAAAATCCCAGGCAACGGAAAAAACGCCAACCAGTTATACTGCTGTATCGACCAACGCTGCACTTCGCTATATAGAAACTGTCCTAAATGAAAGCAACAAACCAGAATCCTTTATCAAAGTATTGAAACGAAGATTCGCCTGCCAAAGTACAGCTGAACTCAATCAAATTCTTTTAGAATACACCTTTGCCTCCGAGGTTGGCGGCAAAGACTTCATTCGCAGCGTCGCCAAAGTCGACGAACAAAACGATCGTGTTTATTTTTTCTGTGACGTCATCGCCGGAGAAAAACTTCATTTAGTTCAGCGCATTGATTTAGAATCTTCGTTGCAGCAGGATTTAGAAAAATTCTTGCGAAACAAGCCACCGATTATAGGCGGCGTCCTAAATGACTGCATCCTGCGGCGGCTTTCTTATGCCGATAGCATCAAAAACTTAAATGTCCTCGGCAATGTATCTGCCCTTGCTGGGTTTTCGAGCTTTGGTGAAATCTGCGGCCTGCATGTCAATGAAACATTGACCGCCATTTTCTTTTATCAAATGGGTGATGTATGTGCTTATTATGATGACTATGTCTCGCAGTTCCCGCTTCATTACAGCGCCTGCCAAGCTTATTATTTCAACCGGGTGATTTTGCGGCAGCATCAACTGCAATCCTTACAAAGCGAAATCATTCAGCTGTTTGAAACGTATCAGCAAAAATTGCCAAGCATCATCCAGAGCATCGCCCGCATGTCAAGCGACATTCAAACCATCCGCGATGATGTCAATGAACTATCTACCGGCCTTGGCACCCAGGGGGATTTATTCAAACAACTCATCCAGCGGACAGGATCGATCATGCCAAAACTGGATATCTTGTCGCAAAGCACCAATAAAATCAACGATGTCTTATCCATGATCACCGATATTTCTTCACAAATCGACCTGCTTGCTTTGAATGCTGCTATCGAAGCCGCCAGAGCCGGCGAAGCTGGACGTGGGTTCTCTGTCGTAGCCCAGGAAGTTCGCAAGCTTTCAGAAAGTACGCGGACCAGTATTCAGACAAGCGATGAAGCCATCCTCAAGCTTCTGCAGGATGTGCAGGAAATCAACGTCGTCCTCAAAGAAAACAATGAATTTGAAGCTAAGATTTTTGCCTTTGACAAAGATTTTGCTCATAAAGTCGGTTCTTTGAATGAAAGCCTGATGGGCAGCATCGAAAACATCTCGGTTTCTTCAAAATCCATTGAAGTTTTAAACGACATCAACGCTTCAACGCGAGCTGAATTGCAAAAAATCAACGATGTCATCCGCAATATCAAAATGGGGATATAAACAGCGAGCACCGCAACAAACAACGACCGCTTCACGTCTTTCAAGGACAGGCCGCCAAAAGCCTGTCCTTTTCTAATTTTAGGCAATGCTTTTTCGTCGGATAAAATTCCGTCAAACTGCTTTCACAAAATATTTCCGCGCTAGTTCACCTATAGGATTCGACAGATGAAACATCAACAAAAGGAGCCAATCTTATGCAAAAACTTAAAGTATGTATTTTCAATTATCGTGAATTCGATGAAGGGCCTTATTTTAAAAAAGTCGGCGAAGAACTTGGCATCGAGCTTGTGATTTGTCCGGAAGGACCGTCTGACAAAAACCTTGATTTCGCCAAAGGCTGCCAATGCATCAGCATCATCACTACACCCGTAGATGCTGCCTTAATGAAAGAATTCCATGAACTTGGCATCAAAATGATCTCGACCCGAACCATTGGCTTTGACCATATTGACCTTGAAGCTGCAAAAAAATACGATATCCACATTAGCAATGCAACGTATTCAACAAACGGCGTTGCTGACTACGCCATCATGCTGATGATGATGGCCTCACGAAAAATGAAACACATCATGCAACGGGCCGCCATTCAGGATTTCTCTTTGCCGGGACTTCAAGGCCGTGAATTTGCAAGCCTCACAATCGGCATCGTCGGCACCGGACGCATCGGACAAACCGTTATCCGTCACTTATCGGGCTTCGGTAATCCTATCCTAGCCTGCTCTTTATATGAATGTGACGAAGTCAAAAAATATGCCCGCTATGTACCATTAGAGCAGCTTCTTAAAGAAAGTGACATCATCAGTTTGCACGCTCCGCTTGATGAGATCAACTACCATATGATCAACCAAGAAAGCATCGCCACCATGAAAGATCAAGCCATCCTCGTCAACACCGCCCGCGGCGGCCTCATTGATACCGATGCCCTGCTCGACGCCCTGGAAAGCGAAAAAATCGGTGCCGCGGCGCTTGACGTCATTGAAGATGAATTCGACCTGTATTACAATGACCTCAAATCAGAGGTTCTAAAAAACCGTAAACTCGCCATACTAAAGAGCTACCCAAACGTCATCGTCACGCCACATATGGCATTTTATACCGACCAAGATGTCCATGACATGGTCTACTCTTCCTTAAAGAGCTGCCAGCTTGAAATAAACGGCGAAAAAAATCCTTGGCGCGTAGGTTAAATTTCAACTTTGGACTATGCCGCAGAGGAAACCTTTCCACAAAAACAGGGCTTTTACCAAAGTTTGGTAAAAGCCCTGTTTTTTATGATGATCGCGAAAATACCTGCCATTTCTTCTGTAAATAAAAAGCCGTTGCCAGCAGCACGCTTCCACCCAACAAAAGGGAGAAATCGACGCCCCCGCGCATCCAGTCCATTTCATAAAAGACACTGAATAAGCTGGTCGATCTTGCTCCAAAGCCAAGAAGAACTGTTACATAACACATCATGCCTGACAAAAAGAACTGCTCTACCCAAGCCCGCTTAGCTGGTCGATAAAAAGCATGTACCAACATAAGTATCCAAGTCAAAAAGAACATGAATATTTCGCCGCTGTCCCGGCCTGGTATCATCGAGGGCAGCAGTCGATTCCACAAGAAATAAGAAACAGATGCCGCCATGCATCCACTGATTACGGCTGCGTTCATTTTTTCGGCACTTTTGAAAAAAGTGCTGCCGCTTTCGCCTGTCTTTTCATAAAGCAGACGCCTTTTTATCGTAAAAAACACTAGACCGCTTGCGATCATTACACAGCTCAACAGCCCTAGGATAAAATACAGCCAAGCCATTGGATAGCCGCCGAACTTAGCTATGTGCAGCCCCACAAGCGAACGTACAATGGTCGCCTGTGCATCCCATGTATTTTTCGTCGTCAGCCACTCGCCCGTCACCGCATCAAAGCTCGCTCGGTCCGTGATCGCCATCATTCGGTCATCTACGCGGCGCATAAAATGAACGACTGCATGTTTGGTATTTGGCTGTTTGACCTGGACAAAAGCCAGCTGCCCGTCGCCAAGCTCCCCCTCAGCCAAAGGCAAAATCTCAGTCAAAGGCTGCATCATCGCCGGCTCTTTGGTTCGAGGGCGCTCGACGCTATGAAGAAAATCCTGCCAGAAGAAGCCTTCGTTTTTATAAAAGGTCGACAACGAAACCGGCATGATTTCCATAAAGGTCATCGACAAGCCCGAATACGTAATCAAAATAACGAAGGGAATTGTCAGCACGCCCAGCATGGTGTGCACGCTGAGCCAATTTTTCCGCCAACGGAAATGGAAAAAATCGCGAATTACACGTTTCCGTATCACAATGCCGGAAAAAAGCGCCACAAGCATCATGATTCCGGCAATGCTGACGATCCATGTTCCCATGGGTTCATGGTGCAAATTATAGTGAAACTCGGCAAAGAATTCTCCACCATCTGTTTTTCTTACCTTGATAAATTCGCCTGTCTGCGGATCTACATACTGCTCGAATTTCTGTCCATTTTTTTGCCAGGAAACCTCTAAGGATTTCGTCCTTCCTTGGGGCAAAACCACAAACCATTGATCGGCATCCGGCGCATTTTGCATCAAAGCTTTTTGCGCGGCTGATAAAGCCTGCTGATGCGTAATTGTTGGGATTTTCGCCTCTGGCCTCATCCAATAGCTGATTTCCGGCGCAAACACGGATAAAGTCCCGGTAAAGAACACGACAAATAAAATCCAGCCGAAAAAAAGTCCGCCCCAGGTATGAAATTGCTGCAGCCTTTGGCTAAAGCTGTTTTTTACCATAAAACTCCTCCCCTGCCTGTCAAAAGAGCCGAAATCCCCCATAAAAGGATGTTTATTACCAAGCTGCTGGCAATCCATCGCCAGCAAATCTCTAGGTGCTCTGTCCAAAACGCATACAGCATTGCTATAACATAAATAATTGGTACCAGCCAGCCACAAAAGAAAATCGTCTCTACCGATCCGAAAGGATTCAAAAGCGATAAACTCTTGGCAATAAGATAAGAACCTGCCACTCCGCCCAAAATCCCGGTCAAAAATCGCATGGCCAGCTGCATCGCAGGATGCGTATCAAAAAGGAGTTCTTTTATGTCGGTCCAATCCGAGGCAAATTTCCCCATGGTGCCTAATCTCCTTATAAATCAATCGACATCGAGACTTTATATGTACGGCCATTTCCCACCGTAAGATAATTTTCTCTAAACACGCCCGACCAATAGTTTTTATTCGTCAAATTTTCTACACTGAACCTAAACGTCGTTGGATTGCCCTGCCACTGGGTCTTATACTGGACACCCGCATCATAACGGATCCACGATGGAATCTTTGCGGTATTATCCCCATTTATGTACTGCGATCCTGTGTATACCGCCCTTGTATCAAAGCTCAAGCCCTGGACTTTCGGCACTGTGTATTCAAAGCCTACATTTGCCTGCCAGGTCGGCGTACCATAAGCAGTTTTTCCATCATTGGTGCCATTTAAAGTATGCGTCTGTATGCCGCGCATATAGGTGACGCCGCCAAGAACACTGAGGTTTTCGTTGATTTTGCCAAACGAAGCCCACTCAATTCCACGGTTTCTTTGCTGCCCGTCTTCGTTATATGTATTGGTCGCACTGTTTTTCATGACACTTGGCTTTTGAATCTGATAAAAGCTGATTGTGTTGACATTTGAGCCATGTTCCCACTTGACGCCAACCTCAGCCTGCTTTGTCTTAAACGGTGCAAATGTCGTTCCATAGTTGCTGGCAGTTGTATCGGTAACTGTACTGCCCTTGCTCAAACCCTCGATATAGTTTGCATACAGAGAAATCGGTTTGGCCCAAGGCTTCACGACAAAAGCGATGGCTGGCGTCACTGCACTTTTGCTATAACTAGAGGTTACCGCACCTGTCGTAGAGCTGTAGTTATCGCTTTCGATTTGCTGATTGCGGACACCTAATGTCAAATTGTATTTGTCATTAACAAACGACATCGTATCGGCAATTGCAAGGCTAGTCAGCGTTGAAGATGCGGTCTTCGGCGCATTAGCCGGATCAGCTGACAATATTGGAACCGACGGATTATAGATATTAGAAGAATACGTACCGCTTTGCGTATATGCAGATCCACTTTCTGTATCGACACGAGTCGCGCTCAGAACCATTTTATGCTTGATGTCACCGGTATTGAATGTATGGCGCAGCCCAAGTTCCGCCGACACATTATCCGAATAACCATTGATATTGGTCGTATAACCGCTGTAATTGCCAAGAGCGTCTGTGTTTCTAGCATGCGTAGAATTTATAAAACCTTTGTATGTATTTTTCAAATAACCAATGCTGGCATATGCCGTCAAATCTTTACTGAAATCATATTCACTGCGGAACATCGCGCCTTTATTGCTTAAAGATCCGTAAGCCCCCTTGAACGCGTTGATATCGCCTGCCGGAGCTGACGGGATCTGCGTGATGGAATTTTTGAAGTTGACCATCATCGACGATCCACCCGTGAATTTCTCCGTATCATTATACGCATCGACATAGGCGCGCCAGCGTTTCCCTTGATAATCGAGATTCAGCGCACCAAGCGTCCGGCCTTTGTCTTGCCCCGATACACCGGTACCGCCTTCACGCCGCACGGCATTTAACCGAAAACCCCATTCATTTTCTTCACCAAAACGGCGACCAAGATCAAGATGAAGTCCCAGCTGGGAACCCGAGGTATAATCGGTCGTCACCCTCGTGATTGGTTTATCTTCGGCTTTTTTGGTTATGATATTGATCGTTCCGCCAACCGATCCGCCCGGCGGCGTTCCATTCAAAAGCGCGCTCGGTCCTTTGAGCACCTCTACTCGCTCGATCATTTCCGTCGGCACATGCCCGGAAGGAACGATGCCATACAAACCATTGAAACTCAAGTCATCCGCCGTCACATCAAAACCACGGATCGTATAATTCTCGTTCATATGTCCGCTCGACGTCGTAAAACGCACCGAAGGATCATTGAGCAAGACATCCGAAAGCGTTCTTGCCTGCTGATTCTCAATCACTTTTGACGTGTAGCTAATCATATTGAACGGGATATCGAGAAGATCTGTGCTGCCAAGCATTCCGAGATTCGCCTTTTTAGCCACCTGTCCGCCGGCATAAGCATCTTCTTTTTCTTCCGTTTTTTCTTTTTCCACTTTTTTCTCCTTTTCTGAGGTCACCGTCACCTTTTGAAAAGTGAATTCATTTCCTTCGGATTTTTTTTCTTCGTTTTGTTCCGAAGCTGCCGTCTCCGTCTCATGTTCCGCTGCATAAGCAACAAAAGGAGAATGAAGGGCCAACGTACTGCCAACTAAGGCACATAATATTCTTTTGTCTCTCTAATATACATTGCCATAGCTTTTAATTGTTTAATGCTTGGATTTATTCTTTCTTCACTATCTTCTTCTGTAAATAA
>RCMY010002944.1_pt1 | contig 30434 bp, 31 predicted proteins | sample 2041341 | NCBI WGS metagenome assembly RCMY01 (sample SAMN09708234, study PRJNA481090) | Marine sediment metagenome, whole genome shotgun sequencing project. | reverse complement strand
ATTCACGCATCACATTATGTCGTCGGTGGACGGTGCGGCCTTGTCTTCAAAGCTGGGCATGACCGAAGCACCGTTTTACGTAATGCCTGACATGATTCTGCGCGGACATATGCCTGACATCGTTTTGCGCAAATATCTGACGCGGTAGATCACAAAAACTTTTGGTGATACCGGACCAGTCGCGCGAAATGCGCATCAAGGGACCGTTTTAAATGGGGTGCCTCTTTCACTGTCAGAATATAATCGACCAGCAGATCGTATTGCTTGATTTGGCGGGGCAATCGAGTTGATGGGGTAAGGCGCGACTGGCGTTCTTCTTCCTCGATCACTTGGGCAACCTGTTTCTCCGGCCAGATGACATGCCCCTCGCCCGGAATCATCGCCTTGCCGTTCATCAGCGGTAATTCGGCATCGTAATGTGCAAAAATGGACCGTTCCAGCGGTTCGACCTGATCGGTGCTGTCCACAGGCCACGCCCAGACAAACGCGATTTCCCACACATCAATCTGACGGTTCGCGATCACATCGGAACGGGCTGATGTAAGATGCCTCCGGACCCTTGTGCGAATACCGTCAACCGATTGACCCACATAGATCGGCTGCTGATCCAGATCGCACAGCGCATAGACACCGATCTGGTTGGTTAGCGCGCTTAGCGCCCGTCCGCGAAAGGTTTGGGCAGTCGTCATGCGACCGCTTCAAGGCTGCGGCGCGCAAGAATCGGCGCGAATAACACCTGGTCTAGATAACGCACCACCGGCACGGCCACGCCATCCCCCGCCACACGATAGGCGTTATTATAGGTATCAGGCATTCGGTAGCTGTCATGCAGGCCCATCAAACGCGCCACCTCGCGCGAGGAAACGAGCCGGGCGCGGGTGCTGTTGCCTTTGATAAACATCAGAATTTGACGGGATGACCCGCCAGCAGGTGTGCGCAAACAGCCTGCCAATCCGTCGGTGCGCAGCTCTGCCCGTTGACGCACATTTCCGTCCGCATCGGGCCGTCCCCTTTTATAGATTGTGCCAACGACCGTGCGCCCCGCTTTGCGGGCCAAGCGCAATCGTTCCAGACTGGGGGGCGACATCAGGGTCAGCAAGCGATCGGTGTCTGCCTCAGAAAACCACGGCATCGACGTGCGTTTTTCCAGCACATCGTCCAGCACATGATCCGCTGCGGGCGCATCGTCCAATTTCCACCACAGCCAGTTCGACCGCACGGGCCGCGATGCTGACCCAAGAAACTTTTGCAGCTTTTTGCCGTGAAAGGCATGGGACGGTTTTGGGACTGTCAGACCAGAAATATCAACGTCATTGCGGACGCAGACGACAAACAACCGCGGGCGGCTTTGTGGCAGAAAGCGACGTGCGTCGATCTCAAGCGCGCCGACCTTGTAGCCAAGGCGCACAAAAGTAGAGAGGACCGTGTTCAAGTCCGCCCCCGCATTACGCGACACCAGCCCGACCACGTTTTCGAAAGCGATGATGCGCGGCGCAAACCCCGCCTTGATTGCGATGGCGATTTTCTCTGCCCAATGGGCGAAAACGCCGCTGCGCGCCCCCGACAGGCCACGCCCCTTGCCAGCAAGGCTGAAATCCTGACAGGGGCTGGACGCCCAATACAAATCAATCTGTTGGCGCAAATAGTCATCATCAAGGGTGGCAATATCGCCCTCGTGCAAGCCGTGAGTGCCCCAGTTTTGCCCGTAAACCTTGCATTTCATCGCATCGATGTCATTGGCCAGCACACAATCCCACCGGTCTTGCAAGGCGGCGCGCACCATCCCGCCACCGCAGAAAAACTCAGCATATTTGGGTGTGTGATCGGGGGTTTCGGCCATGGCTATTAGTATGAAATGCGGTTTTGCGTGTCGATGGCTAATTCACCGAAACGCTGTCCCCCCATCACTCCGCCGCTTGGGTTTCGGCCTCGATCACGGCGGCGCGGGCTTCGACCTGTTCGACGATGTGTTCGATCATGGCGTCATTGCCCAGCTTGTGACTTTGCTTGCCTGCCAGATAAACCATGCCCGACCCGTTACCTCCGCCGGTAAATCCGACATCCGTCATCAGCGCCTCTCCGGGTCCGTTGACGACGCAACCAATTATGCTCAGGCTCATTGGGGTTTTGATATGCTCTAGCCGCTTTTCCAACGCCTCGACGGTTTTAATCACGTCGAACCCTTGCCGCGCGCAGGACGGGCAGCTGATGATATTCACACCGCGATGCCGCAGGCCAAGGGATTTGAGAATCTCAAAACCCATTTTAACTTCTTCCACGGGATCAGCAGACAGGCTGACGCGGATCGTATCGCCTATGCCCATCCACAGAAGGTTGCCCATGCCAATCGCGGATTTGACCGTACCGCTGATCAGGCCACCGGCCTCGGTAATACCAAGGTGGATCGGCGCGTCTGTCGCTTCGGCCAACTGTTGATAGGCGGCGGCGGCCATGAACACGTCGGATGCCTTGCAGCTGATTTTGAATTCGTGGAAATCGTTGTCTTGCAGGATTTTGATGTGATCCAAGCCACTTTCGACCATCGCATCGGGGCAAGGCTCGCCGTATTTCTCAAGCAGATGCTTTTCCAGCGAGCCCGCGTTGACGCCAATGCGAATGGAACAATTGTGATCGCGGGCGGCTTTGATGACCTCTTTGACGCGCTTTTCATCGCCAATGTTGCCGGGGTTGATCCGCAGACAGGCGGCCCCTGCCTCGGCAGCCTCAATCCCACGTTTGTAGTGAAAATGGATGTCAGCGACGATGGGCACCGATACTTCGCGCACAATTTCCTTGAGCGCCTTTGAAGACGCCTCATCCGGGACGGATACCCGTACGATGTCGGCGCCCGCCTCAGCCGCGGCTTGGATCTGAGCGATCGTGCCCTTGATGTCGGTGGTCAGAGTATTGGTCATGGTCTGCACGGAAATCGGTGCATCACCGCCGACAGGGACATTGCCCACCATAATCTGGCGGGATTTGCGGCGATAGATATTACGCCAAGGACGGATATGATTCAGCGACATAGACAGCACCTTTGGCAATAGATCAGCGTTAGCCGCAACCTATTCAGGCGCAGCCCTGCTTGCAATGGCATGTGGCTTATTCTGTTGGACTTGCCGCAGTGTTTTGAAGTTCGACAACCATTGTCGCAAGCGCCTCGTTTTCTTCAAGCAATGCAGGTAGGTACACCTCGGCCAAGGTCTGGCGCTTCAAGGATAGGTTCGAAGTCACAGAACCACGGTCGCCAACGGGGCCGTAATACTGGCCGTCCATCGCGAAATACAACGCGCCAGATTCACCAGTACGCAATGTCGGTGGTTCCTCCGTTGCTGGAACGTCCCAGCTGTCTCCCTTATTCATGATCCCTTCAAAGATCACTTTGCCATCCGCCGCACGAACGCGGACCCATGACGGATAGGCTGCGACCAAACGCAGCTCCGGCGCAGGGCCTTCGACAACCTGCGGCACCGCAATCACACCAGCGGGCGGGTCAAAAGAGGGTGCATCCACTGCAACACCAGCAATCATCTGCGTATCAGCCGCCGGCGGTATAAAACTGCCAACACTGTGTGGATCGATCGACGCGATCGGCGCATCCCGTGCGACCAAAACCGGCACATCAAGTGCGGCAGGACGGTAAAGACGGTCCAACGAATCGGAGCGTGGTGTGGACATATCAGTCACGTTGACATCGTTCGAAGAAGATTGAGGCGCGATATTCAATGCGCCTTCCAATGGGTCGAGATCGGACAAGACAACCGGAGTTTCATCCACAGGGGAAACCTGCACGCGCTGCACTTCTTTCAGCACGCTCCACCCGCCAAAGCCGATTGCACCGATCAGCGCGACCAACACCAGTACAGACCCCAACGCGCCGGGTTCGATCCGGCTGAGCAGGCTGTCGCCCATCGGGGTAAAGGGGGTCGCGGGCCGGTTGAAAATATCGCTATCACCCGTACGCAACATGCGTTCTTCGCGGGTCGGTTTCTTTATGACCGACGCCTCGGCAGACATGCCGTGCGCAACTGAAAAACCGGATTCGAGGCAAAAGGACGAAAACGCCTGATCGGGATCCATGTTCAGATAACGGGCATAAGACCGAACATAACCGGCGATAAAACCAGGTGTGTCAAACGCATCAGGGTCAGAGTTTTCGATGGCAGCAATATAGGACGCTTTGATCCGCAATTCGCGTTGAACATCAAGAAGCGATTTGCCCAAGGTGGCGCGTTCGCCGCGCATCAAATCACCTAAACGCAAATCGTAAGCGTCAAAACCACGGGCTTCAACGTGCTCGTCATTATTTGCCTTGGAAATCCAACGCCCGATCATAATATGCCCCGTCGTGTTCGTGCCTGCTGCACTTTTTCCCGGGCCGCTTTCACGATTCGAGATGTGCTGTTTCTTTCCTTATCTTTAACATAAATCAACGGGCTTCGAAGAAAAAACGTAGCTAGCCTGCTAATTCGGCACGATTCAGCGCACAATGGGACCAGAGCCCGTCCATCGCGTGAACCAACCCGTCCATTTCACGCGGACCGTGGACTGGTGACGGGGTAAAACGCAAACGTTCAGTGCCCCGCGGGACAGTCGGGAAGTTGATCGGCTGAACGTAAATGCCATGCTGCTCAAGCAACATGTCAGACAGAATCTTGGTGTGAACGGGATTGCCAACAATCACCGGCACAATGTGGCTGCCGTGATCGATGATGGGCAGACCCAACCCTTTCAGGCGCAGCTTGAGAATTTTCGCCTGCTCTTGGTGCTTTTCACGCAGTTCAGGCGCAGTTTTCAAGAACGCGACGGATGCCGCCGCCCCTGCTGCAACAGCGGGTGGCAAGGACGTTGTAAAGATAAAGCCCGGTGCATAGGACCTGATCGCATCGCACATCTTTTCAGACGCGGCAATATAGCCACCCATGACACCGAAAGCCTTGGCCAATGTACCGTTGATGATGTCCAGACGGTGCATCAGGTTGTCGCGTTCAGCAACACCACCACCGCGCGGGCCATACATGCCAACAGCATGCACTTCGTCGATATAGGTCAGCGCGCCCACCTCGTCGGCAAGGTCGCAAATCGCTTTGATCGGGCCGAAATCGCCATCCATCGAGTAAATCGATTCAAATGCAATCAACTTGGGTGCTGCAGGATCATCGGCCGCAATCAGTTCGCGCAGGTGATCGACATCATTGTGGCGGAATATGCGCTTTGCGCCGCCATTGCGACGTACACCTTCGATCATCGACGCATGGTTCAGCGCATCGGAATAAATAATCAGCCCTGGAAATAGCTTTGGCAGCGTGCTGAGCGTTGCATCATTGGCGATGTAGGCGCTGGTAAACAGCAACGCCGCTTCTTTGCCATGAAGATCGGCGATCTCGGCCTCAAGACGTTTGTGGTAAACGGTGGTGCCCGAAATATTGCGCGTGCCCCCCGACCCGGCACCTGTTGCATCTAGGGCTTCGTGCATGGCTTCAAGGACGATGGGGTTTTGTCCCATCCCAAGGTAATCGTTGCCACACCAAACAGTAATGTCTTTTTCCGAGCCGTCAGGCTGGGTCCATACGGCATGAGGGAACTGGCCCTTGCGACGCTCGATGTCGATAAAGGTGCGATACCGACCTTCCTCGTGCAGACGATTGATCGCCTGATCAAGCTGTTTGGTATAATCCATCGCGCCTTCCTCCTCACGCTCGACTGAACCTTAAAGGCGTAGGGTCCAATCGCCATATTCGTGTTTTAGAATGAATACAGTTCTAAGGCCTTTGGTTCAATGCTATAATCAGTCCGCATTGTCGCAGGGGTTCCTTAACCCCCACTTATTTAGTGGTGATATGCGCCCTACTCCTTTCATGCGTTGATCGAGATCAAGTTTAGGCGACCACTATCATTTTTGTGAACAGCGTTCATTTTGTTGCTTGCAAAGCGGCAAACGCCTCACTAACACTTGTGAACAATGTTCACGAATTGGAGAATCATATGCTCGACAAAATTTCATCCTTAGCGGCCGCCATAGTGCTGTCCGGGACAATGGCCTTTGCTGGCCCCAGCACGCAGCACAGCGCACAGGCTTCTAACCACAGCGCCGCAGCGACCAGTCATGGGTCAGCGGCCCTGGCCTCTGGCGCGGGGATCGTTGCTGCGGTGCCGGTCATGGTGATGGGTGCCGCGCTTTCACTGTCGGGTGCGGCGCTGCAAAGCGCAGGCAATGGCGCGTTATCCGTCGGATCGCAAATGATCGAAAGCGTGGACTCCCCCACAGCGCATACCCCCTCCCCTGATGGCCCGCCGACTTTGGATGACGCGTCTGGGGCAAACCGATGAAGGCGCTTTTCGCCGCGCTGGCCCTGATGCTGTTCGCTTTTCAGCCCGCTGCGGTTCAGGCGGGCAGCAGCCAGGCGGGCAAACCCCTGCTGCCAGCAGATCAGGTTGCCGCGTTTTCAGACAAGGTGCAGCTGGATTTGGCCGCACGCGGAGCAAGCGTCGCCATCGTGGCACGCAAGGGCCGCCATGCCTCCGAACTCCCCAAGGGCGTGACCTATACCCATGTGGCATTCTGGGTGTTCTCGACGATCAAGCGCGCGGATGGGTCCAGCTATCAAGGGTATCGTGTCTACAATCTCTACCAAGACAGCAATGCCCCAAGCCGTAGCAGTCTGGTTCAGGATGGCCCTGCCGATTTCTTTGCCGGGGCCCACGCGCTTGAGGCAGGCATCATCATTCCCGACCCGCGTTTGCAGCGCAAGTTGCTTAAGGTGATCGCAAGTCCGACCTATCGGGAACTTCACAATCGATCCTATTCGGTGCTGGCCAACCCCCAGACACGCCAGTTCCAAAACTGCACGGAACACACGCTAGATGTGATTATGGCTGCCCTGTACGACACAAATAATGCCGCGCAGATCAAATCGAACATCACCGCGCATTTCACACCGCAGGTGATCAAGATTGGCGGACTTAAAAGGACGTTTGCGCCCGTTGCCTCACGGGCGCTGACGACGCAGGACCACGGTGCGCAAATCCGCACAGCGACTTTCGGGTCAATCCTGCGCTTTATGAAGCAAAACAGGCTTGTGGCAGCATCCTATACTCTGACCCCGTCACGTGCGGCTGGCCTCTAAGCAATTTGACATGGGGTCCGACCTGTTCCAAACCCGCCCCATGTCACTATATCCCAAGCCCACCTTCACAAAACGCGAACGCAACCTTGCCGACATCCGTGACCGCGCAACGCTGATCGCAGATCAGATCATTCTGGCCGAAGGGGTTGAAGGGCTGTCGGCACGACGGCTGGCGCAAGAACTTAAGGTCTCGGTCGGTTCGCTTTATAATGCGTTTGGTGATTTGCATCAGGTGATCCGTTCCGTCATTGCCCGCAGCGCCGAAATGCTTGCAACAAGCCTGATGGCTGCGGTTGATGGGGCAGCACCTGACAAGCGGTCCCGTGTTGTCGCACTGGGTGAGGCGTATTTTGACTTTGCCATGGCTGAACCACGCCGCTGGTCGCTGATGTTCGAATACCGCGCCGAGCTTGAGATCGACGAAAAGGCTCGCGATTTTCAAGGGGGTCTGTTGGACATGCTGATTTCCGCCGGAGAGGCCGATCCAACCTCGGAAACACACCGCCAGTTCTTTTTGGTGCTGTGGGCCTCGGTCCACGGGGTTGTATCGCTGGCCACGCGCCCCACGATCATCGCGATCCAACCTGAATTGGCCAAGAATTACATCACAGATCTTGTCGATTCCGCGCTGACCCGCTTTCCGACCGCCTGACACAAGCCGCCCCTAGACATGGCCCGCCCCCCTGATACGGTCGCGGCAAAATCGATGTATATGAAAGGTTTCCCCATGTCCCTTAGCGATGTTCTGACCCAAATTGATACCGATCTGGATGCAGCCACCGACCGCCTGCTTGATCTGCTGCGGATCCCGTCCATCTCGACCGACCCTGCTTACAAGGCCGATTGCGACCGCGCCGCCGATTGGTTGGTCGATGATCTGAATAGCATCGGTATTGAGACAACTAAACGCCCTACGCCCGGACACCCCATGGTGGTGGGGCATGTCGATGGCCCCGCCGACAAACCGCATATCTTGTTCTACGGCCATTACGACGTGCAGCCCGTTGACCCGCTAAACCTGTGGAAGCGTGACCCGTTTGATCCCGCCATTGAAGATACTGCCAAAGGCCGCGTAATCCGCGGGCGCGGTGCGGCGGATGACAAAGGCCAGCTGATGACCATCATCGAAGCATTGCGCGCATGGAAAGCGATCAATGGCGACTTTCCTTGCCGCATCACGATGTTCCTTGAGGGCGAGGAAGAATCCGGCTCGCCCTCGCTGATCCCTTTTATGAAGGAAAACGCGGCCGAGCTGTCAGCGGATTACGCGATGATCTGTGATACCGGCATGTTCCAGTCCAAGGTGCCCTCCATTGTGACTATGCTGCGCGGCTTGCTGGGCGAGGAAATCACCATCACCGGCCCCGATCTGGACCTGCATTCCGGCATGTATGGCGGGATTTCGATCAACCCCGCGCGCGTCTTGGCACGCGTCATCGCGTCGCTGCATGACGATACAGGCCGCATCACCGTGCCCGGATTCTATGACGGCGTGCCCGAACTGCCCGATGACATTCAGGCACAATGGCAGGGCCTTGCCTTTGACCACGAAACGTTTCTGGGCGACGTAGGCCTGTCGGTTCCCGCTGGCGAACAGGACCGCATGCCGATCGAGATGATCTGGTCGCGCCCCACCTGCGAGGTCAACGGTATGTGGAGCGGCTATACGGGTGCCGGTTTCAAGACCGTGCTGCCGTCTGAAGCCCACGCCAAAATCAGCTTTCGGCTGGTAGGTGATCAAGACCCCCACGCCATCCGCGAGAGTTTCCGCAAGATGGTCACCGACATGTTGCCCGCCGATTGCAAAGTCAGCTTTCAAGACCACAGCGCCAGCGGTGGATCAGTTTTTGAGACAACCAAACCCGCATTCGAGAAAGCTCGCCACGCGCTGACCGAAGAATGGAACATCCCCGCCGCCTACATCGGCTGCGGCGGATCTATCCCGATTGCGGGGCATTTCCAAGAGATCGTGAACACGACGCCCATGTTGATCGGCTTTGGCAAAGACGACGACGCGATCCATTCCCCGAACGAGAAATACGATATGGAAAGTTTTCACAAAGGCATCCGCAGCTGGGCACGTATTCTGGACGCTTTGACGTAAAAGAAATCCTGGGGCGGCGCGCTGCAATGCTGCGCCGCCCCACAGTCAATACCGCGCCCAATCGCGGCACTGATACCCGGTTCCCCGCCATATCATGCGCACAAAAAGTACAGGCCAGCGTATGACCCTTCTACGGCTGGGCCGTATTGTTCACCTGATCTGCGCAAAACACGCAAGCATCGCCCTGGTGGGCGTTGCTGCAGTACTATCGAAAAATTGAAAGTGGCGCGGTTGACGGGGCTCGAACCCGCGACCCCCGGCGTGACAGGCCGGTACTCTAACCAGCTGAGCTACAACCGCGCGATGGGGGCGGAATAGGCCAAGGCTGCGTAGGGGTCAAGCGATTAACGCGCCTAAATGTCAGGAATATATTCTTGCGGCTGATCAGTGAGTTTGGAGGGTCAGCAAACGTCGAAAACGCACGCGGCCAGCACCCCGCGAGGGGATGAACTGACTGCGCATGTTTGGAAAAATGCAGCGGTGGCGCGGTTGACGGGGCTCGAACCCGCGACCCCCGGCGTGACAGGCCGGTACTCTAACCAACTGAGCTACAACCGCCCACTGCACGCTTTGTCGTAAACTTCAAAGCGTTTGGTGGTCATAGGGTCTGGCCCTGCCCCCGTCAACGGGGTTTTTGTCTGTTTGTCGGGATTTGTGAAATTTTATGCCAAGGCCCCATCGCTCGACTGCCCTAGCCCGCATAATTGGCTGCGGTTTCAGGACGATTATTTTGAAAAGGTGCCCCAGACATGCTCTGGTGGTGGTGGTGGCAGCTCTTTTTTATTACGCATCCGGTGCAAGTTCACCTTGGCAACGAAGATGGCCGAAATCGGCGTACTGACAAACAAGAATGCCATCACCAAAATCTCGTGAAGCGAAGCGTTATCCGAAACAAAAGAATAGATCATCGACGCGAGAAGCATCGCGCCTATCCCAAGTGTCGATGATTTGGTCGGTGCATGCATACGCGACATGGGGTTGTTCAGTTTTATCAAACCTATAGCACCGACAAGCATGAAAAATGCGCCAATGATCAGCAAAACTGATACGACGACTTCTGCGATTGTGGATAGATTACTCAATGATATCACCCCGCAACACAAACCGCGCTATGGCAACGGTGGATACAAATCCTAGCATCGCGATGATCATCGCGCTTTCAAAGTAGATCTGTGTGCCTGCGCGCATGCCAAGCAGAATGATCAGCGCGATTGCGTTAATGACAAGCGTATCGAGCGCCAAGATTCGATCGCCCGTGGTCGGTCCCAAAACCACACGGACCATCGCAAGCAACTGCGACAGTGTCACCGCAATGAATGCGATATTGATGGCGATTGTTATCATTCAAAAATCTCCTTCAGGCGACGCTCGTAACGGTGTTTGATGTCGTCGCGTACGGCGTCAGGGTCAGGGGCATCAAGAGCATGGACCAGCAGCGACCTGCCATCTTCTGACAGGTCCGCACTGAGCGTGCCGGGGGTCAGCGTGATTGTCCCGGCCAGTATTGTAATCGCCTCGGGGGTACGCAGATCAAGCGGGATCACGACCCATTGCGGACGCATATCTTTGTTGCTTTTAAACAGCACGATCATCGCGACCACGACATTAGCCACCAAAATATCCCAAATCATCAGCGCAAGATAGGATAGCAGTTTGATTGGCCGGCCGACCGGCGGGCGGTCCGGCCAATAAGCGGCGGTCAGAATCGGGATCAGTAGGCCAAGGATGATGCCAAATACCACCGTCCCCAGCTTGAACTCGTTAACGAGCAGGCACCAGACGATCGCCAGCAACACGGTCAGCAGGGGATGCGGAAACAAGCGTGCGCGCATATCAGTGATCCTTCTTCGTTGCTGCCGGGGCTACGGCTTCAGCTCCGTGTGACCCGTCATCGCCATAGCTTCCGTCGGCTTTTTCGTCTGAACCATGCTTATCGTCTGCATGGTAATCCTTGATCTCTTTGCCCGACGTGGTCAGGACCACCGCGATATAGGCCTCTGGATTGAACAGCTGTGCCGACGTGGCTTGCAGTATACGGGTTACGGGACCCGCGGCAACGGTCAGCGCCACAAGCAAGGCGAGCAACGCGCCGATTGACACCATCGGCAAGACAGACGGGGGCACGGGCTCAGGCTCGGCGGTTTCAGGCGGCGTATCGACAGTTTGATGAGCTTTCCAGAACACCACGCTGCCCGCCCGGGAAAATCCGACCACAGCGACCAATGACCCAATCAGGATCGTGCCCCAGATCCACCACATCAGATCTGACGCGCGCGCTGCATCCAGTATCAGCAGCTTGCCAACAAACCCGGACAGCGGCGGCAGACCGGTCATGGCAATTGCTGCGACAAAAAACATGCCCGCGACCAGCGCCCCACCAGCAATCGGGGGGGCCACGTCAAAGCTGACGCCAGCGGCACCGCGACGTGCGCGGATCACATCGACCAGCAAGAACAACGCAGCTGCGGCAAAGGTTGAATGGATCGCGTAATACAGCGCGGCAGTCACACCTGTTGGCGTAAACACCGCCACCGCAGCCAGCAGCATCCCCATCGACCCGATCACGGAGAACGCAACCATGCGGTCAACGCGTTTTGCCCCCAGCACACCCAACATGCCAAGCGCCACCGTTAGCAGCGCCGCAGGGACCAACCACAAGTCAAACAAGCCTTGGGTAATTTCAAGATCGGGGGGAAACACCAACGTGAACACCCGGATGATGCAATAGGCACCCACCTTGGTCATGATTGCAAACAAGGCGGCCACGGGTGCGGGTGCCTCTGAATAGCTGGCCGGCAGCCAGAAATGCAGCGGCAGGATCGCGGCCTTGACCGCAAAGACCATCAGCAACATCACGGCAGCCACGCGAATACCCGAGCTATTGGCAATATCCAGCATCGCGACACGCATCGCAAGATCGGCCATGTTCAGCGTACCGGTTTCCGCATAGATCGTGCCAAGCGCGAACAGGAACAGCGTCGATCCCAGCAGATTATACAACACATACTGCGTCCCTGCCCGCAGCCGCTTTGGGCCGCCCGCATGGATCATTAATCCGTAGGACGCGATCAGCAGAACCTCGAAAAAGACGAACAGGTTAAAGATGTCGCCAGTCAGGAACGCCCCCAGAATACCCATCAGCTGGAATTGGAACAACGGGTGGAAATGTTGTCCGCGTTCGTCCCAGCCCGACCCGATTGTGTAAAGCAAGACAGGCACCGCCAGCACACAGGTCAGCAGCACCATCAAAGTCGAAAGACGGTCGGCGACCAGCACAATACCAAAGGGTGCAGACCAGTTGCCCAGCAAATACAGGCTAACTGTACCGTCAGAGGCCTGCCAGAAAAGGCCAATCGCCAGCCCCAGCATTACCAGCGATCCCGCGACAGAGAAAACGCGTTGGATCGTCAGGTGGTACCGCGCCACAAGAACCAGCATCGCCGCCAGCATGGCCGGCACCAAGATAGGAAGGATCAGCCAATGTGTCATACGGCGTCTCCCTCTGGCTGTTCGCCTTCGGGATCAGGATCGGGATCATTCACCAGATCATCATCCGAGCTGAGGTAAGACCCGACAGCAATCATAACAATCACAGCCGTCATCCCGAACGAGATCACAATCGCGGTCAACACTAGGGCTTGGGGCAGCGGGTCGGTGTAAACTTCGACCCCGTCGCGCAGAACGGGCGGCGCATTCAACGCCAATCGGCCCGAGGCGAACAGAAACACGTTCACCGCATAGCTTAGCAAGGACGTACCGATGATGACAGGAAAGGTGCGCAAACGCAGGATCATATAGATACCCGCAGCCGTCAAAGCGCCGATGGCAGTTGCTAAAAGAAGCTCCATATCAGCTCTCCCCTCCCGGTAAGGTTTCGATTCGGGACGGGTCGATATCCATCGCAAATTCACTGTCTTCGATTCCGGCACGACGTCCTAACCGCGAGAAGCTCTCTAGCGACAGCATTACAGCGCCGACCACAGCCAAGAATACGCCCAGATCAAAGCCCATGGCGGTTGCCAGTTCGAATTCCTCCATCGGGGGGATGCTGAAATAGCCGAATGCCGATGTCAGGAACGGCGCGCCCGCAAACCAAGCGCCGATACCGGTCAGGCCCGCACAAAGCACCCCTGCCCCGATAATCCCGTGATAGGGATAGCGTTGGCGCCGGTCAGCCCAACTAAAGCCACTTGCCATATACTGCATCAACACCGCAATCGCGACGACCAGCCCAGCGATAAATCCGCCACCGGGTTCATTGTGACCGCGCAGAAAGATATATACCCCCACCATTAACACCACGGGCATCAACACGCGGGTCAGGACGACCATCATCAAGGGGTGCGCGTCGCCCGCGCGGGCTTCCTCGTAACCCCGGTTCAGCAGCCGCGCGCGCACGGGCCCCGCCAGCAAGGCTTCCGTCAGGGCGTAAATCACCAGTGCCGCAATCCCTAGGACGATAATTTCGCCAAAGGTATCAAAACCACGGAAATCAACGAGGATGACGTTCACCACGTTGGTACCACCGCCACCCTTGTAGGCATTGGCAAGGTGATATTCCGAGATTGAGGGGATCGGGAAATCCGACATTAGTATCGAATAGATCAGGCCCGTCGCCGCAATGCCCCCTGTCACGGACAACACGATGTCACGGGCACGGTGCGCCAAGGTTGATTCAACGGGCGTGACGTTGGGCAAAAAGTTCAGTGCCAGCAGCAACAACACAATCGTCACCACCTCGACCGAGATTTGGGTCAGCGCCAGATCTGGGGCCGAGAAATGGTTGAAACCGATCGACACCATTATGCCGATGATCCCCATCAAGATCAGCGTTGCCAAGCGATTGCGATGGAACGTGACCAAAAATCCTGCTGCAAGCATCAGCATCAGCCACCCCGCAAAGGCAACCGGCGTGATTGCCAACATCTCGCGGGTGGGTGCCGCATCGACGCCTGTGAACCATGCGTGGGCCGCAACGGCGATCACCGCTGTGGTAAAGATCGACGCATAGCGGGTGAACGAATTGTTGTGCAGCCGTTCCGCAAAAACATGCGCCAGCGCTACTGCGCCGGTGATGATCCGGTCAAAGATTGCTTTGGCTTCGGGGCGCGGCGTGACGGCCCACAGTTTCGCCAGCGGGGTAAACGCTGCCAGTATGATCAGGCCACCGACAACCGCGATCACCGACATCCAAAGCGCAGGCACCAAACCATGCCAGATTTTGAAATGATTATCAGGGACTTGAGCGGCATTTCCGATGACCGCTTGGGTGACGATTTTCACAAAAGGTTCTGCCAGAAACGGCGCAACACCGATCAGGATCACCGGAATAATCAAAAGCGCTGGCGGCAACAGCAAACCAACCTGCGGATCGTGGGGGGCGTGGGGATAATCATCGCGCACGGGGCCCAGAAACGTGTGCGCAATAAAGCGAAAGCTGTAGGCCGCCGAAAATAAGGCCCCCAGTGTTGCCACCGCGGCCACCAGATAGGGAGAACCGAATAATGTGGTGTGATAGGCCTCTTCCAGCATCATTTCCTTGGACAAGAAACCGTTAAGCAGCGGTATCCCCGCCATCGACAGTGCCGCAATCGTGGCCACGGCAAAGGTCAGCGGCATCAAGCGGCGCAGGCCGCCCAACTGTTTCATATCACGGGTGTGCAATGCGTGATCAACGATGCCCGCAGACATGAACAAAGCCGCCTTAAAGCTGGCGTGGTTCAGGATGTGGAACACCGCAGCCATGGCACCAAAGGCCGTACCGGTCCCTAAAAGGAACGTGATCAGCCCCAGATGCGACACCGTCGAGTACGCCAGCAAAGCTTTGAGGTCGTCTTTGAACAAAGCAATTACAGCCCCCAGCACCATCGTGATCAAGCCCGCAGAGCACACCAAAATCACCCAAATATCGGTGCCCGAAAGTACCACAGCCGTGCCATAAGGAACAGACCGGCTTTAACCATGGTGGCCGAATGTAGATAGGCCGAAACGGGCGTCGGTGCCGCCATCGCGTGAGGCAGCCAGAAGTGAAAAGGGAATTGCGCGGACTTGGTAAAGCAACCGATCAAGATCAGGATCAGCGCAGGAACATACAGCGGCGAGGCTTGGATCAAATCACGGTTTTCGAGTATGGTGGTCAGATCATAGCTGCCTGCGATTTGCCCCAGCAGCAGCATGCCGCCGATCAACGCCAGACCGCCCAAACCTGTCACTGCCAACGCCATGCGCGCGCCTTGGCGCCCTTCGGCGGTATGCTTCCAAAACCCGATCAACAGGAATGACGACAACGACGTTAGTTCCCAAAAAACAAGTAGCATCAATATGTTGTCAGACAGAACGATCCCAACCATCGCGCCTTGGAACAGCAGTAAATAGCTGTAGAATTCGCCCATATTATCGTCACGCGACAAATAGAATCGCGCATACGTGATAATCAGCAGCCCGATCCCCAGGATCAGCCCCGCGAACATCAACCCCAAGGGATCAAGGAACAGGTTCACGTTCAGCCCAAGCGATGGCAACCAGTTCAACTGCGCGGTCACGACCTTTCCTGCCAGAACGGCTGGCGCATGTGTCGCAAGCCCGATCGCCGCAGATGCGGTCACCAAAAATGTGATGATAAAGCAGCTTTGGCGTCCGGCCTGAATCATCAGACCGGGCAGCAATGCGCCAAGAAACGGGAGGGCAATGATCAAAAATAACGACATGCCGCAACTATCTGCGAGCAGTGTCAAAACAACCAGCCCTTAATTGCCGATTTTCCGCCGAAAGCATCGCTTTTTCAACGATTTTTACGTCCCGAAAGCGGTGCAAACACCCCGCAACAAACTGCCGGTAATTCCAGATAGTGTTAGAGCCGCCGAAAAACGGCGCTGTCACGACTATGAGTTGAAAATATCACAAGCCGGACGAGTTATCCTGCGGGAAGACCCGCCAAATAATCCTGATAGATGTCAGGTGATTCACACCTGTTCCTGATCATCATCCTCGACCGTTGGCCCCTTAAAACCGGTCGCCACGACAAATTTTTCAGAGCTGTCCTGACGGCTTGCAGGCGGCTTCATATTCACGACCTTAGTAAAGCGGCGTTTCAGCAATTTTTGCAAATCGCCTTCGGCACCACCGGCCAAGACCTTGGCGACAAAAGTGCCGCCTTCTTCCAGAACATCAAATGCGAAATAGGCCGCCGCCTCGCACAGTGCGATAATCCGGTTGTGGTCAGTTTGCTTGTGGCCTGAACTGGACGCTGCCATGTCAGACATCACCACATCTGCTTTGCCGCCCAGCCAGTCTTTGACGACTTGGTCGGCGTCGTCCTCCATGAAATCAAGCACGTGCAGTTCACAGCCCGCAATCGGCTCCATCTCTTGCAAGTCGATGCCAAGGATGGTGCCAACGTTCTTGCCCTTTTTCTCGCCCAACACGTTGGAGCGTTTTACAGCAACCTGACACCACCCGCCTGGGGCAGCCCCCAGATCGACGATGCGCGCACCGGGTACCAAAAAGCGGAATTTGTCATCCAACTCCATGATCTTATAGGCGGCGCGGCCACGATACCCTTCGGCATTGGCGCGTTTAACGTAAGGGTCATTCAGCTGACGTTGTAACCAGCGGGTCGAACTCAGCTTGCGACCACGTGCCGACTTTACCTTAACCTTCAGGTCACGCTGACCGCGCCCCGAGGTGTTCTTGCCGGTGGGTGTCTTGCCACTTGATGTCTTGCCTGTCGGCGTCTTGCCGTCTGGTGTTTTGTCCATCAGCTTGGTCCTTCTTCCAAAACGCCATCCGCGCTCATCTGGGCATATAGTAGCCCCTCGCGCAGACCACGGTCTGCAACACTTAATCTATTTGTCGGCCAGCACCGCATCAAGGCCTGCAGAATCGCAGCCCCCGACATAATCAACGCCTGGCGATCTTGCCCGATACGCGGGTCGGCACGCCGTCCCCCCGGCCCCATCGCCAGATAGGAATGAATTACCTTGTCGATCTGCGCACTGCTCATCCGTAGGCCATCGACTTTGGTCCGGTCATAGCGCTTTAGCCCCAAATGGCTGGCAGCGACAGTGGTGACAGTGCCCGATGTGCCAACGATCTGGAAATGATCCTGTGACTGGATGGATTGATAGGGGGTAAAGGTTTGCAGGTTCTCTTCAAAAAACCAGCTCATCAGGGCAAAACGCGCTGCGTCGTCTTCGACATCAGAAAACTGGTCGCGTAGGGTGGCAACGCCCAAGGGCACGCTGATCCAGTCGACAACGCGGGCTTCGGGAACGTCGGTCTTGGCCTGATGGAAACCACCGTGCAGCCGCATGATTGACCGCGCGCGGTCTGCCTTGGGCACCTTGGAGATGTCGATCCAGACCAATTCAGTCGATCCGCCACCAATATCCACGACCAAAAGGTTGTGGGTTTTGCGGTTCACCAGCGGCGCGCAGGAAATGACCGCAAGTTGAGCTTCTTCCTCGGGCTTGATGATGTCCAGCTTTAGGCCGGTCTCACGCTGTATACGCGCCATGAATTCAGCACCATTACTGGCACGCCGACACGCTTCGGTCGCGACCAATCGCATCCGGCGGACCTTGTTGCGGCGCAATTTCTGCTGACAGATCCGCAATGCCTGAATGGTACGAGTCATCGATCCGCGCGACAATCGCCCGGTCTTCTCAAGCCCTGCCCCAAGTTGGACGGACTTCGAGAAACTGTCGACGACATGAAAACCGCTCCCCTTAGGTTGAGCGATCAACATGCGACAACTATTTGTGCCCAGATCAAGGGCCGCATAGAGTTCGGTCGATCTGGGCGGAACTGGCGCGGGGCTCAGAGCCGGCTGTGTATCGAGCGCGCCCGCACCTTTGGGACGCTGTGGCGCCATGGTTTGCGCCTTTCATTACGAGTTGCCGTTAAGGTAGTGTTTATTGGGTCTAGGGGCAAGCGGGAAACACTAACAGACCAACGACTGCTTGCGATCCACCTCACAACCATCTTGAGAATTTTGAGGGGTCCGTCCCCTCGCCCCTTGGCACCTGCCCGTGTAATGTCGTTAGGTCGCAGACGCCGTTTTGAGTGTCGAAAAACGGCGACGGAGACGGATCAACAGTCGCTAAATATCCCTAGCGCAATCAAAGGAATCAATCATGCCAGAAGTTACAATCGTCTATTGGCGCGACATTCCTGCACAGGTCATCGTTGGCAAAGGCCGTCGTGGATCAAAGCGCCAGTTGCCCGAACGGTTTGAACAGGCCATCGACCGCGCCGCCATGAAAACGGGCGCAGCGGGAACCGATGCCTATCTGGCCGAATGGCGCAAAGCCGATGCCTATACAGTTGATGGCGATCCCGATGCAGTCGCCGACGGCGAAGCTGCCCGGATTGACGCCGAATATGACCGCGACCGCATCAAAACGCTGATTGCCAATGACGGCTGGGCGTAAAGGTTGATCCCTTTCATGAAAGATAAAATCATGTCTCTTCTCAATTTTCGACGCAAAGAAGCCCCTGCCCCGGATCTGCCCAATCCGCAGGTCGAAGCGTTCTTGCAGGACTATTCAATCGAGGTGATGCCGCGCACCGCCGAGAAAGTTGAAAACTTCCGCGATTTGCTGCCTCAAGGCACCCGTGTCTATATCGCCCACATCGAAGGCACCCCGATCGAGGAAATGGTCGCCACTGCCGCGCGTCTGAATGAAGATGGGTTCAAAGTGATGCCGCACATGCCTGCGCGCATCATCAAGGACAAGGCGACGCTTGAAAACTGGATCGCCATGTATCAGGGCGAAGCGGACGTGAAACAGGCGTTGCTGCTGGCCGGTGGTGTAACCACGCCCCACGGTGATTTCAGCGACTCTATGCAGCTGATGGACACTGGTTTGTTCGACAAATACGGGTTTGAACGGCTCCATATCGCGGGCCACCCCGAAGGCAACCGCGACATCGACACCGACGGATCGCGCCTGCGCGTTGACGATGCGCTGCGCTGGAAACAGGGGTTTTCCGAACGCACAGACGCCAAAATGGCCATTGCCACCCAATTCGCGTTCGACGCCAAGCCGATCATCGAATGGGCCGACAGCCTGAAATACGCAGGCATCGACCTGCCAATCCACATCGGTATCGCCGGCCCTGCCAAGCTGCAAACCCTGATCAAATTCGCAATCGCTTGTGGTGTTGGCCCCTCTCTCAAGGTGCTGCAAAAGCGTGCGATGGATGTGACCAAGCTGCTCTTGCCTTACGAGCCGACAGATGTGATCACCGAACTGGCCGCCCACAAGGCTGCCAATCCTGACTTTAACGTTACCCATGTGCATTTCTTCCCGCTGGGTGGGATCAAAACGAATGCCAATTGGGCCATTGAAAATGGCGGCACCGCGGCCAAACCCGCCAACGCCGTTTAATTCCCGTCGAAAAGAAAGAACAACAATGACCAGAACCGTCGTCGAATCCAAAACCAAATCAGCGATCATCGGCTTTGACGAGCCTTTCTGCGTTATCGGAGAGCGCATCAACCCAACAGGTCGCAAGATCCTTGCCGAAGAACTAGAGCGTGATGATTTCAGCCGCGTCGAGGCCGATGCGATTGCGCAGGCCGCAGCTGGTGCAAATATCCTCGACGTGAATTCGGGTGCCGTGTTCTCCAACAAAATGGCGCTAGACCCCCGCTATGCAGATAACAACTTCGTTGAACCGACGCTGATGCGACAGTTGATCGAAGTGGTGCAGCGCGTGGTTGATATCCCGCTGTGCATCGACAGCTCGGTGCCAGGCGCGTTGGAAAACGGGCTGGCCGCTGCCGAAGGTCGCCCTTTGTTGAACTCTGTCACCGGTGAAGAAGAACGTCTTGAGCTGGTTTTGCCGCTGGTCAAGAAATACAATGTTCCGGTTGTAGCGATCTCGAACGACGACACAGGCATTTCCGAAGACCCCGATGTGCGGTTCAACGTTGCGAAAAAGATCGTGGAACGTGCGGCCGATTTTGGCATTCCCGCCCATGATATAGTGGTCGACCCGCTGGTCATGCCCATCGGTGCCATGGCGACGGCTGGCCATCAGGTCTTTACCCTTGTGCGCCGCCTGCGCGAGGAACTGGGCGTCAACACCACCTGCGGTGCGTCCAACATCAGTTTTGGTCTGCCCAACCGTCACGGCATCAACAACGCGTTTTTGCCGATGGCAATGGGTGCTGGCATGACGTCCGCAATCATGAACCCGATCACCCTGCCCGTGAACCAAGCCAAGATTGCTGAACACAAAGCACTGATCATGGCCGCTGGCATTATTCTGCCTGAGGATATCGACGATGAGACATTCGTGACGCTGTTCGGGCTTGGGTCCACCAAAGCGACCCCCGGCAAGGAAATGGAAGCCATCCGCGCCGCCAACTTCCTGTATGATCGCGATCCAAACGGGACTGATTGGATTAAATTCAACAAGGTCACCCCTAAAGCTGGCCATGAAGGTCGTGGCCGCGCAGGCCGTGTGGGTGGACGGCGTCGCGGGTAAGGTTTGTACTTCGATATGAGTTCAAAAGCCCCTGAAGACGATGGTCTTTCAAGGGCTTTTTCTTTGGGGGTGTTTGGATGGTGTGTTGGTCCGGTATGCGGACGAAGCTGTCAGTGGATTCGCGCAGCCTCATATTCCCTGACTAGGCTCTCTAGCTCTATAGATTTCTCAATCAAACTCGATATCTGTAGGTTCAATCGTTCAATATAGGAACTAGTTAAAGGCTCTGAGCCTTTCCCAACTTTAATAACCGGCACTAATTCAAATAACTCCCCTTTTTCGTTTAATTGGGGTTCGAACCAGAAAGAGTGGTGTGCCATTGCGTTTCGGATAGTTCGGATTGTAGACAAATCAGACCTAAAGGCTACGGCCTTCTCCGAAGGAAAGAGACGCGCAGCGATATCTTTTGCTATGCTGATACGGCGATCAAAGGTCAGCCACGACAATAAGTTATCGTCAAAAATTTCAAACACTTCTGGAATATCAGCTCGCTTTCCAAGAATGAAAAGTTGGATCGTCGCATTTAGGTGGGTTTCAATAGTAAACACCCCTCCCAGCACACCACCACGAATCTGCCTTACCCACTCGTAGACCGCCTTCTTTCGCGCTTCAGCTCCAAAGCCCGTAGTAATTGGTCTTGGCCCATCAGGTCCCCATTTGATTGCACCATCAATTAACATATTTGCCCTACATTCCGTTAACCGCATCTCAATGTAAGAAAGCTTCAATGAGCAAGTTAAGCAAGGGGTGCTAACAGGGCACTAGCGCTCGGCTTGTCTCCCCCTAACCTGAGGCACACCAATACGAAATGCGGTCGTCAATCCTTTTGGCTGGCGCTGATGGCACAACGACAAACTACGCCCCCAAGGAACGCACATCTTACAAAATATCGGGAAAATGGTAATGGTGAACCCAGCTGGATTCGAACCAGCGACCTCTGCCTTCGGAGGGCAGCGCTCTATCCAGCTGAGCTATGGGTCCGTCTGGGGGCGGTATAGCCAGCCACGCCGCCCCCTGCAATTACAAAATCCCCATTGGAAAAATCAGTATCGCTTTATGCGAACAGATCGTGGGCCAGTTCCAGCGCCTCGATCAGTGTGTCGACCTCGCCCGTGGTGTTATACATCCCGAAAGACGCGCGACAGGTGGCGGTTTGGCCCAGATGTTCCATCAGCGGGCCACAGCAATGCTGCCCTGCGCGCACGGCGACACCCTTTTTATCCAGAATGGTCGATATGTCATGGGCGTGGCCTGCCCCGTCCAGCGTAAAGCTAAAGATTGCGGCCTTGTTGGGTGTGGTGCCCTGCACCTGCACCCAGTTCAGGCCCGCAAGCCGTTCAACGGTGTAATCGCGCAAGGCGGCCTCGTGAGCGGCAATATTGTCCATTCCCACGTCGATCATGTAATCCAGCGCAACACCAAGGCCAATGGTCTGGACGATGCCGGGTGTGCCCGCCTCGAACTTCATCGGAGGGTCGTTATATGTCACGCTGTCTTTGGTGACTTCACGGATCATATCACCGCCGCCCAGAAACGGACGCATCTGCGCCATGCGGGATTTCTTGATATAGATGGCACCCGACCCGGACGGGCCATAGAGCTTGTGACCGGTAATCGCGTAGAAATCACAGCCGATGTCTTGGACATCGACGGGCATGTGCACGGCGGCTTGGGATCCGTCCACCAGCACCGGCACGCCCTTGGCATGGGCCCCTGCTGTGATCGCTTTGACATCCACAACAGTGCCTAGCACGTTTGACACATGGGTGACCGCCACCAGCTTGGTCTTGGGGGTGATGGCATCAATAACCGCCTGCGGGTCCAGCGCGCCTGTGGCATCGACATCGACCCATTTGATCACCACGCCCTGACGTTCGCGCAAGAAGTGCCAGGGGACGATATTCGCATGGTGCTCCATCACGCTCAGGATGATCTCGTCGCCCGCCTGAAGGTTGGGCATCGCCCAGCCATAGGCAACCAGATTGATGCCTTCGGTGGTGCCTGAGGTAAACACGATCTCGTCTTCATCAGCTACGTTCAGAAACTTGGCGATGGTACCGCGCACCGCTTCATAGTGATCGGTCGCAACATTAGAAAGATAGTGCAAGCCACGGTGAACATTGGAATATTCATAGCTATAGGCTTGGCTGATCGCGTCGATCACGACCTGCGGCTTTTGCGCGGATGCGCCGTTATCCAGATAGACCAATGGTTTATCATTTACGGTCCGCGACAGGATCGGAAAGTCGCTGCGGATTTTATTTACGTCATACATTTGGCACTACTCCTTGAGCGGCGATGCCCACGATTGACAATAAAAAGCTTAGGCCAATAACAATTGCGGCCATGGCGATCAGCAAGGTGCCAATGGCGCGGCCCATGCTGGAAAAACGGTGGGCGGCGGCGATAAAATTCACCAATATCCACAGCCCGATAATGCCCGTTGCCAGTGATAGCATAAGCGACAGACCCGGTGCCACAAACATCACGACGAAGATCACGATTTGCGCCATTATCCGCAGCACTTGCAGGAACACCACAAGCGATAGCATATCGCCAAGATCACCGGTCCCACCTATGGCGCGTCCCGTCCAAAAGAGGCCGTGGGTCATGACAACCAACACCCCTGCAAGCAAGACGAACATCGCCAACGGGCTGGTGAAAAACGCGGGCATCGCGGCTGACGGCTGCAAAACGACACTGACCGAAAAGATCAGCGTGTTGACAGCCGCAGCCAGCGCAAGTGCAGTCCACAGCGTTTCGCGGTCAAGTTGCCAGCCAATGATTTGCTCTGCCGCTTTGCGAGGGTCGCGCAACGACAGAACGACCAGATCGGTCAGCAATTGGCGCAGATCAGTATTGCTCATGTTGATTGCCTATATGCGACGCGCAGGCCGCTGATCCAGAACCACGAAAAGATACAAAGCCAGATCAGGCCAACGATCTGCAGTTCAATCCCAGGCCCGATAAAACCAGCGACCAGACCATGCAACAAAAGCAGCGGGCTGGATGCCAGCAACGCCCAGAAAAGCGCCAGACGCGTGGAATAGCCAGTTGGATTTCCGCGTAATAGCTTCAATATCAGAAAGGTAACACCCGCCAAACCATACAACATTAGCGGCGCGATAAACAGCCATGCCATCAGGGACGCGCCCAGCAACATGTTCAATTCGGTGCCGTCAATAAAGGCCTCGCGGGCAAGGCGCGGTGTCTGTGCTACGAAAAAGATCAGGCACGCCACCATGAGGTAGACTAGGTTCCGATCCTCGCGGGTGCCCTGCCCCAGCAGCCGTGCGATGACGGCTGCCGGATTGCGATAGCTTGCAACGATTTCGCGCGTTGCTGCCATTAGGCTGCGTGCCGCACAAGCCAAGACGAAAGCCGGGCGGTGACTTCTTCGCGCAACGCTTCATCTTCGACTTCCAAAACTGCTTCGGCAAGAAATGCCAAGGTCAGCAGATCGGTCGCCGCCCCGTGGGGTACGCCACGCGAGCGCAGATAAAACAGCGCGTCCTCGTCAATTGCGCCCGACGTCGACCCGTGCGAACAGGCCACATCATCGGCGTAAATCTCAAGCTCAGGCTTGGCAAGAAACTGGCTGTCTCCATCCAGCAGCAAGGCTTGACTGATCTGGTAGCCATCGGTCTTTTGCGCACCGGCCTTAACCAAGATCTTGCCTTGAAAAACACCCGTGGCCCCGTTGCGCAGGACCTTTTTGAACACCTGACGGCTTTCGCAATTAACTGCGTCATGGGTGATGAAAATCGTGTCGTCATGATGGAAATCACCACCATCGCCGACACATGCGCCCGCCACATGGGCCGCCGCATCATCACCAGTCAGTTCGATCACGCAGTCGTTGCGGGTCATCATACCGTTTGCCGTCAGGGTGAACGACTTGAACGTCGATTCCGTCCCAAGACGGGTAAAGATATGCGTTGCAGCGCGCTGTTCATGATCGCGGCCTTGAGCGCGCACGTGATGAAATGCGGCTTTGTCGGCCACCTCAACCTCGAGCACGCCATTATAGCGCGCGGCGACAGGACCGTTTTCCAACAAGGTCAGTTCGGCCCCTTCGTCCAGCTTGATGCAGTGGTGCAGCATCGCATCGGCTGTCGTAGATGTCCGACGATAGATGATACTGACCGGCTTGGACGGCTTGCCCGTGACGTGGATCAACACACCATCAGCGGCAAAGGCTGTGTTCAGCGCGGCCAAGGGACGCGGCACCGGGCTTTGACCGTTGTTTTCAAGCACACCGTACACGTCGCGCGCCCAGTGCAGGTCAGATGTCGCGTCAGCAAGACGTTCAATCTTGATCCCGTCGAGCGTCAGATCATCCGATGCATCGGCGTCAAAAACACCATCGACAAAGACCACTTTCAGACGGTCCACGGCACCGAACAAAACAGTGTCGTCAGTGTCGCGCAATGCGGCTGGAACTGCATGCGGCTGAACAAGCGTGTCTGGCCGTGTGTATTTCCAATATTCGTCGCGCCGATCAGGCAAGCCCATGGCTTGTACCCGTGCAAGTGCGTCGCGGCGTGCGGCGTCCGACCATCCCCCTTGGGGCATGTCGAGCGTCGCAATCATCGCGTCGGTCGGAGTTTGTTTTACTGCTGCTTCGGCCATTACGCCACCTCGGCAAGGATATCCGCATATCCGTTGTTTTCGACCTCTAGCGCCAACTCTGGCCCGCCGGTCTTGATGATCCGACCGTCTGCCATGATGTGCACGACGTCCGGTTTGATATGGTCCAGCAAGCGCTGATAGTGGGTGATGACCAAGAAACCGCGACCTTCGCTGCGCAGGGCGTTCACGCCATCGGCAACCAGCTTCATCGCGTCTACATCAAGACCGGAATCGGTTTCATCCAGGATGCACATCTTTGGCTCGAGCATGGCCATCTGCAGAATTTCGTTGCGCTTTTTCTCGCCGCCTGAAAAGCCGACATTGACCGGACGCTTGAGCATTTCGGCGTCGATCTTCAGCTCTTTCGCACGGGCACGAACCACTTTCAGGAATTCAGCCGCCGACATTTCTTCTTCGCCACGGGCCTTGCGCTGTGCGTTCACGGCCGTCCGCAGGAACGTCATATTGCCCACGCCGGGGATTTCAACAGGGTACTGGAACGCCAAAAACAGACCAGCCGCGGCGCGTGCTTCTGGGTCCATATCCAGCAGATCCACACCCTCAAGGGTGGCAGAACCGCCTGTAATTTCATAGCCGTCTTTGCCGGCCAATACATACGACAGCGTCGACTTACCCGATCCGTTCGGGCCCATAATCGCGTGCACCTTGCCGGCTTCGATTTCCAGATCGACACCTTTGAGGATTTGCTTGTCTTCGTCTTCGAGTTTGACCTTCAGGCCTTTGATGCTCAGCATGGGAGGTTCCTTTTCTTGCGCTTTTGCGCTGCAATGACAGTGAATGGGGTGAATGAAAAGCCCGCGTTCGCGGTGCTATTGTTTGAAGGGTTCATGCATCACCCCCGGCCCGTAAGGCCATGGGGAAGCTTGCATAAACGGCATCCTTGCAGGCATCAATACCTGCTTGATAGGAAAGTGCTGCGTCAGGTTTCGGCAGATCGAGGGCGGGAATGTCTTCGATCATAATCGGGCTGGGCATCGCGCGCCCGACGGCAGCAGCATAGTCCAGATACTTCAGTCGCGACTGACCGGTGGGGGCAAGCCAGGTGTTTGGCACGCCGTATGCATCGGCCACAATCAACCCGTGCAGGGATGACGCAAATATATGGTCACAGGCGGCTATGGCGGCGCAGATATCCTGTGCAGCGCCACGCGGGTCAATCAGCTGATATTTCGGGTCGCTGTCCAATAGCGCTGCCAGCACCAGATCATCCATCAGCGAATGATGAGGCACGATCCCGATTTTGCCATTTGGCGCGCGATCGTGTGGCCAGACATCGCTGATCACCAACCCCGGATCGCCAAACCGCGAGACCTCAAGATCTAACAAAGTTGCGGTAATCGGGCCCCGTACCAAGGCGATATTCACATGTTTGGTGAATGCCGTGCCATTGACCGGATGCAACAGCCCCGCCCCCCAAACAGTTGGGCGCATATCCTTTTTCGTAGGGTATGCGCGCTTTACCACCTGCAATAGCGATCCGATGCCCCAAACCTCGGCCTTGTGGACGCCGGCGTGTACAACCTTGCGCCCCGACACATGACCCAGCACCACAGGGCTGATGGCGTCCCCGAAATTCGGGACCGCTTTCCACCAATGCAAGGACAGGGGTTTGGTATCAGCGACAGCAGTCATCAGGCCAGCCGCACCGCCGTGCCGGATACGGACACTATCATCATGCTGTCGCCAATGATTTCATAGTCGACGACAATGCCCTGATAGGCGGCGATGCTGCGTCCTTCGATGGTTTGCGTTGTAGTCAGGATCATTCGTCATTCCTTTTGCGCAACACAACCAAGGCAACACGGATCGCAGCATAGACCATTGTAAAGATCAGTACCGACGGCAGCGTCGATTTGAACGCCTCAATCGATATGCCATCAGCCCTGAAAAAGGTGATCAACACCCAGAACACCACTGCGGCGATGGCCACGTCCCATGTCAGTTTACGCATCATCCTGATTTACCCCACAGACCCTTCGAGGGAGATCGCCACAAGTGCTTGCGCTTCCATCGCAAATTCCATTGGCAATGCCTGCAATACGTCCTTGCAGAACCCGTTAACGACCAAGGCAACGGCCTCTTCCTCGTCCATGCCACGGCTGCGGCAATAGAACAGCTGGTCGTCATCCACCTTGGATGTGGTGGCCTCGTGCTCAACACGGCTGCTGTTATTCTTGACCTCAATATACGGCACGGTATGCGCCCCACATTCAGATCCGATCAGCAAGCTGTCGCATTGGGTATAATTCCGCGATTCCTTGGCCTTAGGGTGCATGGATACCAGCCCGCGATAGGTGTTCTGCGCCTTGCCCGCGCTGATCCCCTTGGACACGATCCGCGACTTGGTACGTTTGCCCAGATGGATCATCTTGGTGCCCGTATCGGCCTGCTGCATGTTGTTGGCGATGGCGATGGAATAAAACTCGCCCTGGCTATCGTCGCCGCGCAGAATGCATGACGGGTATTTCCACGTCACGGCAGAGCCGGTTTCAACTTGGGTCCACATCACCTTGGCCCGGTCGCCCCGGCAATCGGCACGCTTGGTCACAAAATTGTAGATTCCGCCTTTTCCGTTCTCATCGCCCGGATACCAGTTTTGCACGGTCGAGTATTTCACTTCGGCGTCTTCTTCGATGATGATCTCGACCACGGCAGCGTGCAATTGCGATTCGTCGCGCTGCGGCGCGGTACAGCCCTCAAGATAGGACACATAGGATCCCTTGTCGGCGATGATCAGCGTGCGTTCAAACTGGCCGGTGTTTTCGGCGTTGATGCGGAAATAGGTGGACAGTTCCATTGGGCAGCGCACGCCCGGCGGCACGTAAACAAACGACCCGTCCGAAAACACAGCCGAATTCAGTGTCGCGTAAAAGTTGTCATTCACCGGCACGACCGACCCAAGGTACTTCTTCACCAATTCAGGATGGTCGCGGATCGCCTCGGAGATGGAACAAAAGATCACCCCCGCCGCTTTCAACTCTTTCTGAAAGGTTGTGCCCACGGAAACGGAATCAAACACCGCATCCACAGCAACCTTGCGCGGCGCATCGGTCAATTCTTCTGCACCCTCAACACCGGCCAAAAGCGCTTGCTCTTTCAACGGAATGCCCAGTTTTTTGTAGGTGGCGAGCAACTTGGGGTCGACATCATCCAGCGACTTGGGCTTGACCGCCATCGATTTGGGACGCGCATAGTAATACTGGTTTTGAAAATCGATCTTGGGGTAATCGACCATCGCCCAGCTGGGTTCTTTCTTGGTCAACCACACCTCATACGCGTCCAGACGCCACTGCGTCATCCATTCAGGCTCACCGTTCTTATCCGAAATCAACTTGACGATGTCGGTATTCAAACCCAGCGGCGCATATTCCATCTCGATGTCGGTGGACCAGCCGTGCTTGTAAGCACTGCCAACTTCGCGCACCGCATCAACGGTTTCCTGATCGACGCCATCTTTTACTATCGTAGTGTCCACGCTCATATTCCTCTCGCTTCGGGCATCACGCCGCCCGCATCTTGTGTTTCTCGAATTTCATTGCCCAGGCTTGTGCAAAGCGCTGTACATCTTCTTGTGTTGTCTCAAGGCCAAGCGACACACGGATCGCACTTGCGGCGTCGGTGTCATCATACCCCATGGCCTGCAAGACCTTACTGGCCTTTACCTTGCCACTTGAACACGCAGACCCCGCCGAGACTGCAAATCCAGCCAGATCCATCTGCATCACTTGAGTCTCGCCTTTCCAACCGGGTGTCAAAATGCAGGTGGTGTTCGGCAGACGCGGCATGTCTTTACCTATAAAAATAGTCTGATCAGACGCAGCCGCAATAGTGTTTTCTAGAATATTTCTAAACTCCGCCACTTCGTCCCAGCGTCCTGCAGCCACATCACGGTCCGCCGCCTCGGCAGCAGCACCGAATCCAGCGATCCCGATAAGGTTTTCGGTCCCCGACCGGCGGTTCATTTCCTGCCCCCCGCCCCGCAAAATGGGTTCAGGGTCATTGGCAGTAAAGTTGATCAACGCCCCAACGCCTTTCGGCCCGCCCATCTTATGCGCTGACAAAATGGCATAGGATGGTGTCTCGGCTTGGTAGGTGACAGGCATCTTGCCGGCCAACTGCGTGATGTCACAGATCGTCGAATATTGATTGCCGCTGCCAATTACCCGGCCAGCATCCCCCAAAACTCCGGTTTCGCTGTTTGCCGCTGAAACTGCGACCAGACCAGCACCCGATGCCTTGCCTGAAGCGAAACTCACTTCAACCTCGCTCCAGACGCCCAGACAGTCATGCTCTGTCGCAAGCGCACCGAAAACTCCACCATGCCGCGGCTTCTGGGCGACTGCCAGGGCCGCAGCCTCGGTCGCACTGCTGGTAAATATTACCTGCGTCGTTTTACACCCGACGAGTTGCGCAACCTGTGCGCGGGCACGCTCAACCAGCATCTTGGCCGCACGCCCCTCGGAATGGACACTGGACGGATTACCGACCACATCCATTGCCGAAATCATTGCGGCCCGCGCTTCGGGCCGCAAAGGCGTCGTTGCGTTATGATCCAGATATACTCTCACAGCACATTCCAAATGGGTTCATATCCCAGTGCGTTTAAGGGACAGAGTCCCTCATTCTTAAATAAACGGAATCGCGCCTGCGCGGCCATTAGCCCAATTCCTCGTCGACCACCGCAAACAGGTTCGGGACCGCAGGACATGGGGCCAACTCGTTTGCCACCACATCCGACAGCCGAGTTTGATGCAAATAAACATAGACCTGCGCGCTAAGCCCTTCCCACAACCGGTTCGTCAACGACTGCGCCCGACTGCCCGACGATCCGCCCGATGCCCCTGCCCCGACATGCATGGCGTCGACCTTTTCATCGACGGCACTCAGAACATCAACCACCCGAATGTCAGACGCAGGCCGGCCCAAACGGTATCCGCCACCGGGGCCGCGGACGGATGCAACCAGCTCGGCACGGCGCAGCTTGACGAAAAGCTGCTCAAGATAAGGCAGCGAAATCGACTGGCGCTCGGCGATATCGCCCAACGACACCAAAG
>RCMY010000774.1_pt1 | contig 30439 bp, 24 predicted proteins | sample 2041341 | NCBI WGS metagenome assembly RCMY01 (sample SAMN09708234, study PRJNA481090) | Marine sediment metagenome, whole genome shotgun sequencing project. | reverse complement strand
ACCCTATCAAAAAAGCGCCCTTTATACTCAATTCTAGAATCCACTGACAGTGAGTTTCAGGATGCTAACTCTGATTTGCGTTTCGCTCTCTATATGTAGCACATACAGGTTCTAAACCCTCCAATTTATGCAATACCAGGGTTAACTATACTGCTCTAATTGCCTTTTGTTCAACCTAATTCGTGCTCGTTCCTAAGTATCTTGTAGAACCCAGGTGTAAACAGTTTCCGTCGCGTTGGGTGGCGTGATGGTTAGGGTTAGTGTTCCATCACTCGGTGCAGCATCGGGTTCGATGCTCATCGACAAATTCTGGCCGTTCAGTTCGTTGCTTTGTACGGTATAGTCAGCACCGCTAACAATCGTCCCGTTTGTGGTCGCGAATTTCAACGTGGTGCCAACAGGCATTGAGTTGCCCAATGGCAGCGATCCATTTTCATCAGAGACAAGTAAACCAAACAGCAACGTCGGACCGCTTATAGTAATTGTGGAGGTAGGCGGACCAAATTGTCCATCGTCGAGGATTTTGGGGGTGTCGCTAGCGTTCAAAATAACTTGAGTATCAGCAATAACGACTTGCTCTGCACCAGGGCATATTGCGGACTGGTTAACGCTATCCAAACACGGGCCGTTCCAGACTCCGTCACCCAGATCGCGTGTTCCGTTCGAATTGAAGTCTACAAAATACTCACCCGGATCAAAGCTGCCATTTTCGTTTTGGTCGGCGTACGGCTCCGGCTGATCTGCACCGGCAATGTCAGAGCCGTCAAATACGTTGTTTTGGTTGATGTCGGTAAAATCTTCCGCCCCGTTGGTATAAACAAGGATGGTCGAGCGATAATCGCCGCGACTACCACCGCTTATCCATTGTACCGAGCAACGACCATTTTCTAATGCACAGGAAGACTCGATCTGGCCCGACTCTGGAGATACAAAGTTAACGCGCGTGCCATCGGTAACAGCGTTACCGTACTGGTCACTGGCGATAACACTGACCGATACTTCTACACCTTGAGTATTGTCAGACGCCGGAGCGAATGGCGTTAAAGCCATCGAAAACTTGCTTGCCACTGGTACGCCGGTTGAAACCGTAATATCACCAGATTGTGTACTGTTGCCTGTTGCTGCGTGCTCAGCCAACACGCGGAAGATCGCGTTCGCTGTGCCACTATAGACGTTGACCGTAACAGTACCGTCGTTGCCAGTAACACCGCTTGATGTCGTTACGGGCGAATTATTGGAGAAGCTAATACCTCCACTTGCAGTGCTAAGACTGAACGTCACCGTTTCGTTAATAACCGGCGCTCCGTTTTGCCCTCGCACGGTAAACGTGACAGCCGACGTCTCCACTCCGCCAATGCCCTTCAGCGCCAGCTGCTCTGGCACTGGTGCCGCTGCGATCATTCCCGATACGGTATCTGAAGCAATCGTTAGTGCGGTGCTGGTTTGCAATTCAATACTGCTTACGTTGGCCGAAATCGTCACGGCATCCTGACCGCTACAGCCGGTCGCTGTATAGTCCACCGTGAGAGCACCATCGTCGGTTGAGGTATCGCCGGTAATCGTCGCAAGCTCTTCAGATAGGCAATCCGAAGAAAAAGTGACTTCGATGGCTTCTGTAATCAGGTTGTTGTCTTGATCGGTAAATCGTAAAGAAATATTTGTCGATTCTCCCGCTTCCAAAGACGGTCGCTCGACAATGACCCGCATGCTCGGCACCACGACGACGTTACCATCTGCATCAGTGCTAACAACAGCATCATCACCATCACTACCACAAGCCGCCAGCAACGCACTTATGCTAACCGCCAGCGCCAACTTACTCAATTTCTCCAACCCCTCTTGCACAGGCGCAAAGCGCGAATTTGCATTTGACGTTGCAAGCGAATTATCCGTTATCTTATTACTGAACATGAGCGAAATTGTCTCCGTACTGTTTAATGTATTCCCGGGCCAGCAGCGCTAGAAAGGCCATTGATTGATTTGAGTATAGAGTAGATCTTTGGTTACGCTAGCTGGATGCGCGGCTGTGCCCGGTTTATCGTTGAGGGGAGATGCGAGGGGGTGTTTTTGCGATGGGAATTGATACCAGTTCACAGTTTTGACGGATAAAAGTGTGAGCTGGTTCTAATATTTTTGATGGGCCGCGTGCGCACGACGCACCCTACAGGGAAATAGTGCGCGCTGCGTTCTTCGCGTAGGGTGCGGCGTGCGCACCACGACGGAAACTTATACGTAGATGCTAGCCATAAACAGGCTGAACAAGCTCAGTCCGGTCATTACTGCCACAATGATAAACATTAGGCGAAATGGCCGGAACGGCTTACGTTCAACGGAATGAATGCCAGTGGTTGTAACCTTGCGCACTCGTTCAAGATCTTGTTCGGAGAGTTTGTTTTCGTCGGTATCGGTCATAGCGGTGAAGTCGGTTTGATCATGCGTGCCAGTTTAACGACACGCATGACCGGTCGTCTAGCCTAGAAGCTGAAGTGTGCTTCATCCAGGTCCATCAAGCTATCAGCACCCGCCATAATAGCGGCTTTGTGGGATAACGTGCGCGGCAATATATGTTGATAGTAAAACCGGGCGGTGGTGATTTTGGCGCGGTAGAAATCTTCCTCTGTCGTGCCTTCTGCCAGTTTAGCTGTGGCGACGGCGGCCATTTGCGCCCACATATGCGCTAACACCACATAACCACAATACATCAAATAATCAACCGAGGCAGCGCCAGCCTCTTCGGCGTTTTCCATGGCCTTGCCACCGATGTGCAGGGTTATCTCTCCCAGCTCTTTATTAATAGCGGCGAGGGGTTCCACGAATTCGCCAAGATCGCTATCATCACCGTGCTGTTTGCAAAACTGGTGTATGATTTTGGTGTAGTTTTTCAATAACTCACCACCACTACCCAGCACTTTACGGCCGATCAAGTCGATAGACTGCACGCCGGTTGTGCCTTCGTAAATGGTTGCAATACGCGCATCGCGGGCAATTTGCTCCATGCCCCACTCTTTGATGTAGCCATGCCCGCCGTAAATCTGCACACCATAGCTTGCAGCCTCTATGCCGGATTCGGTCAAAAATGCTTTAGCAATAGGCGTCAGGAATGACAGCAAGTCCTCGCACTGTTTGGCCGCCTCCGGTTCACCATCGTTCACGATGTCGATCATGGTTCCTAACCAATAGATAAAGGCGCGACCACCTTCCGCGAAGGCCTTCTGGGTGAGCAACATACGCCGCACATTCGGGTGTACGATAATGGGATCGGCAGCAGCATCAGGATTCTTCGGCCCGCTCAGTGACCGCATTTGCAAGCGCTCGCGAGCGTAGGTGAGCGCCCCCTGATAGGCTCGCTCAGCAGAGCATAAGCCCTGAATAGCAGTGCCGACGCGCGCCGTGTTCATAAAGGTAAACATCGCCGCCAGACCGCGATTGGGCTCACCGATAAGATACCCGGTGGCACCATCGAAGTTCAACACACAGGTAGCCGAACCGTTAATACCCATTTTGTGCTCAATAGAACCGCAATTCACTGCGTTACGCTCACCCACCTCGCCGTCGGCATTGGGGATGAATTTCGGCACAATAAACAGAGAAATACCCTTAGTCCCCGCGGGTGCATCAGGCAGCCGGGCCAGCACAATATGCACAATGTTCTCTGCCAGATCATGATCGCCGGCCGAGATAAAGATTTTAGTGCCGCTTATTTTGTAGCTACCGTCGGCCTCAGGTTCGGCCTTGGTGCGCAGCATTCCGAGGTCGGTGCCACAGTGGGCTTCGGTGAGGCACATAGTGCCGGTCCAGCTGCCTTCAACCATTTTTGGCAAGTACAGGTTCTGCTGTTCCGGGCTGCCGTGCGTTTCGATCGTGACTTTCGCGCCGTGACTTAAACCCGGGTACATGCTCCACGCCCAGTTGGCGGAGCCTGTCAGTTCATTGTTAACCACGCCGCCAAAGGAGTGTGGCATGCCCTGGCCACCCATCGATTCGGGTGCGCTCATGGCTGGCCAGCCGTTGTCTACATATTGCTGGTATGCCTCTTTGAAGCCGCTTGGAGTTTTCACGCCATCGGCCGTTAGCGTGCAGCCTTCCTGATCGCCGCTTTGGTACAGCGGCGACAGCACATTTTCCGAAAATTTGGCCGCTTCCAGTATCACCGCGTCCAGCAAATCACGCGTCATATCTTTGTGGTTGGGTAGTTGCTGGTAGTGTTTTTCCACATCTAACAGCTCAAACAATACGAACTGTATATCGCGCAGGGGGGCTTTGTAGGCTTGCATGATGACTTTTCCTCAATTGTTCAAAAGGTGCGGCGCAAGGTAATACGCACCAAACTTTAGTATAGGCTCACTTACAGGGTATTTTTATTAAAAGAGGTCTGAGGCCAAAGTTTGCGCCGAACACGCACAATCGTGCGGATATTGTTAGAGTATTGTCTTTAAACGCGATAGATCAAGGTGATTTTCGGCCAGGCCTTTGGTTGCATTCGCCAAGTGCGGCACAATTCCCAAGCAGGGCGCGGATAACAACGACGTGAGCGTCGCGATGTTTTCCTGTAAGGCGGCCATGGGTGGAGCCGTACTGCAATTGCCCACCCACGCTACTAACTGCAGGCCGCTGCGCTCTATGGCGGCGGCGGTCAGCAATGCATGATTAAGACAGCCGAGTCGCAGGCCAACGACCAAAACAACGGGCAGCGCAAGCTGTGCAACCACGTCAGCCAGCGTTTCAGTCTGGTTTAGCGGCACGCTCCAACCACCGGCACCTTCGATGATGGTGTAATCCGCCTTAAGCGCCAACACCTGCTGACAGCTCTGCACAATCTTCGCTGCCGTCAGTTCAATGCCGGCATACTTGGCGGCAATGTGCGGCGCGATGGCCGACTCCAATGCCAGTGGATTGATCTGCGCGTAACTCAGCTGTAGCGTTGCTTCACGCTGCAGTGCCAGCGCATCGTCATTGCGCAGTCCCTGCGCAGTTTGCTCACAGCCCGCAGCGACCGGCTTAACCGCCGCCGTGCTGTAGCCGGCGTTGCACAACTGGCGCAATAAGCTGCAGGCAACCAGTGTTTTACCCACATCGGTGTCGGTGCCAGTAACAAAAATCCCCTTAGACATCGGTGTTTGTTGCACTGACGTAAAGCGCTTCATAGCTTGCCGGTAACAAGCCGGCAGCATTGCGCTGCTGTTCATACGCGGCGAGCATGGCGCGCACGCGCTTTTTCCCCGTCAGACCGGCAGGCGCGCCGCTGTTAATATTGTGCGCGCCCAATGCCTTGAGTTCGCCAGTTAAGCTGCGCACGTCAGTATATTGCAGAATAATTATTTCGCGCTCCACGCTGAAGTCGTGCAGGCCCGCGCACACAAGCGCATTGCGTACCTCCTCGATGGGCGTAAAGCGATTAACATGCACACAGGTGTCGGCCTGGCTCCAGGCCGATCGCAATTCGCGCAGGGTCTCTGGTCCCAACGTGCTTATCCGCAGCGTGCCGCCCGGTTTCAATACCCGGCGGCATTCACGCAACACTTTGCTTAAATCACACCACTGAACTGCCAGGTTGGAGAATATGCAGTCGATGGATTGGTCGGCCAGCGGCAGACGCTCCGCGTCGGCGCACAGCATGCTGGAATTGATTTCGCTATGCTCTGCCTTTGCAAACTGCAACATGCCATGGGCGATATCGACCGCTACGACTGCCGCTACGGGAAAGCGACCTCGCAAGCGAGGCAAAGCAGTGCCGGTGCCGCAACCCAAATCAAGTACCGCCGAACAACTGTCACCGGTGAGCGACGCAAATAAATTATCGCCGACATGGCGCTGCAAATGCGCAACGGCATCGTAGCTGGCGGCGGCACTGCTGAAGGACCTGGCGACGCGTGCTTTGCTAAGGCCAGCACCGCCGACAGCGGCAAAGTGATGAATTTGCGCGGCTAGTTCAGCGCCGTTGTGCAAGAAAACGGCGTGACCGGCATCACTCACGCAGCGCACTTGCTGTTGCGGTGCCAGCGCACGCAGACTCTCCGCCAGCTCATTTGGCACCAGTTGATCAAGCTCGCCCAATAAATGCAGCACCGGCATCGATAGCTGCTGCAGATCGCTACGCACGTCCCAGTGATGCAAGTAGGTCAGCCCTTGTTGTTGGGCTTGCAGGGTCAACGCGGGGTGCAGTAGTGATTTTTGCAGCTGCCGCGCGTCACCAGCATCTCGCGCTACCAGGCTGGCAAAACGGCGCAGCGTGCGCTGTGGATTGCTGCAGAAACCCTGCTCAAACTCGGCAAATGTTTGTGCCGGCATTGCACTGTGCCAATCGTCGCGCTGCACAAAGCTTGGATTACTTGCAATGTTGATTAACGCGCTAACCTTGGCAGGATAACGGTGCGCAAACTGCACGGCAGCTTGACCACCCAACGACCAGCCAACTAAAACTACCGGATGTAATAGCTCTGCAGCGAGGTCGGCGCACCAGTTTTCCAGCGTTATCGCCGCGTCGCCATAACCTGGCAGATCGACATAATGCACGTCGAAATAGCGTTGCAACTCAATCTGCCACGCCGCAAATATTGACCGGTCGAAGCCCCAGCCGTGTAACAGCATGAGCGGCGGCTTAACTGCCATACTCGTCAGCATATTCACAGCTGGCAATCTGCCAGCACGTTTAACAGCCGGTCCAATTGCTGGTCGCTGTGCGCGGCGCTTAAGGTGATGCGTAACCGTGACTGACCCTGTGCCACCGTGGGCGGGCGAATCGCGGTGACCAGAATATCGGCCTGGCGCAGCGCCGCGCTAAGCGCTAACGCCTTGCTCGCGGAACCAATTAGCAGCGGTTGAATAGCGCTGTTCGAAGCCATCAAGGGCAAGCCTATCGCTTCTGCGCTGCGTTTGAAGTTAGCAATCAAATGCTGCAGGTGCTCACGCCGCCAGCCTTCGTGCCGCAAAACTTGCAGACTCGCTCGCGTCGCAGCGGCAATGGCGGGAGGCAAGGCCGTGGTGTATATATAGGAGCGGCCAAATTGAATCAGCGTTTCGATCAACGCGTCGCTGCCGGCGACAAATGCGCCCGCCGTACCGATGGCCTTACCCAGCGTCGCCATATAAATTGGCACGTTATGTTGCGTCAATTGCGCTGCGGCGACACTGCCGCGACCACCTTCCCCCACACAGCCAAAACCGTGCGCGTCGTCGACCATTAGCCACGCAGCATATTGTTCTGCACAGGCGGCGAGGTCGGCAAGCCTGGCGCTGTCGCCGTCCATGCTGAAGACGCCGTCGACTGCGACCAATTTACGCTCGCCGTTGCTGCGGCTGAGCTTGTTGGTCAGGTTGGCGATATCATTGTGCAGAAACCGCTGAAAGCGTGCGCCGCTGAGTAGTCCCGCGTCGAGCAGGGAGGCGTGGTTGAGCTTATCTTGAAAAACGGCGTCGGACTTGCCCAGCAAGCTGGTAATAACCGCCAGGTTCGCCATATAGCCGGTCGAAAACAGCAGCGCACGCGGCCGGCCGGTAAATTCAGCGAGCGCTTGTTCCAGCGCATCGTGTTCGTAATGGTGGCCGCAGACCAGATGCGATGCGCCGCTGCCCACCCCGTAACGTTCCGCCGCCGCGGTGAAAGCAGCCACTACGTCAGGATGGTTAGCTAAACCCAGGTAATCGTTGCTGCAGAAATTCAGGTAGTCTTTACCGTCGACTTTAATCGCGGCGCCTTGAGGGCTCTCCAGCGTCAGGCGGCGACGAAAAAGATGCTCCTCATGGCGTTGCTGCAGCGCCGGCTGTAGCTGCTCATCGAGACGCATAGTTCGCGACTAAAGTCGCTCCCACAGAGAAGTACGTGGTCCGTGGGAGCGGTTTTAATCGCGCATAGCCGCTAGCGCGAACCACCTGACGCGCTCCTGGTCGCATCATAGAATAGCGCATCTACAGGTGGCGTCGGCATGGCCGCCGGTTCCGGCTCCGTGTCACTCACATCATCAATCACCCGCTCTTCGGGGTGTAACCCAAGCCGCTGGAACAAGCGCAGATCAGCGTTAGTTTCCGGGTTGGCGGTGGTAAGCAAGCGGTCGCCATAGAAGATGGAATTGGCACCGGCGAAAAATGCCAGCGCCTGCATCTCATCGCTCATGTCTTCACGGCCGGCCGACAGCCGCACATGCGATTGCGGCATCAAAATACGCGCTACCGCCAGCGTACGAATGAAATCGAAGTTGTCGACATCGCCCTCTGCGGCCAGCGGCGTGCCTTCTACCCGCACCAGGCGGTTGATGGGCACACTCTCGGGATGATGTTCCATAGTGGCGAATTGCAGCAACATGCCAATGCGATCACGCAGGTTTTCTCCCATGCCTAAAATGCCGCCGCTGCACACTTTCATGCCTGCTGCGCGCACGGCTTGCAGCGTGTCGAGCCGGTCTTGATAGCTGCGCGTGGTGATGACCGAGTCGTAGAATTCGGGCGAGGTATCGAGATTGTGGTTGTAATAGTCCAGGCCCGCGTCGGCGAGTCGGTCCGCTTGCTCACCGCTGAGCATGCCAAGCGTCATGCAGGTTTCCAGGCCTAATTCTTTAACGCCCTGCACCATGGCTTCCACATAGGGCATATCCCGGTTTTTTGGCGAGCGCCATGCGGCACCCATACAGAAACGGGTAGCACCACTAGCCTTGGCCGCACGTGCTTCAACCAGCACTTTCTCAACCTCCATCAGCTTTTCAACTTCGAGCCCGGTATCGTAGCGCGTGCTTTGCGGGCAGTATTTGCAGTCTTCCGGGCAGGCGCCGGTCTTGATCGACAGCAAAGTACTGACTTGCACGCTATTGGGGTCGAAAAATTGCCGGTGTACAGTTTGCGCCTGAAACAGCAAGTCGTTAAACGGTTGGGCAAACAGTGCTTCGACTTCGGCGAAAGACCAGTCGTGGCGAATAAGGGGTTGCGTTCTGGCATTCATTATATGATCAAGCTCCGGCAGGCAGGCTATTAAACAGGCAACTTTCATGGCATTCTACGGCCACAATCATAGCCCGGCGGCGCGAGCTGTCAACCTGCAAGGATGCAAAATGGTTTACAAGGTATTAAGTGCGCTGGCACGCGGTTTATTTCCTCCGCATTGCGTGCTTTGCCTGACCCGCGAGGCGGTCGGCGAAGATTATATCTGCGGCGGCTGCAGCGCCGATCTACCCTGGCTGCAACACTGCTGCGATATCTGCAGCCTGCCCCTGCCAGCAACAACAGCCATTGCCGCCAACCACACACGCTGTGGGCGCTGCCTGCAACAGCCACCCGCCTTCGACCGCTGCCTGGGCGCTTTTTACTATGCCGACCCCATTGCGCAGCTAATCAGCGACTTTAAATATCGCGCCAAGCTTAACTACGGTCGAGTGCTTGGTCTGCAGCTCGCTGCGCAGCTTGCGATTCAGTACCAATCGCAACCACTGCCGGGCGTAATTTTGCCGGTGCCGTTGCATCGCTCGCGGCTGCGTTCACGCGGTTTTAATCAAAGCCTGGAACTGGCAAAAACCGTGGCCGGGCAGTTACAGTTACCGGTTGCCAGTGATTACCTGGTGCGGCTTAGAGCCACATCCAGTCAAAAAGATTTGCACCTCGACGACCGGCAACGCAATGTCCGCGCTGCGTTTGCCAGTCGTACAAACCATGTACTAGCCAATAAAGTCCCCCACACAGTTGCGTTGTTAGATGATGTAGTAACCTCTGGCGCTACCGTCGCCGAGCTGTCCCGGCTGCTGAAAGATAACGGCGTGGCAGAAGTACACGTCTGGTGTGTGGCACGCACGGAACGAGGTTAACACCAAGCACGAAAGAGAATGCTATGCTTGCCGCTTTTAGGGCGTAGAGGGTAGAGGCCTTTGGCAAGATCGCGAACGACACGCTGGGCAGTTTTTATCGGTCTCTACCTAACCTATCACGCTGCCTGCAACGCAGAGGTATTACTCGTCGCGGTTGCCAGCAATTTCAAACCCACCGCGCAATTACTGGCGCAAGAGTTCAAACGCACCAGCGCGATCGACCTCAAGCTCAGCTCGGCATCCACCGGCGTGCTCTATGCTCAAATTCGCCAGGGGGCACCCTTCGATGTGTTTCTGGCGGCCGATACGCAGCATGTGCAAGCGCTGCAGGAGGCAAAGCTGGACATGCCAGATACGCGCTTTAGCTACGCCGTTGGAGAGCTGGTTCTACTGGTCGATAGAAAATATGTAGTCGCTAACGATCTCGGCCGTACGCTCAAAAGTCTACGCCAAACGCAACAGCGCATTGCTATCGCTAACCCGGCGAGCGCCCCCTACGGTCGTGCTGCGCGCGAAGCCATGCAAAAACTTGGGCTATGGCAGGAGCAGGATCGTAACCTGATTCGCGCCAGCAACATCGCGCAAAGTCTGCAGTATGTTGCCGCCGGCACGGTCAGCGCCGCGTTTACTGCCCGCTCGTTATTGCGATACGCTAATCTCGATGACGAACTGGCCGTCATCACCGTGCCGCAAAGTCTGCACGCGCCGATCATTCAGCAGGCGATAGTGCTGCGCAATGCCCCTCACAGCAACCAGGCAACTGGCTTTGTAAAATTTCTTGCCAGCAACGCGGCCCGCAAACTGATCAAAGACAGCGGCTATTTGCTGCCAGAAATCCAGACTCGATGACCCCCTCTGACATCAGCGCCGTTTGGATTACCCTCAAGCTGGCGTTTATCAGCAGCGTGATATTAATGCTGATTGGTGTTCCCATTGCGTGGCGCCTGAGTCGTTCGAACTGGCGGCTGAAGCCGGTGGTAGAAGCGCTGGTCGCCTTGCCACTGATTCTGCCGCCTACCGTGCTGGGCTTTTATCTATTGCTAGCGTTCGCGCCTGACGCCCTGCTCGGTGCCGGCTGGCAGCAGCTAACCGGCACGCAGTTGGCGTTTAGTTTTAGCGGTCTGGTGATTGGTTCGGTCATCTACTCACTGCCGTTTGTGGTGCAGCCCCTGCAAGCCGCCTTCGAGCAACTGCCGCGCAACGTGCTTGAGGCCGCTGCAACTATGGGCGCGAAGCCGCTGGACCGCTTTATAACCATAGTGATGCCTATCACCAAACGCAGCTTTATAACCGCCGCCAGTCTGGCGTTTGCGCATACGGTTGGCGAATTTGGCGTGGTATTAATGATTGGCGGCAATATTCCCGGTGCGACGCAGGTGGTATCGATCGCGCTGTACGACCACGTCGAAACCATGAATTACACGCAAGCCCATATCCTGGCCGGTGGCTTGTTGGCGTTTTCACTGCTATTGCTGACCTTAGTCTACTGGAGCAATCGCGGAGCGCGTATATGGCGATAACACTACGCGCCGCTATAAAACTACAGCGCGTGCAGGCGCGCAGTCACTTCGAACTTGACGTCGACTTCGAGTTAGCGGCTGAGGGCATTACCGCGCTATACGGCCAGTCCGGTGCCGGTAAAAGCAGCATTCTGCGCTGCATTGCCGGCCTGGAGCGGCATGCTCACTGCACTATTCGCTATGGCGACGCCGTTTGGCAAAGTGCGCAGGATAAGATTTTCCTGCCTCCCGAACGGCGTTCCGTCGCCTACGTATTTCAGGACAATCGGCTGTTTCCGCACCTCAACGTGGAAGGTAACTTGCACTACGCGCACCGCCGACGCTTTGCAGCACACGGTCCCTGCATAGCCGATGTTGTTGCCTGGTTTGGGCTGACTTCGTTATTGGCGCATTATCCTGCTCACCTCTCCGGTGGCGAGGCGCGCCGGGTTGCGCTGGCGCGAGCCGCATTGTCTGCGCCGCAGTTGATGCTGTTGGATGAACCACTGAGCGGCGTTGATCAGAGCGGAAAAAATGACATGCTGGTAGCTATTCGCCAGCTACAGCAGCAGCTCGCCTGCCCAATGCTGTATATTAGCCATCATATTGATGAAGTCAGTCAGATTGCGGATCACTTAATGCTGCTGGAAGCCGGAAAAATTGTTAGCCAAGGGCCCCTCATTGAGCTGTGCTCGCGCATAGACGCAAGCCTTGCCCACGAGCAGGATGCCGCCGCAATACTGCACTGCCGCGTGGTTGGTAGCGATGCTGACTTTGCCCTAACGGAAGTATCATGCGGCGATGAGCAGCGGCTATTCATCAGCAACAGCCAGCTGCAGGCAAACCAGCGGGTACGCATCAGGGTGCCGGCGCGTGACGTGAGCATCGCTCTCAGCAAACCGCACGACAGCAGCATCCTTAACATTTTACAAACACAGATCGACGCGCTGGAAGACACGCACAGCAGCAGAGTGCTACTGCGCTTGAAAATCGGCGAACAGTCTTTACTGGCGCGTATAACTCGCAAATCAGTGCAGCAACTAGGGCTGCATGTCGGTATGAGCGTTTATGCGCAAATCAAAAGCGTTGCACTGCTGAATCAAGCACTGGTAGAACATGATGAATGAACTCTCGGCAGAACATCCCTTCGAAAAACTGACCCCGGAGTTTATTCTGGATGCGATTGAGAGCGTTGGTCTGGTCAGCGACGCGCGCGTTTTAGCGCTTAACAGCTACGAAAACCGCGTCTATCAAGTTGGCATCGAGGGCGACGAGCCGCTGATTGCCAAATTCTATCGGCCTGAGCGCTGGAGTCGTGCGCAAATTCTGGAAGAACATCAGTTTACCGCTGAGTTGCACGAAGCCGAGATCGATGTGGTTGCACCAATAGCATTGAACGATGGTGAAACATTGTTCAACTATGAGGGTTTCTCTATCGCCCTGTTTCCACGCTGTGGCGGGCGCACCCCCGACCTCGAAGGCGAAGGGGTACTCGCCGTTATCGGTCGTTTATTGGGACGCCTGCATGCGCTGGGCAGAACTCGGAAATTTGAGCATCGCCCCAGCATCACGCTGGCTGAATACGGCAACGAGAGTGTAGAATTTTTAAAGGCCAACTGGGTGCCGGCCGAGCTAAGCGCAGCTTACGCCAGCCTGACCGACGATCTCCTCGCCTGCATGCAGGCGAAAATTGATGAACTAAAAGATGTCACCATGATCCGAACCCATAGCGACTTTCATCTTGGCAATATGATTGTGCGCGATGAACGCATTTTTATGGTCGACTTTGACGACACGCGCAGCGCACCGGCAATTCAGGATATCTGGATGCTGCTTTCCGGCGAAGATGAAGACAGGGCACGCCAATTAGATATATTGCTAACAGCTTACGGGGAGTTTCATGATTTTGACTGGCGTGAAACGCGTTTGATTGAAGTGTATAGAACGTTGCGTCTGCTGTATTTCAGCGCCTGGATCGGCCGTCGCTGGAATGACCCGGCATTCCCAATGAATTTTCCCTGGTTCGACTCTCCTCGCTATTGGTCGGAACAGATCCTGACGCTGCGCGAACAATTAGCCTTACTTCAGCAAAGTTAAATTGTTAGGGGTGACAATATACAATCATGACGACTCTGCGTTGATCCGTTACAATTCTCGACCGACTCGATAACGACTTTACAACGAGCATTCATGCGTGCGTTAAGCTGGTTACTTTACATCCTTGGCTTCCTGTTAATAGTGGCGCTGCTTGGCACTGCTACAGCTGGCTGGCTACTGCTACAAAATCAACCTGCAACCGAGCAGGGCGGAGCAGCACACAGCAACAGCGGCAAACCCATCGACCTTATGCAGCTAGGCCGAATCACGCCCGAGTCCACGCTGCTGCTGGAGCTGTCGGAGGCGCAGGTTAACCAGCTGGTTGAGCAGCAGATAGCACAAACTGATCTTGCCGGCGAAGCACGCGCCAATATACAAATAAGCCCAAGCATAGCGCGGGTTAATATAAGCACCGCGCTGCCAATAAGCATCGACCGGCGTTATTTGAACGTAGTCAGCCAATACAGCATCGGCGCACCGCCCGCTGACATTAAACTCACCGAGCTGCAGGTTGGCACGCTACGCATTCCCGGTTGGTTGCAGTCACTGTTAGTACCCTATGTCATGAACGCATGCCGCGCCGACAATGACTGCGCCGCTGCGCTGGCAGCGTATAAAAATGTTACGCAACTGGACCTCGACCAAGGCGAGCTGCGACTGCAATATGCACTGGCAACGACAGGTTCAAATAGCGGCGCTGAGCAAGATCTGGCTAGCGAAGCCAATCGTTTGGCCCCCTATGTGCAAGAGTTGGTCAGCATGGCTGCAGAACGGCAGGGCCAACGCCTGAATTTGCACACCGCCTTAAAACGCGCGTTCTCGCTGGCACAGCGGCAAAGCGTGCTTAGCAACGATGCCATTGCCGAAAACCGTTCAGCCCTGTTAGCGCTGGCAATCATGGGAGCGGACCCGCGTGTACTCGACTTGTTAAACGTCGGTGCAATGCGCGAACAATTCAACCAACTGGACAACCTGTATCTTCGCGGCCGCAAAGATCTGGCGCAGCACTTCCTCACCTCTGCTGCGCTCTATCTGTTGGTGGGCGGCGAGCTAAGTGAGTATCTTGGCATTTACAAGGAGATGGAAGATGTCGGCAAGGGTAAACAGTTTGGGGTTGGCGACCTGGTAGCCGATCGCGTCGGTATTCGCATCGCACAACAAGCCACTGATTCCCGCCCCTCGGCACTGCGCCTGCAGAGCCAGCTGATTACCAGCAGTTCGGCCGACGCTTACCTGTTAAGCGACGCGGTCATCGCCGACCTGCAGGCGCGCTATCAATCAGCCAATGATTTCAACGTGCCAGACCTCACCAAACAGATCGATCGCTTGCTTGCCGAGCTACCTCTTCTAACATATTGATTAGCTAAAGGAATTAACTACAAAGGTCAGCCAAAAAGCGTCAATCTATTGGCGGTTACTGCACGTTGCGGCTGGCACATCTACCTTCTATACTTTGCCAACTGCTGCAGTTAAAAATGTGCCAGCACCCCCCTCTAGCGAAGTGTCAAATGATCATGATTCAGCATGCGTTTTAGTCGGCAGGAATAGATGAGCCAACCGCAACATATCTTGCTCGCACACCCGGATGAACACAATCTGTATCGTATTCGGCGCTCTTTGAACGAACGTGGTTTTCTCAACCTATTCGAGTCCGCAGGCGACCAACATACCATCAACGCCCTCAACGAATATGCCTTCGACGCGGTTGTGGTCAACGTTGAATTGGGTGCGCTCGATGCCTGGCGTTTGACCCGTTTGATTCGCTCCGGCGCGGTGAACACCAAGGCGAATACGCCGGTGTTTATCGTATCGGCGACCTTCAGCGAACAAATTGCTTTGGCTACCGCCAAAGAGTTTGAAGTCAACGCGTTTATACCTTTAGACCAGGCGCACAAATTGCCGCGCATGATCGAGGATATGTTTAGCCGCGGCGATATCGAACCACCGAAGACCTCTATTCTCATTATTGAAGATTACGCCGACACCGCCAAGCTGGTTGAGCGAGTATTGAAAAACCGCTTCATCATTCAATGCGCCAACAACGGTGAAGCCGGGTTGGCTGCGTGGAAAGAGGGACAACACGATATTGTTCTACTCGACCTGATGCTGCCCAAGATGTCAGGCGAAGACGTGTTGCGCGAGATTTTGCTAATCAAGCCTACCCAGTCAGTTATTATGATGACTGCCTTCGGCAGCCCGGAAAAAGCCGGTAGCCTGATTGCCGCCGGTGCCGTTGATTTTATCTCCAAGCCGTTTCGTGCCGAGCAGTTGCGCCATGTGTGTAATATTGCTGCGCACCGCGAAGACTATATTGTTAGCAACCAGCAATTTGAAGCACGCCAGAAGGAACTGGCGTCGGAGAAAGAACGCGCGCTGGTAACGCTTAAGTCGATTGGCGACGGGGTCATTACTACTAACGCTCAAGCTGAGGTGGACTATCTCAACCCGGTGGCCGAGCATTTAACCGGCTGGCTTAACACAGAAGCGCACGGCAAACCGCTGGGTGAAATCTTCAAAACCTATCATGAGTATTCGCGCGTACCTGCAGTCAGCCCGCTGGAGCGCTGCCTGAACGAAAAACGCTCCATTCATTCAAAGTCAAATATTTTGCTGCGCAGCCGCCAGGGTCTGGAGCTGGTGATCGAACATTCCGCATCGCCAATTCGCGACAGTAACAATGAGATTGTCGGTGCAGTCATGGTGTTTCAAGACAGCACCGAGGCGCGCAATCTGGAAAAGCAGCTTAGCTACCACGCCAGCCACGACCCCCTGACAGGTTTGAAAAACCGGCAGATATTCGACCAGGAGGTAAGCCTGTCGCTAGAAGACAGCCACGCCTCGCAGGTGGAGCATGCCCTCTGTCATATTGACGTTAACGAATTCAAAATGATCAACGAGAGTCGCGGCCATAGCGCCGGCGACAAGTTACTACAGGAAGCGGCGCAGATACTCATCAACAAAGTGCGCGCACCGAGCGACGCCATTGCGCGCCTTAGCAGTCATGAATTTGGCGTGCTACTGCGCTACTGTCCTATCGATGCCGCCACGCGCATCTGTGAGAATATTTGCAAGGCGTTTGCGGGCTATGTGTTTAAAACGGGCCAGACCGAATATCAGGTAACAGTATCCATCGGCATCGCGCAAATAAATCAAGACAGCCTGGACTTTCAGGACGTATTTGCCGCTTCGCAGGCCGCTTGCTACAAAGCGAAAAATCGTGGCGGTAGTCGCGTGCATGTGTTTTCAGCATCCGACGACGAGCTATTGCAGCGCCGCAGTGAGGTGCAAGTTGCGTCGGAAATTGTGCAAGCCGAGCGGCAGAATCGCTTTCTGCTTTACTGCCAAAAAATTAAGTCTTTAACTAACCCTGATGAAGTTAGCTTTGAAGTCCTGCTGCGCATGCGCGGCCGCAATGATGAAATCATTGCACCGGCACATTTTCTGCCCGCCGCCGAACGCTTTAATCTGACCGCCCCCATAGACCGCTGGGTGATACGCAACTCTTTTCAATGGTTGGCAGACAATAAAAGCAAGCTCGACTCGCTAACTCATTTTGCAATTAACCTGTCGGGCCTGTCGCTAAGCGACGATCATTTTTATGACTATATCGCCCAACAATTTACCCGCACCAATGTGCCCGCCGACAAAATCTGTTTTGAGATTACCGAAACCGCTGCGGTCAAAAACTTTAAGCTAGCCGGCAGTTTTATCGCCGCCATTCGCGAGTTGGGTTGCCGCTTTGCGCTGGATGATTTTGGCACCGGCATGTCATCGTTTGCCTATTTGAAAAAGCTGCCGGTGGACTATTTAAAAATCGATGGCATCTTCGTCAAAGACATTCTGCAAGACCCCCTCGACCTGGCCATGGTGCGCTCTATCAACGATATTGGCCACGTCTCGGGTCTGCAAACCATTGCCGAGTTTGTTGAGAACAGTGCGATCGAAGATAAACTGCGCGAGGTGGGAGTCGACTATGTGCAAGGGTATGGCATACATAAGCCGGAGCCGATGGACGAAATGACGTTGTAAGCGATTATCCTAGAAACCGCAGTTGGGCGCGAAAAAGATGTGCATGCTATTGATGTGCATCGGAGATTTGAAAAACTCGTGGTCACCTTATTGGTGCTGAGAGCTTTTTCAAATTTTCCAGGTGCATTAAGAGCTTGTGCATACTTTCGTGATCCAACAGCGGTTTCTAGGATTATTATGCCGGCAGCTCTCTAATCGCCTTGCCGATATAGTCTATATCGTCACAGCGCAGCGGCAGAAAACTGCCCTGCGGGCGATCTACATTATCAACGTAACAAGCCTCGATACCCGAGCTGACTATCGCCGCAGAGATATTTTTTAATTGCTCGGGGCTATAGCCCTGATCGGTGCCAAAGGCCGCGACCACACCGTTCATATTCATACGCTCGCCGTAGTGCGTCTGCAAATACGCTTCAACCTCGTGTGCAATCTGCTCATAAGGACCTACCGGAAAACCCAGTTCACGCGCGTAAGCCCACAGTATTTCCACCCGCTCATCGCCTTTAACTAGGGGCCGGGCAAAACCTGTGATGTCGGGTCGCCCTCTTCTTCGCGACACTTCGAACTCTACAATTTCCTGTATAGAGAGGCCTTGCTGGCGCTTGGCAAACGCTGAATGGAGGAATTCGCAGCCTTTTAGAATGGTGCCACCGCCGTACACTTCCGAGTACGCCGCTTGCACGCCGGCCGCTATTGCCGCTGCGTCGGGGCACTTCGCTGCACCACCGAGGGCACCAATTTGATTGCACCATATTCTAGAGTCTGGCCAGCTTTGGAAGATAAAAACGGCTTCTATCCAGTCAGCGATTTTTCTCTCCGGCACGTTGCCGGTAACATTCAATACGTGGATTTGCATATAGGAATACTCACCTATGGTGCCGTCCAGTAAATTTTGGCCGTATGAAAATGCCCCCTCGCCTAAAATCCAGCCGCCGGCGGCACTGTAAACCTTGTTTCTGCGCGCGTCCCAATAGTCGGTGTTATTCGCCATTGGCAGTCTCGATGTGATAGCAATCGTCGGTGGGGAATGGCACAGAGGTAATGGGTTTGCCGACTAACTCCATGCCATGGGCCAGCAGCCCGGGCGCTGAACACAGTTGGTATATGCCTGCGCCGGATTTTGGATTGAAGCCAAGGTCACACAGCACGGCAGCGAACAGGCCGGTGGGTAACCAGCCTACGTTGGCTGACTCGATGCTGGCAACGAAGCGTGCCGCCCACTGCATGCAGTCTCCGGCTCCTGACAACGCCAACAAGGTGCCTGCGAGTTTGCCGGTCAAGGGCTCTATACCGTCGAATGCGCGGCCAAAGCCCGGCACCGCTATCTCGCTGCCACCGCTCATCTGATCCAGCACGGCGGCGGCGACATGCTCGGCATCTTCGCTGCTGTTACGTACGATAAAACGCATCGCCGGCAACACATCCTGCGCGCCGCCGTTTTCACCGGCGAGGATAGACAGCGAAATTGGCAATATAAGTGCAGGATCGGTTTTACCAACGGCGGCTAATACCGCCGAGCGAGTAGCAGGATGGCGCGGCCCAGGCGACATGAAGGCCACCATAAGGCAACCGAATAACTCCGCCTGTGTTTTGTTAGGTAGCTCGCCGCGGAATAACAAATACACTGTGTCGGCAAAACTGCGCTTTTGTACGAGGTCAATTAGATTGTAACCGTGGCAAAAAGCGTTTTCGGTTAGATATTTATTAGCAGCGGCCGGTTCTTCAAGCCAGATTTTGGTTGCGGTTTTGTCGGTAAACGCCTCGTCGCGGCGCTGGATTTTCTTCGCGGCTGGCGCGTCAAGGTCGCTGCTCACAAGCTAATACCCCAGGTAGTTAATTGCCTAAATGATAACGAAACTCTGCGAAAATTGACCTGCCTGCAAGGGGGTAGTCACCAGGTATTGCAATTAGCGGACTATTACCAGTCGGACCGGCGCTTGGCTCGTAAGCCTCTTCATCAAAGAGGTTGCGGGCGACCAATGCGACTTCAAGATTGTTAAACAACTGCTTGCGGCGCAATATCAGATCGACGATCGCGTAATCATCAATAGCTTTGCGCGTGTCCAGCGGCGCTCTGTCTCTATCGGCAACCCAGTTTAGCGTGCTGCTTAAACTCCATTGCGGAAGAAAGTCCCACGTTGTTGACAGATAAAGTTGCCGAACGGGAGCGTCGGCCACATGGTCGCCGGTGTCTTTATTTTCACTGTGTTGCCATGCGTAGTTGGCGTCAATAGAAAAGGCATCGCCTAACTTGCCGGCGTATTCCAACTCAAAACCGAAGCCGTCCTGATCAATCGGGGTAACCCCTGCTGCGGATAGATCGGCAGAGACGGATTCGATCAAATCCTCAATTTGGTAGGCAAACAGATTGAGTTTGAAATTTGCTGTGGGCGTAGGTAAATAGTCGAAAGCAAGCTCGATGGTATCGATTGTTTCGGGTTTTACTTCACCATCTGCTCTACGCAATACCGGGTTAGCCTTTGATGACTCCAGAATAGAAGGTGCCCGAAACGCTCTGCCGTAAAGTGCTTTGGTCGTCAGATTGTAACTCGTTGCCCATACCAGGGCGAAACGTGGATTAATCGTGTCGCCAGAATCTGAATAGTCGTCAAAACGCACACCGGCTGTCAGGCGCCAGTCATTCGACAGCGCCCATTCGTCTTGCAGGGAAGCAAACCGAATAGTGCGGTCAGTGTCTTCGACAAACACCGTTTCAAAATTGGAAGTATCTGTTAGCGTGCCGTCGACAACGGTTTGACCTGGCAGGATTAAAGGAAGGCCACCTCGCCTCTCTCCGGGTCCAAAATTCCTCTCTTCTTCCGAGTCGCCATTTTGCCAGCGAAAGCCGACGGAAAAGCGCAGGTTATGTTTATCCCAGCCAGAATAATAGTTAACCAACTCCATGGAGTGATTTTGTACCTGTCCGCCGGGGTTACCCAGAACTCCATCTGGAAATGCTACGAACTGGGATGCAGGCGGAGGCGAATTCGTTAAATTCCCATCATCACCGATAAGGGCTAGCGCTCCTGCAGGCAATAAGGCGTATTCATATTCTGTATCCAGCAAGCTCAGTGAGAGGTTTGCTTCATAACGCCAGTTTTTCGTCCACTCGTTATTGTAAGCCAGGGAAAACTGGTAATAATCCGCGTTTAATTCGCCGCCTGGGTCAAGCGCGCCTAACACACCATCGCCAGCGCCAGCGTCTTTTTGTGACCAGGCGAACAGTGACGTTTTCCAGCGCTCGTTTTCCAGCGCCACTCTGGCATTAAGAACATCGTAGCGTGTATCCAGCGGACCGGGCGCATTAGACGCATTGGTTCCGAACGCACCATCTATTAGCGTTTGGAAGTCCTGCTCGATAATTCGATCATCATCGCCATTGCTTTTAGAGTACTCCAGACTGGCTGTGTAACGCCACGAGTCGGCCAACTCAACGCCCGCTTGCAGCCAATAATCCTGTTTATCAAACGACCCGTAACGCATACCGGTGTCGAGACCACCAATGTCTTCTGTAGTCTTCGATATCACGTTAATCACGCCGGCAAAGGCATCAGCACCGAAGATGGCAGAGCCAGGCCCACGGATGACTTCTATGCGCTTGATATTTTTTACCGGCATAGTGAAGCCAACCGGTAGTCCGCCGTTAAATACCTGCCGCAGCGGCACACCATCGATCAATAATAAGACTTGGGGGTTTTGCGCGGTATGAATGCCGCGAATAGAATAAACTGAGCTGAGCACATTATTGTTCGACAACGACACATGCAAACCTGGCACCATCTCCAGTGCCTCTTGCAGATTGGTCGCCCCACGATTTTGAATTTCGGTCTCGGTAACCACGCTAGCGATTGAAGGTGCCAGACGAATTGACTGTTCGGTGCCCGTAGAGATGCTTATTGTCTCATCGTCACCATATAACTCCAACAGATCCTCTTCGTCAAAATCCGAGGCGGCATGGGCAGCGGTGACAGCAAATCCGCACACAGACAGCAAACCTACACAAAGAATTGTTCGCATATGTTTTCTTAAATATGATTGGTTGTTAAATGAGAGACCCATTGCTACCGCTCATCATCTCCGTGACATTGCAGGGTGCAACGTAAATCTACCGTGAAAATTGGATCCCCCCTTTTTCAAGCGAAGTATAAATATAGTTGATATTCTCGAATTTACTTATAAACGTGCCGCATTTATAAGTTTTTTAACGAAATACTTACCCTACAGGCAATTGACCTGCCATCAAATCAGCACCCATGGGTCGGCGCATGTCACTGTTACAGCCGACTACAGCCGATCAGGAAACAAACAAAATAATTTTTTAACGTCAACGCGAAAAGTTTTATTGATTTGCATGAGGCAATTTTGCGTTTTTTGACTAAACTGTAGAAACACTTTTCGGTGGCCGCCTTGTTGTCAACCCCCCCTAAGTCACTAGCACCAGGAACAGGACTGTTTGTGATTCGCTTTTTTAGCTTCCTGTCTCGCGCTACCAGGCAGACAACGTACGGCCTGGTTTGGACCTGCGCAATAGTCTTTACCTTAGTGCAGCACGCAAATGCCAAACCGCTGAAATTTGTCGTAGTTGCGCCACAATCAACCAACAAGGCGGCACAGTTAATTTACGATGAAATTTTGCGCGGCTTGGGCAGTGCTGATGTTAATGACGTCGAGTTGGATATTCATCGGTTTAGTCGCGCGGAAAAGGGCTTTAAGTTAGCGCTGCATAAGAAACTTGCCAAAAGCAACGCCAATGCCATTATTAGTATCGGCAAAAGCGCCCATACGCTGGTAAAAGATTTCTCGCCTGACATTCCAATCATTGCCGGTGGCGTATCCATTTCGCCAAGCAACGCATCGGGCGTTAGCTTAACGGGCGACCCGGAGGAGTTTTTTGCAAATCTTGTGCGCATTGCGCCCCAGGTTAATCGGGTTTTTATCATCTACAACAAAGACATAAATGGTTGGTGGGTAGATATCGCAGCCGCAAAAGCGAGAGAGTACAACATAGAACTAAAGGCGTTGATTGCCAACGATGTAAAATCGGGCGCAAGATTGTATCAGCGTATATTGCAAGAAGCGCGTTTCGGTAGAGACGCCATATGGATTCCGTTAGTCAGTATTGTGCCGGCAAAAACGGTACTGCCCATGGTGCTAAAAACGGCCTGGGATAAGAATCTGGTAGTGTTTAGCAACAGCGCCGCACACACTCGGCGAGGTGCCCTGTTTTCGATGTACCCCGACAACTTTGCGCTTGGCAAGCAGCTGGTAGAGTTGGCTATAGAACAGGCGACCACTGACGAAGCAAGCGTCAAAGTAGTGCCGGTCAAAAAACTAAGAATTGCGCTTAACGCGAGGATGGCTGAACACCTGGGTCTCAAGGATGCTTCCGGGCAGGATAGCCGTTTTGATAAAGTCTATAGGTCCGGGCTGTAACTTTATGCAGTCCATTCAGTACAGCAAACCACAACAACTCACTGAAATCCCCACGCCTGGTAAGCGTCGCGGCAGTTTTCGACGTCAGCTGTTCATTATTATCTCGGCCTGCGGTTGCGCCGTTGCCCTCGCTGTAGCAATGGCATACTCCTACACCACCAGCGAGTATATCCGCAAATTGTATGTAGATCAGGCTTTACAGGCGACCCAGGGGTTTGCTCAAGTTAGCGAGTTGGCGCTGTTATTTGGTAGCGGCGAGAATGCTGATGGCGCAGCACAAACTACCCTGTCGTTTCCGTCAATAAAGTTTGTCTCGCTTATCGACAGCAAGGGCGAAATTCTGAAATACTGGGGTAAGCGACCCGGCAAGCTGATACAGTTTACCAATCAACACCCGCAGGAACCTGGAGCGGCGCTAGTCAGTGAAGTGGGCAACGCCTGGCACTTTTGGGCGCCTGTATATACTCAGTCTGCGGAGGCGCAGGCCGACGACGGTGTGATACTGACCGGTGCGGAGCAGCAAGAATATCTCGGCTTTGCTTATGTAGTGCAAGATAAGAAAGAATTTGTTGCCAGCCAATATGAGAGCTTCAGACGCAACGCCGTAATAGGTCTGATATGTGCGGTAGTGTTCATCTTCCTGCTGCACTTTGCCATTAATCGCGTAATTGCGCCGATGACCCGGCTGGCGCAGGTGATGGACCGGGCGCGGCAAGGCGATACTGCCGCGCGAGCAGTACCGGCGGGCGCGATTGAGTTAGTCAACATCGCTGAAACTTACAATCGCGTGATGGACAACCTTGCTGAACGCGATGAGCGTCTGATGCAGCAAAAAGACGAACTGGAGTCCGAAGTCATGCTGCGCACCCAGGAGCTGGTGCAGGCGCGCGACGAAGCGGTGGATGCCAGCCGTCACAAATCAGAATTTTTGTCTAACATATCCCATGAGCTGCGCACACCCTTGCAGGCTATTATTGGCTATTCTGACATTCTGCACGAGGGGCTGGAAGACGAAGGCCTGGAAGATTTGTGCAAAGATGTGGAGCGGATTACCGTCAACGCCAACCATCTGTTGAGTTTAATCAATAGCGTTCTCGACCTGTCGAAAATTGAAGCGGGCCGTATCGATGTCAATTCAACCCAGGTCAAAATTAGCAGCGTTGCGCGCCAGGCCCAGGAAACCATGCTGCCGTTAATGCAACAAAACTCAAATGAATTGATTCTGAAGATTGTGGAATCGGAAGATCTGATAGAAATAGACAAAACCAAACTACTGCAAATTCTGCTTAACCTTCTCAGTAATGCCGGCAAATTTACCCAGCTAGGCCAGGTAACTCTGACAATCAGGCAGAATACCGAAGAGTTAAATATTGAAGTAGCTGATACCGGCATCGGTATGAGCCAGCAACATTTGAATATTATTTTCGATCCGTTCCGCCAAATCGACGGCAGCACAACGCGCGAATTTCAGGGCACGGGGCTGGGTCTGTCAATCACAAGGCGTTTTTGCGAAGTGATGGGTGGCTACATTAGTGTCACCAGTGAACTGGGCAAGGGCTCTACTTTTAGCGTGCGTTTTCCGCTACCGATTCGCGCTTGCGATGGGCGGTCCAAGCCTATCGTAATAGGTTGATTCAGCTCTTGCTTCGGCTCTAATTTCAGCTCTAGTGCCGGGCATCGGGCTTAATGATTGAGCGCAGCCAAGTCCATAGGCTGTTGTCTTTAAGAAACTTATGATCGAGGCGGTCATATTCCTCAGCCAAGGCTGTCGGGTCGGCAAAGAAATCAGCGCGGGTGGTAAATTTCCGATCGGCATCCAGCTGCTTTACAATTCTTGCCGGATTGCCCGCCACCACTACATTGGCGGGCACATCGTGTACCACCACGGCACGCGCGGCGACAATGCTGTTGTCGCCAATGCTGACTCCCTTTAGCACTGTCGCGTGATCCCCCAACCACACGTTGTTAGCGATGCGCACCGGCGTGACCTCGCGCGGTCGCTCTACCCTGTTGTATATGCCGTGCCAGTCGGAATCGGTGATGTACACACCGTTGGCCAGCATGCAGCTGTCGCCAATTGCTACCTCTTCGCTAGCGCTAATGCGCACGCCCGGTGAAATCATCGCTGCCTTTCCGATCGTAATACGCCCACGGCCTGGCTCATGGCCCCACACGCCTATGCGCACATGGGCGTCTTGTTCGGCAACAATCGTTGCCGCCTCACCGATGGAAATATTTGGCCCGGAGATATGAATATACCAGGGGCACATCAGCGTATAATGCGCGCCGAGCTGCTCCAGGTGGGGTTTGACGTAATGTCGAGCATACCAGCTGCGAAAACGCAGATAGGCTTTTTTAACGTAGTAAGGGCGTAGGTCTTTGCGCATTAAATCTACAGGCATTGCGTTGCGGATGATCAATTTTGAATTGCTCGTCACTCGCAAGTCTGGCACAACACCCAACATATAAAAACCGCAGCGTTAGGCAATATTAGAATGGGCTTTGCAAACTCTTCGTCGGTGGTTTCAAATCAAGTGGGCCTGCATCCGGCACTGCGCAGAATTGTTGATCGTCATCTGCACAGCAAGTCCGACAGGCCAATTGCAGAACACACGCGCGACGTGTTTATTGACGTGCAGAAACTCGTTGACAGCAATAAGCAAGCGTTGATTCTAGACTCTGGCTGCGGCACCGGTGTTAGCAGCATCAGACTTGCGCAAGCTTATCCGCATCACCTTGTCGTTGGCGTGGATAAATCCGCACACCGGCTGCAAAATATAGCAACTCGTACGCTGCCTGAAAACTGTATTGTCGTGCGCGCGGAACTTGAAGGTTTCTGGCAGCTCGCTGTTGAACATGAATGGCGGTTGACGAAACACTTTATTTTGTACCCCAATCCATGGCCAAAGCAGCGGCATTTACAGCGTCGCTGGCATGGCTCAGCGGCGTTTCCATTACTACTTGCACTGGGAGGCGCGCTCGAATTACGTACCAACTGGCAGACTTACGCATTAGAATTTGCCGCCGCTTTGCATTATGCTGGGCACCATTGCGCAGTCGCGCCACTGTCCGTGGTGGAACCATTAACGCCGTTTGAGGCCAAATACCAGGCCAGCAGTCATTCACTTTGGCGCTGCAGCGCAGATTCTCTGGAGAAATGATATATGCCAACTCATCGCGTTCGCGTAGCCAGCACCGATACTTATACAGATACTTACGCAGAAAGTGACGCTGTTTGGCAACAAATTCAAACCGAGACGGCGGAGGACGCGCGACACGAGCCCGTGCTGGCAAGCTTTTTTCATGCCACTATTCTCAATCACTCCACTCTGGAAGCGGCGCTTAGTTTTCACCTTGCGAATAAACTGCACAGCGCTACCGCATCCGCGCTGCTAATACGCGAGGTTATACAGGAAGCGCTGGACACCAAGCCTGATATTCGCGCCGCCATTCGTGCCGACCTACAGGCCGTCGCTGATCGCGACTCGGCTTGCAGCAGGATTTCCGTACCGTTCTTATTTTTCAAGGGCTTTCATGCGCTGCAAGCCTATCGCGTGGCGCACTGGCTGTCCCACGCCGGGCGCGAATCGCTGGCTTTATTTTTGCAAAATCGTATTTCGGTTGAGTTCGGCGTTGATATACATCCGGCCGCGCGCATCGGCAGCGGCATTTTGCTTGACCATGCCACCGGCATCGTCATTGGTGAAACTGCCGTGGTGGGAAATAACGTGTCGCTAATGCAGTCCGTGACGCTGGGCGGTACTGGCAAGGTGTCGGGTGATCGCCACCCGAAAGTCGGCGACGGTGTGTTGATCAGTGCTGGTGCAAAAGTGCTGGGTAACATCAGCATTGGCAAAGGCGCCAAGGTTGGTGCTGGAAGTGTGGTGTTGAACGATGTGCCGGCACATACCACCGTCGCTGGCGTACCGGCAGTAGTGATCGGCAGACCCAGTTGCGACGAGCCGGCACTATCAATGGATCATAATTTATAAAGCGATTTTAGCGACTGCTTGTATGCACTGTATTAACTTGTAGTGAAGTGGCGGCCGGGGCTACTAACACTTTTCAACATTGTTATTGGTGATAAGCAACCGAATGTTCATGCACCGCTTCGACAAACGCGCGCACATTGTCGGGGTCGATGTCAGGCGTAATGCCGTGTCCCAGATTGAACACGTGGCCGGTACCTGAGCCGTAGCTCTTTAATATAGCTTGTACTTCCTGCTCTATCCGTCTCGGTGTGCTGCGCAACATTCCCGGGTCCATATTGCCTTGCAAGGCGACCCTGGAATCCACCGCCGCACGCGCAACGCCGATGTCCAGCGTCCAGTCCAGGCCGATGCAGTCGCAGCCGCTTTGTAGAATATACTGCAGCCAGCCGCCGCCGTTCTTGGTAAATACAATAACAGGGATGTGTTCACCGTTATGTTCGCGGGTCAGCCCCGCGATGATTTTTTGCATATAGTTTAGCGAGAACTCACGATAAGCTGTCGTGCTGAGCACACCGCCCCAGGTATCAAATATTTGTACTGCCTGCGCACCGGCGGCGATTTGCGCGTTCAAATACGCCTGTACCGAGAGCGCTAACTTGTCGAGCAGTTCGTGCATTACCTGCGGCTCATTAAACGCCAGCGTTTTGGTTTTAGCGAAGTCTTTGCTAGAGCCACCTTCTATCATATAGGTCGCGAGTGTCCACGGACTGCCGGAGAAACCGATTAATGGCACACGATCGTTAAGCTCTTTGCGGATGAGACGTACGGCATCGAGCACATAGGGTAAATCTTGCGCCGGGTCAACAACCGCCAGGGTTTCTACATCGGCCGCCGCGCTAATCGTTTTTCTGAACTTGGGCCCCTCTCCGGTCTCGAAATACAGCCCCAGCCCCATGGCGTCGGGAATGGTCAAGATATCGGAAAATAAAATCGCTGCGTCAAGCGGGAAGCGCTCAAGCGGCTGCAGAGTCACTTCGCAGGCAAGCTGCGGATTAGTAAACAAGTCAATTATGCCGCCAGCCTCTGCGCGGGTAGCGCGGTACTCCGGCAAATAGCGGCCGGCCTGCCGCATCATCCATACCGGTGTGTAATCTACTGGTTCACGGCGCAGGGCGCGCAGAAACGTGGTGTTTTTTTCAGGCATTACACTTCCAAATAATCCAACATTGCTTTGGCTGCTTCACGACCTTCCCATATAGCAGTAACTACCAAATCGGAGCCGCGTACCATATCGCCGCCAGCAAACACCTTGGGATTGCTGGTCTGGAACGGACGCGGCGCTTTTTCCGGTGCCACTACCCGGCCGCCGTTGTCGATTTCTATCGCAAAGTCGGCCAGCCAATCGGCCGGGCTGGGGCGGAAACCGAAGGCAATAATTACCGCATCGGCGTCAAGTATTTCTTCGCTGCCCGGCACTGTTTCAGGCACTCGGCGACCATTCTCGTCGGGCTCCCCCAAACGCGTGCGCACCACTTTGACGCCGGTGACGTGCTCGTCACCAATGATCTCCACCGGCTGGCGGTTAAACAAAAACTCTACGCCCTCCTGCTGTGCATTGGCGACTTCGCGGCGCGAACCGGGCATGTTTTGCTTGTCGCGACGGTAGGCGCACTGCACGCTGGCCGCGCCCTGGCGCAGAGCGGTGCGGTTACAGTCCATCGCCGTGTCACCACCACCCAGCACAACCACGCGCTGGCCGCGTAAATCAACAAAGTCGCTCTCTGCTTTTTCAAATTGCATATGGCGGTTGATATTAGATATCAAATACGGCAGCGCGTCATACACGCCTGGCAAGTTTTCGCCGGCGAAGCCACCCTTCATTGAGGTATATGTTCCCATTCCGAGAAACACGGCGTCATACTCGTCGTATAACGTCTGCATGCTGATATCGGTACCGATTTCGGTGTTGAGGCGAAACTCTATGCCCATATCCTCGAAGATCTCGCGGCGCAGCTGCATGACTTTTTTATCCAGCTTGAACGCCGGTATGCCAAAAGTGAGCAGACCTCCAATTTCGGGGTAGCGGTCGAAGATAACCGCTTTCACGCCGGCGCGGGTGAGAATATCCGCGCAGCCTAATCCGGCTGGCCCAGCGCCGATAATCGCCACGCGTTTGCCGGTTGCTTCCACGGCTGACAGGTCTGGTCGCCAGCCCATTGCAAACGCGGTGTCGGTAATATATTTTTCGGCTGAACCTATGGTTACAGCACCGAACCCATCGTTCAGGGTACAGGCCCCTTCACACAATCGATCCTGCGGGCAGACCCGGCCGCACACCTCCGGTAAAGTGTTAGTCTCGTGACACAGTTCCACGGCTTCCAGAATATTGCCTTCCGCAATCAGCTTCAGCCAATTGGGAATGTAATTGTGTACCGGGCACTTCCATTCGCAGTAGGGATTACCGCACTCAATACAGCGATGCGCCTGGCTCTTTACCCGTCTCGGACGAAACGGCTCGTAAATTTCAACATACTCAACCTTACGCGTGCGCAATGGAATTTTATCCGGGTCGCGGCGCTCGACCTCCATAAACTGAAACTTATTATCTAGTCTTTCATTTGTATTGGGCATAATTACAGTCGCTTTGCCTTTACTCGGGACGTGCTCGCACACTGTTCAGCAAATGCTTCAAGTTAGCGGCTTTGGGTTTTACCAGCCAGACGCGGCTGATGTAATGGTCAAAATCTTCGAGCAACTCCTGCCCCCACTCGCTGCCAGTTGCTGCAACGAATTCTTCAATTTCTGAATATAGAGCCGTGCGATAGGGCTCAAAACTCTCGGTCATGATGCGGCATATCTCGACCAACTCGCGGTTGTATTTGTCGGGAAACATGCGATCAAGGTCAAGTACGTAAGCGAAGCCACCCGTCATGCCGGCGCCAAAATTGTAGCCAGTAGTGCCCAGCACGGTAATCACACCGCCGGTCATATACTCGCAGCAATGATCGCCGGTGCCTTCAATGACGGCCAGCGCACCGGAGTTGCGCACGCCGAAGCGCTCGCCGGCAGTACCGGCCGCAAACAAGCGGCCGCCGGTAGCGCCGTACAAACAGGTGTTGCCAATGATGGAGGTTTCATATGATTTAAACGTGCTTTGCCGTGGCGGATAAATCACCAGCCTGCCACCGGCCATGCCTTTTCCCACATAGTCGTTGGCGTCGCCTTCCAGGTGCATATGCAGGCCGCCGGCGTTCCACACGCCAAAGCTCTGCCCGGCCGTACCCGTCAGCTGCAATACCAGCGGCGCATTCGCCATACCGTAGTTACCGTGCCGTTTCGCGATCTCACCTGACAGGCGTGCGCCAATCGAACGGTCACAGTTGGTCACCGTGTAAGCAAACTTTCCTCCCTTCAGGCCTTCGATAGTCGGCAGGGTGTCGGCCAAAATTCTTTCCGCCAGTAGGCCCTTATCGAAGGGATCATTCGAGGGCGAAACACAGTATTGCGGCGCCTTCGGATCGATATGATCATTGGTCAGTAAGCGGCTCAAATCCAGATTGCGCTGCTTTTCAGTTAAGCCCGGCAGGCGCTCCAGTAAATCGGTGCGACCGATCAGGTCAGTCATCTTGCGCACCCCTAAAGCCGCCATAAGCTCGCGAGTCTC
>RCMY010000773.1_pt1 | contig 30462 bp, 27 predicted proteins | sample 2041341 | NCBI WGS metagenome assembly RCMY01 (sample SAMN09708234, study PRJNA481090) | Marine sediment metagenome, whole genome shotgun sequencing project. | reverse complement strand
TGCGTTTGGCAACCACTTGGCGTCTGTTAAGGATACGTGTAATTTGTTGTCACATCGACGGTCGAATGCCTACGGGGACCGATCTTGGCCGTAGTGGAGATGGTTTGTCGTCCATGTTGAGCATCCACTGACCAAAGCGAAGGATATGTTCACGCAGCAAGGCTGATGAGTGTAATATCAGCAAAAATGTGGTTTCACTGCATGACTATCGATGGAGATCACATGCGAGTGAACTTTATCATCTACCGATCGCGGCCTAATTGAGTAAATCGCACAGCACAGGTTCAAAGACCTACCCTTGCCATAGCCGGTTTGCAGGAAAGTCCTGGTTTTCACAAATCCGGAAGCTTCTGTTGCCGCGGTTTAAATGGACTACTGGCGTGCTTTCCTGCAGCAAAACTATTTTCGGTTTATATGCTTCTATAAATGAAGTGAGAATCTCCAATTCGCTAAACTGCGGCCCGTTCTTTCCTGCCGCCGCCATAGTCTTCCATCTCCAGCCAACTTTTTTTCTATGGTATATAACTTGCTATGATGCTTGAAAGCATTAAAAATACCGCGATCATAAAAAGCAGACCATCAAGTCTCGATGGCAAGAAGAGCAAAGAAGATGAACAGTAGCTGGAAATCTTATAACGCTAGCGATTTTTTTGACGAACTCTTGACCCCGGCTGCCAAGCCAAGGGTAAGCGCACGGCGCCTGGTCAATTTGTTGCAAGACCTTTCCACGGAAGAGATGCACAGCCGCCGAGCGGCGGCGGAACTGGCTATCCGTGACATGGGTATATCGTTTACCATTTATAGTGAAGGCAAAAACATCGACCGGGCCTGGCCATTTGATATTATCCCCAGAGTGATCCCGGCAAAACACTGGGACAAAGTCAGTCGCGGCCTTGTGCAGCGCAGTCGTGCGCTGAATTGCTTTATCGATGACATCTACAACAAACAAAAAATACTGGCCGATGGCATTGTGCCAGCCGAAATTGTACTTGATTCAGACAACTACAAGCCGCAATGCGCAGGCATGTCGCCCCGCCATGGTGCATGGGCGCATGTTTGCGGCACTGATCTGGTGCGCGATAAAGACGGCAAGTTTTACGTGCTGGAGGATAATCTCAGAGTGCCGTCCGGAGTTTCCTATCTGCTGGAGAACAGGGAAATTACCAAACGGGTGCTGCCGGAATTGTTCGAAAATTACAGCGTTCGTCCGGTCGACGATTATCCCTCGCGGCTATTCAGCACATTGGCTTCTCTCTCCCCGCGCGACACGCGCCGGCCATGTATCGTAGTGCTCACTCCGGGCATTTACAACTCCGCCTATTTCGAACACTCTTTTCTGGCGCGCGGCATGGGCGCGGAGCTGGTAGAGGGCTCGGATCTTTTTGTGGAAGATGACGACTGTGTTTATTTGCTAACCGTGAACGGTCCTGAGCGGGTCGATGTGGTGTATCGACGTATCGACGATGATTTTCTGGACCCCGAAGTCTTTCGTGATGACTCCATTTTAGGCGTGCCGGGTATCATGCGTGCCTGGCGTAAAGGTAACGTCGCTATCGCCAACGCGCCCGGTGCCGGAGTGGCCGACGACAAGGTGATCTATTCCTACGTGCCCGAGATGATTCGTTATTACCTCGGCGAGAAACCCAGCCTGGCCAGCGTTAAGACTTATCTGTGCATGAATGATGAAGATAGGGACTACGTACTGGCAAACCTTGACAAACTGGTGGTAAAGCCAGCCAACGAATCGGGTGGCTATGGTCTGATGGTCGGACCGCAAGCAAGCAAAGCCACGCGTGCGAAATTCGCCGGGTTAATTGCCGGCAACCCACGCAATTATATTGCCCAGCCGACGCTATCATTATCGACGGCACCAACTTATATAGACGACGTAGTAGAGCCAAGACACCTGGATTTGCGACCCTTCATTCTGCACGGTAAGGAAACCTGGGTCACACCGGGTGGTCTTACCAGGGTCGCGCTGACTAAAGGTTCACTGGTGGTTAACTCATCTCAGGGTGGTGGCAGCAAAGATACCTGGATTGTGGAGTCAAGCACATGAGATTGCTTTCACGGGTCGCCGAACGACTGTACTGGATGGCGCGTTACCTCGAACGTGCTGAAGACACTGCCCGGCTGGTGCAGAGCTATAACCACCTGTTAATGGATATTCCGGCGGACTCCAGCCCGGGCTACGAGATTCTGGTGCACATTCTGAATGCCGAGGCCAGTTATCACGAACGCTACCGGGTGTTTAACGAACAAAATGTGCTCAAATTTCTGATTGCCGATCAAGACAATACGGTCAGCATTATCAGCGCCTTGAAGGCTGCCAGGGAAAATGTGCGCACGACGCGCGATGTTCTGCCGGGGGAGGTGTGGGAAAATATTAACGAACTGCATCTATATGTGCAGGAGTGGGCAGAAAAATCGGTGGGTCGGCGCAATCGGCATATTTTTCTGGACCAGGTTATCGCACGCTGCCAGATGATTAGTGGTCTGATGGCCTCCACCCTGTGCCGGGATCATTCTTATCGCTTTATTAAAGTGGGGCTTCTTGTGGAGCGCGCCGATATGACCACCCGCATTATCGACGTCGGCGCCGGTGCTCTGCTGGTGGATGACCGCCACCATTCTGCGGTAGACCCACTGATATGGGCCAGCCTGCTGCAGTCACTGTCCGCCATGGGCGCCTACCGTCGCACCATCGGGCCGCTGGTAGAGGCCAATCAAGTAGTGGACTTCGTATTCCGTGACAGCTCACTGCCGCGTTCGCTAAAATTTTGCCTGAATGGTATTCGCAATGCGCTGGCGCCATTAAACAACAGTGCAGAGGCAATAAAAGACCTCGATCGTTCCAGGCGCAGCCTGTCACGCTTTAATCCCGAAAAAGCAACTCGGGAACAGTTACATGCGTTTATCGACAAGTTCCAGGCCTACTTGGTAACGCTCAGCGCAACGATCGGCAATACCTGGTTCTCACTTCTAACACGCGAAACAACTTCAGCGCGACCTACTGATAATGACGGGCGGTAAGCACAGATGACAATCCGAGTAGCGATCAATCACCGCACATCTTACAAATTCGACCGGCCGGTGAATTTATCGCCGCATACGGTGCGCCTGCGGCCCGCGCCACACTCGCGCACGCCCATTCATAGCTACAGTTTGAAAATCAAGCCGGCAGAGCATTTCATCAACTGGCAACAGGATGCGTTCGGCAACTATCTGGCGCGTCTGGTGTTTCCCTCGAAGTGCACCGAATTCGAGGTTGATGTTGAAGTCATTGCCGACATGACAACCATCAATCCCTTCGATTTTTTTGTTGAAGACTACGCCGAAAATTTTCCGTTTGAATACACCGAGCAACTGGAGAGCGAACTGCGGCCGTATCTCGAAACGCAGGAGTGCGGCCCGAGGTTCGATAAATTTCTGACCGATTTCGAATGTAAAAAGCGCCCCATAAACGATTTTCTGGTCGATATTAACCAATATGTACAGCGCGAAATTGAATACCTTGTACGGCTGGAGCCTGGCATTCAATCGCCGCAGGAAACGCTGGAGAAAGCCGAAGGATCGTGCCGTGACTCAGCCTGGTTGCTGGTGCAGTTATTGCGCCATCTTGGGCTCGCCGCTCGTTTCGCCTCCGGCTATTTGGTACAGCTAAAAGCCGATGAAAAAGCGCTGGACGGCCCCTCGGGTGCGGCGCAAGACTTCACCGACCTGCACGCCTGGTGCGAAGTGTTTCTGCCAGGCGCGGGATGGGTCGGCCTGGACGCCACCTCCGGTCTGTTCGCCAGCGAGGGGCACATCCCGCTGGCTTGCACGCCCAACCCCGTGTCGGCGGCTCCCATTGTTGGCACCACCGACAAATGTGAGGTGGAGTTCGATTTCGCCAACACGGTTGAGCGTGTGTTGGAAGACCCTCGCGTTACCAAACCCTACAGCGAGGCGCAGTGGCAACAGGTGCTGGCGTTGGGCAGGGCGGTGGACCTGCAGTTCGAGCAAGACGATGTGCGCCTTACCATGGGCGGTGAGCCGACATTTGTGTCTATTGATGACATGGAGTCGGAGCAATGGAATACCGGCGCGCTGGGAGACGACAAACTCAGCCTGGCGAAAACGCTGCTGCTGCGCCTGCGCGACCGCTATGCGCCCAACGGGTTGCTGCATTATGGCCAGGGCAAATGGTATCCAGGTGAGGAGGTTCCGCGCTGGGCGCTTGGCGTCTTCTGGCGTAAGGATGGCGAACCATTGTGGACTCACCCCGAGCTGCTGGCCCGTATCGACAAGAATTACAAACTCGATGTAAAAGCCGCCGTTAGTTTCGGCAAGCATTTGTGTCAATTGCTGACAGTGCCAGAACAATGCTCTCAGCCCGCGTATGAAGATGGCATCTACTACCTGATACAAGAACAAAACCTGCCGATCAATCTGGACATTCAGGCACAGAAGCTAACTGGCGAACTCGACCGCCGCCGTCTGGCCCGATTGCTTGAGCGCGGTATTGACGTGCCAACGGGGGTCGTTATTCCGCTCAGCCGCAGCTCCGGCTGGCCGCTGGATGAAGAGCAAAAATCCTGGCGCAGCAGCCTGTGGCCTATGAAACGCGAGCGGATCACTCTGCTGCCAGGCGATTCGCCCATGGGGTTGCGCCTGCCCCTGAACGATTTACCCGAGCTGGCCGAGAAAACCGAGGTGCGCCCGCAACGCGATCCGTTCGAGCCGAGAGAAGAGCTGGTCAAACGTGCCGAGATGCAGTTCACTGCAGCAGGTGATGCCTACGAAGAACAGACGGACGAGCCAACGGAAGAATCGGTAAACTATGAAGCAGTTGTTCGCACGGCCATGTGCATTGAAGCAAGAGACGGCCGTCTGCACATCTTCATGCCACCGCTGGAGTATCTGGAAGACTACGTTGAACTCATCGCCGCAGTGGAACAAACCGCTGTCACGTTGCAGCTGCCGGTCATTATTGAAGGCTATGAACCGCCGCGCGACCCGCGCTTGCAAAAATTACTGGTGACCCCCGACCCTGGCGTTATCGAAGTCAACGTGCACCCGTCCGCCAGTTGGGATGATCTAGTCGCAACCACCACGTCGCTGTATGAAGAAGCCCGTTTAGCGCGGCTTTCTACCGAAAAGTTCATGCTCGATGGTCGCCATACCGGCACCGGCGGTGGCAACCATATTACATTGGGCGGCGCCACGCCGGCCGACAGCCCGCTGTTGCGCCGGCCCGACCTGTTGCGCAGCCTGATTACTTTCTGGCAGCATCACCCCAGCCTTTCCTACTTGTTTTCAGGCATGTTTATTGGCCCCACCAGCCAGGCACCGCGAGTGGACGAGGGGCGCGATGAAATGCTCTATGAGCTGGAGGTGGCGTTCGCGCAAATGGCCGATGGTGAAGTGCCCCAGCCCTGGCTGGTAGATCGCCTGTTGCGCAATCTACTGATTGATATCACCGGCAACACCCACCGCGCGGAATTCTGTATCGACAAGCTGTACTCCCCCAACAGCGCCACCGGAAGACTGGGCATACTTGAATTTCGGGGCTTTGAGATGCCGCCCCACAGTCGCATGGCGCTGGTGCAGGCGCTGCTGCTGCGCTGCCTAGTCGCGCGTTTCTGGCGTGAGCCATATCAAAAGCCACTCATACGCTGGGGAACAGAGTTGCACGACCGCTTCATGTTACCGCATTACATTTGGCAGGATATGAAATTTGTGGTCGAAGACTTACAGGCGCACGGCTATCCCTTTGAGCTGGAGTGGCTGGCGGCCTTTGAAGAGTTTCGCTTCCCACACTATGGTCGACTGCAGTTGGACGATATTGAAATTGAGCTGCGCTGGGCCGTAGAGCCATGGCATGTGCTAGGCGAGGAAAGCAGCAGCTTCGGCACCTCGCGCTATGTTGACTCGTCAGTCGAGCGCTTGCAGTTAAAGGTTACAGGTTTAACCGAAGGGCGCTACGTAATGGCTTGCAACGGTCGTCGCGTGCCCATGCGCAGTACCGGTCGTCACGCTGAATATGTTGGCGGCGTGCGCTATCGAGCCTGGCAGCCGCCATCGGCCCTGCATCCAATGATTGGTGTGCACGTTCCGTTGACGTTTGATCTGATTGACACCTGGAACGGCCGTTCCATCGGCGGCTGTAGCTATCACGTCTCCCACCCCGGCGGGCGCAGCTACGACAGCTTTCCTGTCAATTCCTTTGAGGCCGAGTCGCGGCGCATCAACCGTTTTGACACTGTAAGCCATACCCAGGGGCCATTCATTCCGCAGCCCGAAGTTAGCGCCATTCGCGAATTTTTTCCCAACCAACAGCCGCCGCGCCCCATGGCGCCGCCGCAGGAGGAAGCGCCGGGCGAGTATCCGTATATTCTCGATATGCGCAACCCGCCATCGAAGTGAGGTTGACGGTGAAATATCCCGCGCTTAGCCCGTTAATTAATACTCAGGGAATGCGTATACTGCACCATCATGTAACAGCAACGCGCGACAGGTAAACCGAGTGCACCAGAGCAGATTCGCGCCAAACCCACTGCAGTCGGGAGGGCAGAGCCAGTCGCAGCCGTCACAACCCTTGCACTACCAGAGCATAGACGGTTTGCTTGACGACGCTCGCGCGGCCGATGGCAGCATCAATCCGCAGTGGCGCTATTTACTAGACAGCCTGCAGGACCTGGGGCCCGACGTGCTGAGCGAGCGCGAACAAAAAGCGCGCCGCATTCTGCGCGATGATGGCGCCACGTATAACATCTACAGCAGCGACGGGCACCCCAGCAGCAGTTGGGAACTTGACCCGGTGCCCAATATCATCGGCAGCGAAGACTGGGCCAGGATAGAAGCCGGTCTGCTGGAGCGCGCTGAACTATTCAATCTGCTGCTGCGTGACCTGTACGGGCCTCGCTCCCTGCTGCGCCACGGCGCACTGCCGCCCGAGGCGCTATTCAGTCATGCTGGTTTTTTGCGCGCCTGCCAGGGCATTAAACTGCCGGGTGAACATGAACTCATCTTGCACGCGGTTGATATGGTGCGGCAGCATGACGGCAGCATGTGCGTGTTGTCCGACCGCACTCAGGCGCCCAGCGGCGCCGGTTACGTATTAGAAAACCGCACGGTGATGTCACGGGTGTTCCCCAGTCTTTTTCGCGACAGCCATGTGCACCGCCTCGCCAGCTTTTATCAGCGACTGCGCCTGAAGCTCACGTCACTGTCCCCCTACGGGGATGTGCCGCTGGTTGCCCTGTTGACGCCCGGCGGCCAGAGCATGACCTATTTTGAGCATGCCTATCTGGCCAATTATCTGGGCTTTTCGCTGGTTCAAAGCGGTGATCTGGTGGTGCGTAACAGCCACTTATGGATGAAATCCCTGGACGGTCTGAAACGGGTCGATGTGTTGCTGCGCCGCGTGGATGATATCTACTGCGATCCGGTTGAATTACGCAGTGGTTCACAGCTGGGGGTGCCAGGACTGTTGGAAGTCGTGCGCGCCGGGCGGGTAGTGATAGCCAACCCACTGGGCTCCGGTGTACTGGAAAATCCCATACTGCTCAAATATTTGCCCAAAATTAGCAGCTACCTGTTAGGGCGTGAACCACGGCTGGGCTCGGTTAAGACCTATTGGTGCGGCGACGATGAAGATTTAAAATTCGTCATGGCAAATATCCGCCGGCTCATTATAAAACCCGCGTACCGCGGCGGCGGCGTAGCCAGTGTCTGGGGCGGTAGCCTCAGTGATGCGGAAATCGACCAGTTGCTTGCTACTATCCACAGTAAGCGCTACCAGTATGTGGCCCAGGAGCGCCTGGAGAAGTCACATGTACCATCTTTTTCAAAAGGTGTACTGCAGCCGCGGCCAACCATACTGCGTACATTTTCAGTCGCAACCGACAGCTCCTATATAGTTCTTCCCGGCGGGCTTACGCGTATCGGCACAGCGCCTCAGGGGCGGATAATCAGCATGGAGTCAGGTAGTCCCAGTAAGGATACCTGGGTGACGGCGTCTGAACCCGAGCGCACTGTTGATGAAGACCTCAGCCCGCAGACAGCCTTGGTTGCGCAGGCGTCGCCGCTGTTAAGCCTGCCCAGTCGCGTTGTCGAAAACCTGTATTGGATGGGCCGCTACGCGGAACGAGCAGAAACGTCGCTGCGGCTATTGCGCACCGTTTTCATGTTGCTCAACGGTGAAGAGCGCGTCGGTCGCAATGCCAGACACATACTATTGCAAACCGTTACCCGCGTGACGGCAACGGCACCAGGTTTTATCAACGCTTCTGAACAGCTGCTGGCCAATCCGGATGAAGAATTGCTGCGTGTTATAACCGACGGTGGCCGCACCGGCAGTATCAAATCAACATTGAACTCCATGCTCTCCAGTGCAGACGAGTCGAAAGAACTGCTCTCGACCGATACCATGCGCGTTATCAACGACTTGCGCGACGCACTCGACCAACTGGATCTCGAACTTACGGCAGGCCTAACGTCGGCCCCTGAGGAGTCGCTTGATCCATTGGTCACTGCGCTGGCGGCGTTGTCGGGTCTGATGCAGGAAAGTATGATTCGCGGCGTCGGCTGGCGCTTCATGGAATTGGGCAAGCGCATCGAGAGGGCACTGCAAACGATCAACACCGTCAGAGGCTTGATGACCACCGTTGCGGCAGAAGGTGACCAGTCCATCTTGCTGCTGGCGCTGTTAATATCCAAGGAAGTGCTAATCACTTACCGGCGGCGGAGTCGAGAACGGCAGGGGATTGGGCTTGGTCTGGAGCTGGTGCTGTTGGACGGCAGCAATCCACGCTCGCTGATATTCCAGCTCGAAAGACTGCAGCGGCATCTTACCCAATTACCCAAGGCTGAGCCCGCTAGCGGCGAGCTTGAAGAGGAAGAGCGCGCGCTGCTGGACGCGATAACCCAATTGAAATTATCACGAATGCCGCAACTGCTGGAATCCAATTCGGAAAAATACGAGAATTTAGACACTTTAATGCATGATCTCGAAGCACTGCTCAGGGACTTTAACCGTTTCGTCAGCGACAAACACTTCGATCATCGTGCCGCCCCGCACCAATTAATGAGCACATTTTCGGGAGCGCAGTAATGCGTTTTCGCGTCAAACATAGCACGCGTTACCGATATGTGCAGCGCGTTACGCACTGCTATAACGTGGCCCACATCATCCCCAGGGATACCGAAAGGCAGCAGTGCCTGAACAATTGCGTCTCCATATCGCCTCAGCCGGCGACGGCAATGCAGCGCGGCGATTATTTTGGCAATACTGCCTACCATTTTGAAATTCAGCTGCCCCACACTGAGCTGCAGATTACGGCTCAGAGTGACATTGAAATGGTTGATAGCGACCGTGAGCTTGACTTTGATCTCGCCGCTTCGTACGGAGAAATGTTGGAGTATTTGCGCCAGCCCGCTAACCAGCAAATCACTGAGGCACGTGAGTTTTTGCTCGACTCGCCGCTAATTGAATGCAGTCAAGCACTTAAAGATTACGCCAGCCCCTCGTTTCATCTTGATCGCTCATTGAGAGCCGGTGTTAGCGACCTGACCTCGCGCATATTCACCGAATTTTCCTACGACCCCCACTTCACCACAATCGCCACGCCGCTGGCGTCCGTACTGGAACACAAGCGCGGAGTATGTCAAGATTTCGCCCATCTGCAGATTGGCTGCCTGCGGTCTATGGGTATACCTGCCAAATATGTCTCCGGTTATATTGAGACACTGCCCGCGGCGGGCGAGAAAAAACTCGTGGGGGCCGACGCAACGCACGCATGGATCGCCTACTTCAGCCCCGATGAAGGTTGGGTTGAATACGACCCTACCAACAATTCGGCGGCCAACATTCAACATATCGTCACGGCATATGGTCGCGACTATGTCGACGTAACACCGGTAAGAGGTGTGATTTTCGGTGGCGGCAAAGCGCCAATACTGGAAGTATCGGTCGATGTGGCGCGACTCGATTAAGCGCACGGAGATTGCTACAAATGTGGTTAGAAACAAGTTGTGATTTGAGCTTCAACATTGAGGTCTGCACCCCGTTTATTTTAATGCTGCGGCCTCGCAGTGGTGCGCAGCAGTGGGTTGCAAGCGAAGTGTACAAGCTGACGCCAAGCATTCCAGCGTTCGAATTCACCGACGGCTATGGCAACCTGTGTCAGCGACTGGTTGCGCCGGTAGGTGATTTTGCCGTGCATACGACCGCCGAAGTCATGGTTGCAGATGGTATTGACGTAGCGCCCGGGGCAGAATTTGTGCAGGTACAGGATCTGCCCAATGCCTTGCTCAATTACCTGCTGCCCAGTCGCTACTGCGAATCCGACCAGTTCAGCCAGATGGCAAGCAGCATCACCGATGGTCAGTATTTGGGTTACGATCAGGTCGCGGCGATTGAAGCGTGGCTGCGCCACACCATTCGTTACGAGCCGGGCAGCGGCGACCTGCAGGTATCCGCAATTGACGTGAACGTCAGACAGTGGGGCGTCTGCCGAGACCTCTCGCATTTGGGAATCGCCCTGTGTAGAAGCCTGAGCATTCCGGCGCGCCTGGTAGTCGGCTATCTGCATGAGCTTGAGCCGATGGATCTGCATGCGTGGTTCGAGGCCTATGTGGGCAACCGCTGGTATGCTTTTGACGCCACACAAGCGACCAAGCGGGGCGGATATGTCGCTATCGGCTACGGTCGCGATGCAGCCGATGTTGCAGTCTTCAATCAATTTGGACCTGCCTCGTACCCCATTGAGCAGCGGGTGTCGGTAAGGCGTTTGCCAGACCCAGGTTTCTGCTAACATTCACAACCGACCTACCCCACACCCTGGCGCCTGCTTACACTCGCAATCGACCTACCCCTCATCTTAAAAATGGATTGCCCCTACTCGCTATGCGACTATTCAACTGCTCACACTGTAACAGCCCGACTTATTTTGAGAACCTAATATGTCTTTCGTGTAATTACTTGCTTGCCTATGAGCCCAGCGACCGCACCATGGTTGCGTTCGAGAATGCTGAGATTGAGCCAGGTGCCGCGCAGGCAAAGCCGAAAGCCGAAGTCTATGCCGCTCGCCTGTGCGCTAATCGCGCCAACGCGGCTTGCTGCAATTGGTTGGTTGGCAAAAATCAGTCTTCAGCGCTGTGCCAGTCGTGCCAGCTGACGTCGGTATATCCACCGCAAGAGACGGAAGCTGGAAAACTAGCCTGGAAGCTTAGCGAGCAGGCAAAGCGGCGCTGGCTGTTCACGATCCTGAAAATGGGTTTACCCGCTCGGCCAAAACTCGAAGACCAGGCCGGCGGTATTACCTTCCATATACTGCAGCCAGGGGCAGATAAAACATCGGTGCTGACCGGTCATAACGACGGGCTGATTACGATTAATGCAGCCGAAAGCGATCCCGTCGAACGGGTAGCGCGTCGCTCCGCAATGGAAGAACCGTATCGAACGTTATTAGGTCATTTTCGGCATGAATCCGGGCATTATTACTGGCAGGTTTTGGTCAAGCCGGATGCCGCACGGCTGGCCAGTTGTCGTAAGCTGTTTGGTGATGACCGGCTTGATTACGCTGAGTCGCTTGATAAAAACTACCGCGACGGTCCACCCGCCGAATGGGAGAAATCGTTTATTAGCGCGTACGCTTCATCGCATCCGTGGGAAGACTTTGCCGAGACTTGGGCTCACTACATGCACATGATTGACGCGTTAGAACTCGCGCAGTCATGGGGCCTGCAGTTGCCTAATTATCCGGCAGCCGAGATTATCGCGTTCGCCAATCAGGCATCGCCTGAAACAGGGTTTGCCGCATTGCTCAAACGCTGGTTACCGCTTTCTCTGTTCGCCAATAGCCTGAATAGAACGCTGGGTCATGAAGATGCGTATCCTTTTGCTCCTTCATCGCTTGTGATCGACAAGCTGGCCTGGATTCATCAGCTGATTGTCGACAACGCTCAGGCCTGAGCGCAACCCCGGGGTGCGGCATGCCCATGGGAAAGGTCGCGGCCAGCCGTATGCTGTTACAAACGTACACTAGCGCCACTAGTTTTGAATGCAAATAGTCGTATGTACGGTTGACTTGCGGCGGTAGATTCTGATCCCGATATAGAGCACTAGATGAACGACAGGCAGGCCGCTTTCAGCTGCGCTGCTTAAAGCGGCTAGGTTGTGGAAATCGTACGAGAGCGGTTCAAATGGTGGGGTGCTTTCTAACCAGTTAATTTCATGAAATAAAAGGCGGCACCATTGCGTATCGAACACATTCTTTGCAGACGCAATGAAATTCACCATACAAATCAATTTCAAAGACGACACCACCCCACCTCTGACCATTGCTCCCTAAACCCCGTATCCCCCGGAAACGACGCCGCAACCAACCCCGCAGTTCAGGAAAAGTAGTCCCGACGTGTTGGCTGGCTACGGTCATTCGAGCAGGTATACATAACTGTCGGCGATCAGCGCGCCATAGGTGGGCACCGAAACGCTTTCTTCTTCGAGACACTGGCCCGAGCGCAGGCTGAAGTGCTGCTTGTACAGCGGCGATGCCACGACTAATTCGCCGTCGATATCGGCGACAATGCCGCGCGAGAGAACGTTGGCTTTGCCGATTGGATCAAAATTTCCTATGGCGTAGACGCTGGGTGATCTATCGGGTAGATAGAAAATGGCGACTTGCTCTGCCCCCAGCATCGTGACTGCGCCGGCGCCCGGTAACAGTTCGTTAATATGACAGGTGAGTTTGGCCTTTGGTGCCACTCTGGCTGCGTTACTATTCATCATGCACTCTCCTTTAAGAGTTTCAGTTCAGTTGTGGACGTCGGAGGTTTTCTCGTCACTGGTAAGGTAATTCTCATCGACCACGATACCCCCTCGCGTTCACCGAGGCGCTGTTGTGCCGCGGCCGCTAGCTGATCGTTGGGGCGAATACCGGAGGTAGACACAATCAAATCAGTGTCGCAATGTTCGCCACTCTTGAAATGCATAGTGAATGGCAAGGATGGAATCGTCATCGTCTATTCGCTCCGTGACGGTCTCGGTGTTCACGTTAATTCCGAGTGCTGCAACTCGCTGACCGATGGTGACCGACCATGCCATTGCCTGGCACAAGTGAGTTCATCGGTAACTACTGTGGGTTATGGTTGCAAGGTTTGCCCCGCACAAAGTAATACTAATGCAGCTTTCTCCAGCTCTGCCTCCAGCCGAAACGCGATCACCAACTACACCTCCAGAAAAAAGCGCCTAAGGCAACAATTACATAGCATTGCGTTTGTGCCGGGCACGGAAAGCTGGATTAAAAAACCTCTACCTGGGTGGCATACAATTTCCGTGCCGATTTTCTAAGCCGCTGTATTCCATAGAGTTAGCGCCATATTTTAGCGATTTGGCGGCTTCACTGTGCACCAAGGCAGAGCGATTTAAGAGAAATTCGCGCACTGACAGCGCAGCAAGGGGCTACTATGCCAGGCCGGTCTGCATTATCATTGTACAGTCGATAGCCGAAACTGCTGATGCTGTGCCCTTCGCAATAGTAAAAAATATCCACTGCGTCAGATTTCAGTTGCCAGCAGCGTATTCTGCGAGCCAATACAGAGCAATTCGGGAGATATTTGCACGGTGACGGTGCAGGAAACTGCCTCGATATCCACTTTTTGCCAAGGAAACTGCCAGTCTCTCAGCGCTAAGCTTGGATTCGACAGAGCCCGCACGCTTTTTGCATACGCTTACATCGTTTCCATGCGTTTGCGAGTTAAGCGTTTGTAGTGTTGAGCGGTAAGAATCGACCGCTCCCGAGAGAATGAGGTTTGCTATGAGCTATGCTGCGCTGCCACCGAAAACCGGGTTGTACGATCCGCGCAACGAACACGACGCCTGTGGCGTCGGTTTTATTGCCGATATCAAGGGGCGCAAGAGCCACGCTATTGTTGAACAGGGCCTGGCTATTCTGAACCGGTTGACGCACCGCGGTGCGGTTGGCGCCGACCCAAAAGCAGGCGACGGGGCGGGGATACTTATGCAGATTCCCGACACTTTTTTACGCGCCGCAGTGGATTTCTCCCTGCCGCCCGCTGGCGACTACGCGGTTGGAATGTTTTTTTTGCCCAGGGATAATGCAGAGCGCGTGGCAATCGAAACCATATTGGCGCGCTTTATCGAGGCTGAAGAGCAAGCAGTGATCGGTTGGCGCGACGTACCGGTCGATAATAGCGGTCTGAGCGAAAGTGTTCGCCCCTCAGAGCCAGCAGTACGGCAAGTGTTTATTCGCCGTGGTGCGAACTGTGCGGACCAGCAGGCGTTCGAGCGCAAGTTGTTCATTATTCGTAAATCCGCCGATAATTTTATCCGGGCGTCGCAATTGCAGGGCAGGCATTTTTACTATGCCAGTTCCATGTCTTCGCGCACTATCGTCTATAAAGGCATGCTGCTGGCATGCCAGGCTGGTGCCTTCTTCGGCGACTTGAGCGACCCTCGGGTGGAGTCGGCGCTGGCCCTGGTGCACCAGCGGTTTTCCACCAATACCTTTCCTAGCTGGGACCTTGCGCACCCGTTTCGCATGATCGCACACAACGGTGAGATCAACACTTTGCGTGGCAATGTGAACTGGATGGCGGCGCGGCGCCAGTCGATGGCGTCAGACGTTTTAGGCACAGACCTCGACAAAATATGGCCGTTGATTCCCGAGGGGCAGTCCGACTCGGCCTGTTTCGACAATGCGCTGGAACTGCTGGTGATGGGAGGTTACTCGCTGGCGCAGGCCATGATGTTGCTGATTCCGGAGGCATGGAGCGGCAACAAGCTGATGGATAAGGACCGGCGCGCGTTTTACGAATACCATGCTGCGCTAATGGAACCCTGGGACGGGCCCGCCGCCGTGGCGTTTACCGACGGCCGCCAGATCGGCGCGACGCTGGACCGCAATGGCCTGCGCCCCGCCCGTTATCTCATCACTAAAGACGGCCGGGTAGTGATGGCGTCGGAAATGGGGGTGGTGGATATCCCCGAAGATAATATTCTAAAAAAATGGCGTTTGCAGCCTGGCAAAATGTTCTTGATCGATCTGGAGCAGGGTCGCATCATCGACGATGCAGAATTGAAGCTGAAGTTAGCCACGGCCAAACCCTACCGCGAGTGGTTAGACAAAACCCAGATTGACCTGGATGCCTTGCCAGCTGCCGTCGGCACCATGGCGCCCGATGCCGATGTACTGCTAAATCGTCAGCAGGTATTCGGTTACACCCAGGAAGACATCAAATTCCTGTTAACCCCTATGGTGTGCGCGGGACAGGAAGCGATCGGCTCCATGGGAGCGGACATCCCGCTGGCCGTGTTATCCGACCGCCCCAAACACCTGTCGCACTACTTTAAACAAAACTTCGCGCAGGTCACCAACCCGCCTATCGATCCGATTCGCGAAGAGATCGTGATGTCGCTGCTGTCGCTGATCGGCCCGCGGCCGAACCTGCTAGGCCTGCACGACGGCGGTGCACACATGCGTCTGGTGGTTAAGCAGCCGGTACTTAGCAACGAAGACCTGGAGCGGGTGCGCAATATCGAAGATACCTCCGGCGGTGCATTCCGCACCAGGACTCTCGATACCACGTATGCAGAGCACCATGGCGCGGCGGGAATGGGGCGTGCGGTCACCGTGCTGTGCCGTAGTGCAGAAGCGGCAGTCCGACAGGGTTACAATATCCTGATACTTTCCGATCGCAATACAGATGCGGACCACATTCCCATTCCCGCTTTGTTGGCCACGTCGGCGGTGCACCATCATTTGATAGACCAGGGCCTGGGTACTGCTTCAGGTTTGGTGGTCGAAACGGGGGCAGCGTTGGAGGTGCATCATTTCGCTACCTTGGCGGGCTATGGTGCCGAGGCGATCAACCCCTACCTGGCGTTCGAAACTATACAGGCCGTGTTGGCCGACCTGCCGGAACGCATGACGTACCAGGAAGCGCAGAAACGTTACATCAAGGCGGTTGGCAAAGGCTTGCTCAAAGTCATGTCGAAGATGGGCATTTCAAGCTACCAATCGTACTGTGGCGCGCAAATCTTCGATGCTGTTGGTTTGAGCAGCCAACTGGTCAACAAGTATTTTACCGGCACGCCAACCACTATTGAAGGCGTCGGTTTGGCCGAGCTTGCTGAAGAAGCCGTGCGCTGGCACCACAACGCCTATGGCAATGCCGAGATCTACCAGCAGCATCTCGACGTAGGCGGAGATTATGCTTTTCGTTTGCGCGGCGAAGCGCATGTATGGACGCCACAAACGATTCAAAAACTGCAGCACTCGGTGCGCTGCAATAATGTCAACAGCTATGCCGAGTTCTCGGCGCTGGTCGACGCGCACAACGAACGCCTGATGACGCTGCGTGGCCTGATGGATTTTCGCTGGGCCAATAAACCCATCGCGCTGGAGGAGGTCGAGCCGGCCAGGGAAATAGTCAAGCGCTTCGCCACCGGCGCGATGTCGTTCGGCAGTATCTCCTTCGAAGCGCATTCAACCCTCGCAAGGGCGATGAACGCGATCGGCGCCAAGTCCAACACCGGCGAAGGCGGGGAAGAGAGGGAACGCTTCATCCCGCTTGCGGATGGTACGCCTAACCCGCAGCGCTCGGCGATCAAACAAGTGGCGTCGGGCCGTTTCGGCGTGACCACCGAGTATCTGGTCAATGCCGACGATATCCAGATCAAGGTGGCGCAGGGCGCCAAGCCGGGCGAAGGGGGGCAGTTACCGGGTCACAAGGTGAACGCGCAGATTGCCCGTGTACGCCATTCGACCCCGGGAGTTGGCTTGATATCGCCGCCACCGCACCATGATATTTATTCGATCGAGGATCTTGCGCAGCTTATTCACGACCTGAAGAACGTCAATCCGGCCGCGCGCATCTCCGTCAAGCTGGTGTCCGAGGTGGGCGTTGGCACGGTTGCCGCCGGCGTTTCTAAAGCGCATGCCGACCATATCACAATCTCCGGCTACGACGGAGGCACCGGCGCTTCACCGTTAACCTCCATCAAACACGCGGGCTCGCCCTGGGAAATAGGTCTGGCGGAGACGCAGCAAACCCTGGTCATGAATCGCTTGCGCAGCCGCACTGTCGTGCAGGTCGATGGCGGCTTGCGCACCGGCCGCGACGTGGTGATTGGCGCGATTTTGGGCGCCGACGAATTCGGCTTTTCGACCGCGCCGTTGATAGCGGAGGGTTGTATCATGATGCGCAAATGCCATCTGAATACCTGCCCGGTGGGGGTAGCGACTCAGGACCCGGAATTACGCAAACGCTTCGCCGGCAAACCGGAACACGTGATTAACTATTTCTTCTTCGTCGCCGAAGAGGTGCGCCGGTTGCTGGCCAAGTTGGGGTATCGTCGGCTCGACCAAGCGATTGGCCAGACCGACAGGCTCGATTTACGCAAGGCGATTACGCACTGGAAGGCCAGCGGGCTGGATTATTCTCGCTTGCTTAAAAAGGCAGTGCCGGCCGCTGGCGATCGCGTGTTCCATAGTGAAAGCCAGGACCACGGTTTAGACAAGGCCATCGACCATGAATTGATCCGCCACGCCGCCCCGACGCTGGAAAACGGCGAACGGGTTGAAATCGAAACGACCGTCAAGAACTACAACCGCGTGGTTGGCGCTATGCTGTCCGGCAAGGTTGCTGCCAGGTATGGGCACGCGGGTCTGCCCGATGACAGCATCACCATTAAAGCCAAGGGCACGGCCGGGCAATCGTTTGGCGCCTGGCTGGCCAAGGGCGTGACCATCGAACTCGCCGGTGAGGGCAATGACTATATTGGCAAAGGCTTGTCGGGAGGCAAATTGATTATCTATCCACCGGCCGATTCCGCGATGCAACACGCTGAAGATAACATCATCGTTGGCAATACGGTGTTGTACGGTGCGGTTAGTGGAGAATGTTATTTTCGTGGCGTCGCCGGTGAACGCTTCGCGGTGAGAAATTCGGGCGCAACAGCCGTGGTGGAGGGGGTTGGAGATCACGGTTGTGAATATATGACCGGCGGCATTGTGGTCTGCCTGGGCGAAACCGGGCGCAACTTCGCGGCCGGTATGTCGGGCGGTATCGCCTATGTGCTGGATGAAAGCGGCGAGTTCCAGCAGCGCTGCAACCTGACGATGGTGGAGCTTGAACCGGTAAGCGATGAAGACGATGCGCTGGAGCGCCTCGATCACCAGGGCGGCGATCTCGAAACCCACGGCCGGGTTGATATATCGCAGGACATGACCCGCTTCGATGCCATTCGCTTACAGCGGTTGATTGAGCGTCATCTGCATTACACGCAATCGGCCCTGGCACAACGTATCCTGAACAACTGGGGCGCGAGCATTGCTAAGTTCAAAAAAGTTATGCCGGTTGATTACCGCCGCGCGCTGCTCGCAATGCAGACCGAAGAGCAACAGCGGAGGACAGCGGCATGAAGTTGGTCTGGTGCAATGATAGAGGAGTTCGCAATGGGTAAGCCGACTGGATTTAAAGAATATGAACGGCAGGACCAAAGCTATGCGCCCGTGGGTGACCGTATTACCCACTTTAAAGAATTCGCAATTCCTCTGGCAAATGAACAGCTTTCGTTGCAGGGCGCACGTTGCATGGATTGCGGCATCCCCTTTTGTCACGAAGCTTGCCCTGTTGACAATATTATCCCCGATTGGAACGATCTGGTTTATCGTGGCGACTGGCAAGAAGCGATCAATGTATTGCATAGCACCAATAATTTCCCGGAGCTGACCGGGCGTGTCTGCCCGGCGCCATGTCAGGAGTCGTGCACCCTGAACCTGGTCGACGCGCCCGTCACGATCAAAACTATCGAGTGCTCAATCGCCGACAAGGCATGGGAGAGTGGCTGGGTCAAGCCGCAAATTGCACGGCACAAATCGGGTAAGAGGGTTGCGGTGGTAGGTTCCGGGCCTGCCGGTTTGGCCTGCGCCCAGCAGCTGGCGCGCACCGGTCACAGGGTAGTGGTATACGAAAAACACGACCGGATAGGCGGGCTGCTGCGCTACGGAATTCCGGATTTCAAGCTGGACAAATCCTTGATCGACAGGCGTATCGCGCAAATGCGTGCGGAAGGTGTCGAGTTCCATGCTAACACGCACGTTGGAGTAGACATTGCGGCGAAGAAACTATTGGACATATACGACGCGCTTGTGCTGACGGGAGGGGCGGAACAGCCGCGCGATCTGGCCGTTCCCGGCAGAGAATTAAACGGTGTTCATGTTGCAATGGATTTTCTGGTGCGCAATTCCAAAATCGTTCAGGGCGATTTTACCGCTGCAATGGACCAACTCCTATCGGCGCGAGACAAGCACGTCATCGTAATCGGTGGCGGCGATACGGGGTCTGATTGTATCGGCACGTCCAGCCGCCACGGTGCGGCGTCGATTACGCAGATTGAAATACTCGACAAACCACCCGCAAAAGAAGATAAGCACACGACCTGGCCGCTGTGGCCAAACAAGCTGCGCACTTCAACGTCGCAGGAAGAGGGCTGCGAACGGCTATGGAATGTGGCGACCAGAGAACTGCTCGGTGATGAAAACGGTAATGTCAAAGCGCTTAAATGTGTTCGGGTACGCTGGGATAAAGACAGCAGCGATTGCTGGCACATGAAGGAGGTGCCTGACTCCGGGTTTGAACTGAAAGCCGATTTGGTGTTACTGGCGATGGGTTTCGTCCACCCGGTGCACGCAGGAATGCTGAAGGAACTGGGTGTAACGCTTGATTCACACGGTAATGTAAGCTGCATTACAGAAGGTGAGGACGCGTATGAAACATCGGTCGATGGGCTGTTCGCCGCCGGCGATATGCGCCGTGGTCAGTCGTTGGTGGTGTGGGCGATTCGCGAGGGCCGCCAGTGTGCCCGGGCGGTGGATGAATACCTTATGGGTAGCACTGCGCTACCGCGTTAGCGACACAATATATCACTCCGATTCGTTGTCACGCGATTCTCCGCGCGGCCGAAACTCGCGGCCAGTGCCTCCTTGTCTGTAGGCTAAATAGGCACCGTGCCGCTTGGGGTTATGCTGAACCCGCGACTTGGCGGCACTAGTGAATTTCACACATTCCGTGTACCCACCGCATTTTCGTGGTGCAAGACGGCAACCATACGGGTGCACCACCGGCAAGGGAAATCGTTAGCCCCCCGTCTATGTCATTGTAAAATAAACATTTAAACTACCATGCTTTCTGGCGCAAACCTTGCCTTGCAGCTTATACGCACGTTGCACAGGATGGCCCTGAGAGATATGTCAGTAAATTACGCACTCTTCGCTGGCGCGTTATCGTTACTGCCATCGTTATCCTTTGCCGCTTCCGAGCACAATGCCGTAACGGCTTGTGTGCGGACCCTCACCGAGGGAATTGCCCATAAGTGTCTACATTTATTAGACTATGCAGATGACAAACAATTACGGCAAGTGATTCAGGAATCGTTAAATCGCGGTGAGCAGCTGCAGGGATTAAAGAGAGCCTTGGCGGCTTTGGGAGGGAACCAGTTTCGAGGGAAAAGTCCAGACGAAATGGCAATGTGGAATAGCTGTGCCGATCTGCTGGCAAACTGTATTGTGCATTACAACGCGATGATCATGTCGTTCTTTAAGTCGTATTGTCTGGCGCACGGTAAGGACGGTCAGTTGAAATATTTGCGGTCGGTATCTCCTGCTTCCTGGGAGCACTTACTGCTAAGTGGCGTTTACGACCTTGCCGAAAATGATGACCATTGGGATGTAGAATCAGAGATAATAGGGCTTAATTTGGCAGCTTAACTGGACAATATTTGCTCTAATTCACTCATAAAAGCTGGTTGGTTATTTGGTCACCAGCTCTGCAGGCCGCATCAGCCATCTTTTTCACATCTGGTGGCTTTCCCGGATTAACGCCATAACGGTAAAATCCTTGATGTAATGTCTCTCCTGCGACCCAGTTTTGTGCGCTCTGCACCAAGATAAGGCAAAACTTATTAAATCTGCCAGCATAACCTAGTGTTTTTCGTGGAAAACACTAGGCACGGTCTTTGCGTGCGCTAACTGTATCAGGCCACAGTTGATAGTCGCGGTGAGTGTAAATTAGGCACTTCCATTTTCAGGACAAACAATGAGCACGGACCACAGCTTTCACAGCTACCTCGACCATCTCGAAAAATCCGCGCCGGCACCTGGCAGGCTGGCGATGTTCGATCTCGACCGCACCTTGATCGCCGGCTACTCCTTTCACGCCTTCATTTTTGAGCGCGCCCGCCGGGGCTTGGTGACTACCCGGGGGCTGGCCGAACATCTACGCCAATTTGTCGAATACGGCTTACAGCGCATAGAGTTTGAGCAATTGCTGCAAAAGGTGGCACTGGACCTGAAGGGTCTCGAAACGGCGGCGGTAATGGCCTTCGCCCAGGACGTATTCGAGAAACACTTAAAGGCATCCCTCTACCGGGAAGCGCGGCAGTTGGTCGCGGCGCACCGCCGGCTCGGGCATCGGCTGGTGATGGTGACCTCGGCTACCCGGTTCCAGGCGCAGCCAGTAGCCGATTTTCTAGGCTTTGACGACGTATGTTGTACCGAGCTGGGCGCACGTGGCGGCCGCCTGACCGGCCGCCTGCGTGGTAAACCTTGCTTTGGTGAAGGCAAGGCCAACGCCGGCCGCCGGGTTGCGCGCCGCAACGGTCAGTCGTTACGCGATGCCTGGTTTTATACGGATTCCGCGGACGACCTGGCGCTGCTCGATGCCGTCGGCAATCCGGTGGTGGTAAATGCCCAGCCACGCCTTGCAGCAGTGACCTACGACAGGCATTGGCCTACTTTCACATTCCACTCGCGGCGGGCTCTAAACGTTGAAGGCGCATTACGGTCCAGCATGGTATGCCAGGGTCTAATCGGGTCCGCCGTTGCCGGGGCAACCACCTATGCCTGCACCTTCTCGCCACAGAAGGCGCGCAATCGCATGACGGCGATGCTGGGTGACTTATGCTCGTCATTCGCAGGGCTGGATCTTGAAGTTGACGGTCGCAGTTTGCTTGAGGCCGCGCGCCCCGCGGTGTTTATTTTTAATCATCAGAGCTATATGGATGCGGTCATCATGGCTCAACTGCTGCGCTATGATGTGACGGCCTTTTGCAAACAGGAGTTGGCGAACAACCCGGTTATTGGGCCTTATATGCGCGCCAGCGGCGCGATTTTTGTCGATCGCCACAACCCCGCGGCGGCACGTGCGCACATGCGCTTGGCGGCTGATGTGATCCGCGCCGGGCGCTCGGTGGCAATAGCGCCGGAGGGTACCCGCAGTAGCACCGAGACACTCGGCACCTTCAAGCGCGGCGCGTTTGTGCTGGCGCGAAAGATGGAAGTGCCAGTAGTATCCGTGGTGCTGCACAATAGCGGAGATATTTTGCCCAAAGGTAAGTTCTGCATCAACCCGGCCACGGTGCGGGTGACGGTACTCCCGCCGGCCAATTTGCATGCGTGTTCGCGTCGGGATTTTATGTTGCGCATTGGTACGCTTGAACAAAACTATCGCGACACCCTGGTGCAGTAGCAGCTCACCGTGCTAATGCAGGGTCAACTGGTAACACAAATCTTGGCAGCATGGATTGGCTATGAGTGACAAGGAACACATTCTGCCGTTAATCTTTACCGATCTCGATGGCACGCTGTTGGATCACGATGGCTACAGCTTCGCTGCGGCTCAGCCTGCAATCAACCTGATTAAACAAAACGCCATATCGCTGATTATCAATTCCAGTAAAACCGCCAGCGAGATTCTTCTCATTCAGCAGGCGCTAGATATTCGCCAGCCGTTTATCTGTGAGAATGGCGCAGCTGTGTATTTGCCCTCTGATACCGACGCTGGTTGGTTGTGCGAGGCGTTGTCCAGGCCACGTGACCACTGCTTGCAGATCCTCAATCAACTGCGTAACGAATTTGGCTTCCGCTTTACCGGCTTCAATGATCGCAGCGTAGAAGAGATTATGGAAATGACGGGGCTGCCCCGCGACAACGCCAGCCAGGCAATGCAACGCGGCTTCACCGAGCCAATTCAGTGGCTCGACAGCGCCGAACAATGGTTGCAGTTTCGACAGCAGTTGCAGGCGAGGAATTTGAGTTTTCTGCAAGGGGGGCGGTTTATGTGCATCATGGCAGGGCCCGCAATCAGTAAGGGCCAGGCCATGGCCTGGCTAACCCAGCGTTACCGTGACAAAGCACAAGTGATCACCATCGCGTTGGGGGATAGCCCCAATGATCAGGCAATGCTTAACGCCTCCGATATCGCCATTGTAATTCAGTCTGACCGCGCAGGCGCCGTGCAACTGGACCAACCCAAAAAAATACTACGCACTGCTGAGCGGGGGGCGCAGGGTTGGCAGTGGGCGATAGACAAACTATTGCCGCTAGACACTCGACTGATTACGGGAGAGGCCGATGGCTGATGTCCATCAAAACGGCATGATTACCACGCTGCACAATTTATCCAAACGTTGCATTACGGACTTGGAAGAAGAGTTGTTGTCTTTCCAGGCCATGCGACCTATGTCGCTGGTGCTGCTGTCGTTGTACTTTGAATTGTCTACGCCCGCGCTGGCCAAAATCGTTGCGGAGCTAGCGCTGGCACCCTACTTGAATGAGATTGTAATCGGCCTGGACCGGGCTTCTAGTGAAGAGTACCGGCATGCCTTGCAGTATTTTGCCGAGCTACCGCAACATCATCGTGTATTAGGGCATGACGGCCATCGCCTTCTGGCGGCAGAGTATTAACCGTAATCAGAGTATTTTCTGCCTGAGTAATATTACCGATCATGAACAAGTGATTAACCTTTCGGATATCAACCTGGTAACTACCGATGCCTGGACCGACATCATCAGTGGCGACTGCTTCTCCGTTGCGGATTCACAACTCGTTTTGGCGCCTTACCAATGTGTATGGTTAAGCAATCTGGTTCTACAGTGATGGCTAGTTGGAGAAAATTGCATGAGTGATATCAACGCATTGATCGCAGGTTTCAAAGCCTATCAAGATGAGTATATTGAAGACCGCGAAGGCAAATATCGCGACCTTGCGGAATACGGGCCGCACTCGAAAATACTGATGATAGCTTGCTGTGATTCGCGGGTGGACCCGGCCATTATCACCAACTCAAAAGCGGGAGATTTGATGGTCATCCGCAATATGGCAAACCTGGTACCCCCGTACGACGCCGACAGCGCCTTCCAGGAAACCCAGGGCGCGATTGAGTTTGCGGTGTGTTACCTGAACATTGAGCACATCATTGTGATGGGACACTCGCGCTGCGCCGGCATCCGCAGCCTGCTGACGCGCCTGCTGGACGATAGCGATGCCGTACTTCCGCTGGACAAGTGGACGACCGTTGCCGAACCGGCCGCGAAGGAAGTGCTGGAACTCATGCCCGACACAGACCTCGACGATAAATCCTGCGTTTGCGCCCGCAAAGCGCTGGCTTACTCGCTGAAAAACCTTAACACCTACCCCTGGGTCACACAACGCGTCGCGAAAAACAACCTTGAGCTGCACGCCTGGTATTTCAATCTGGCAGATGGTGCATTGCAGCAATACGATCCGGAGCACGATGAGTTTGTCGCCTTTTATTAGCCAGGTTGGCTGGCAAAAGACGACGCTGGACTGCTAATTAGTAGATGAATGGCACTAACTTAAGCGTCCAGACCATGCTAAGCCGAGTGAAAACTTCCAGGACACGCCGCACAATATCTTTGTCTATATCCAGATCGAACACCGGGTTAATCTGTTGCGCAATCCTGGGGCACCCGAACCAGGGATTACGTTTTTTCATGACAACAATGGCGTCGATGACATCTTTAGATAATCCCTTGAGTCCGGGCTTTCCTTTCTTTCGTGCAGAGTAGAGGAGCCGGTATATTCATCACTGGAGTGCTGCATGGAATCTCAACAGTGTTGAGGGTCGAACGATAATAGCAGCTCGGGCTATACGCCGTGGATTTAGAAACAATGTCCAGAATCCAAGCTACACCACACTGCCTCTGCCTGCACGTTTGTCTGGCTTCGTGAATAGCGCCATAACGGTTATGCCAGGTGTCGCGGACAATCAGCTGCGTTTCTATCGTCGCTGGACGCGGCGCCTGGTTGTCAAGCATCAACATCAGATTTTCCACCAACATTTCTCCGGCCTCGTAGGTGTTCTGCCGAATTGTCGTTATCGGCGGGTAAAAATGCCGCGCCGTGGGCATATCATTGTAGCCGACCACTGAGGCATCGCGCGGTATGCTTGCGCCCATGTCACGCATGACAGCGATAGCCGCCACTGTTCGCCATGATGGTCGAACTGCTGGCCGAGACAAGGCAAGACCAGAACGTTTACACTCAATATCTGCCGCAGCTGGAGCAGGAGTACGCGTTCTGGATGAGCGGCGGGGAGCAACTCGATGCAGACTGTGCCGCAATACGAAGAGTAGTTCGCCATAACGATGGGTTCCTGAACCGCTACTGGGACGATTCGGACCAGCCGCGGCAGGAAAGTTACCTTGAGGATATTGAACTCGCGGCCGGTAGTGATCGACCTGCCGCGGAACTGTATCGCGATTTGCGTGCTGCAGCAGAATCTGGCTGGGATTTCAGTTCGCGCTGGCTTGAAAACATAGACGATCTGGCCTCGGTGCGCACAAGCACTATAGTGCCGGTCGATCTCAATGCATTGCTGTATAAACTCGAGTCGGTGCTGACCACGGCAGCCGCGCTGAACCAAAACGACGCCAGGGCCGACTTTTATCAGCACCGCGCTGCGAGCCGCAAAGCGCTGATTCAGAGTTTGTTTTTCGATGTAAAGCAGGGCTTGTTTTGCGACCTGCTGCTGCCCGATCTACTTCCCAGCCACAGGCCCAGCCTTGCTACGGTGTATCCGCTGTTGTTTGCCCTGGCAACACCCGACCAGGCGCAGCAAGTCGCAGAACAGCTGCGCACGAAGTTTCTGCAAGCAGGCGGTTGGATGACCACGCTGAATCATTCCGGCCAGCAATGGGATGCGCCTAACGGCTGGGCGCCGATGCAATGGATCGCCTACACCGGTTTGCGACGTTACGGCTGCGAAGATGACGCGCGTGAAGCTGCCAGGCGTTGGGTCGCCAACAATCTTGACGTGTACCGCGCTACCGGCAACTTGTACGAAAAATACGACGTTGAACGCGTAGGCCTTACGGCAGGCGGTGGCGAATATGACGTACAGACGGGTTTCGGCTGGACCAACGGCGTTTTACTTACCTTTCTGGAAGCGCTGGCAATATAGACCCAGTTACATCATAGCTGTCATAGAGTGCCAAATTAGAGTCTAGTACCACTCAATTATTCGCTGCTGACCGTCAGGCCGTTGTCCTCGCACCAGCTTTTGAGGGCGTCGTTCGTGGCACTTTGCTCAAAAACATACCACTCTTGCATTTGGTCCTGCTGATCAAGAAAATCTTTATAGCGTGAATACGCTCCCTTGGCGCGAAACATGTCAGCAATTTTATTGACATCGTTGGGTAGATGCTCATGTGCAAAGCGGCGCACCAATGCATTACCCAAATCCAAATCATGTTTGGAAGGAATCGTCAGGTAGCGATCATTCGTTTCAATATCATCAGGCAGGTCATCGCCTTCGATATTCCAATAAATTTGCCCAGTCTCCGAACAGATATACGCTTCATGCTCGTATGGTTCGGCGGAAACGAAGTCAAACGCCATTTCCAGATCCATGTAATTCACCTGCATCGTTTCTATCCTCGTGTGCGTCCGCTCCGATACACTACTCATCTCGAGCTATGCCTAACTCGGTCCACATCCAGGTAAAGTCGTACGCTGGCTGAGGTGAGCGTTGATCGGTATTTTCCAATGTTTTGAGCCAGTTGATAACGTCCTTCCGGCCACCCGGGTTGGCCGCACACTCCCGCGGAGTTTTATTGTTGAGCATCGGCACCGGTGTATCCAGCGTCTCACGGTAATGCCGCGTAAGCTGTGCCTGTATCGCGGCCTGCACCTCGGGACGGGCGTTGAGTTCGTGAAAACGCGCGGCGATGTCTTCGTCGCTCCGTTCATGCCCTGGATCGCTATAGCTTTTGAGGGGTGAGCCGATGTGATCGCACATCAACGCCATTAACAGTTTCTCCCCTCTGTTTGCACGTTCTCTGGAAAGGGTTTCCAGCTCGACGGTGGTTTCCTTAAGCCAAACGTGGCCCTGCAGACTGACGGTTTCATCTTCTTCTATCTCGTCAGCGGGTCTCGGGTACCACGCCCAGCCGTCGTCCCTATTGCCGACGAATAATGGCACAAAATCAAGAATCGCTTCAATTTTCTCCCTATCGCCAGTGATCGGGAAGTGCAGCCGCGATATTTCAATGGGTTCTTCGTCCGCGTTGAGCAGCGTGGGCAGGGGCGCATCGCTTGCCTGGATCAGTTGCGATGCCCACACGGTAAAAGCCACCTCCGGGAATTGTGAATGAATTTCAGCAGCGATTTCGTCGTCGATATCATCGGGCAAGGCGTCCAGATCACCCGCATCGACGGCTTCTTGCAGCAGCGCTCTTAACTCGTCGGGGACACGGTTCAGTGTGCGCTCGATCACCGCGGCTTGCGGCGGCGTAAAATGCAGCATGCCGCCAGAGAACATCGTTTGGCCATCCAATCGCAGCACGCGGGCCGCCAGGCAGTCCCATGGATGCAGTTGTTCCGATCCGGACTTCTCGGTGACCCGGACTGGCTTGGTTGCTGACCCCGCGACGCGCACCTCAACCCACGCACCGGGTTTGACGTCGACGACCTCCCAGAGCTTGAGTTCAGCCTTATTCAGTGCTTGCAAGTAACGCCGCCCAGCGCCGCTCTCACGCCAGCCTCGATGTTTTAGATAGTCATCGATCAGGCTTCGTTCACTCTCGATACCGACCCAGGTCACCGTGGCGAATTCTTCAAACAGGTACCCAAAGGCCATAAAGCCAAGCTCACCGTCGAGAATGAGCTGCTGGACTTCGTCCAACTCCGCACTAAAGCGTTCGGCCAACGGCGAAAACATCTGGTCGAAAAACTCATCGTAGAGAGTTGCCCACTCCTCCTGTTGAGCGGGATAATCCATCAGGTGCCGGATCGCTTTGTCTTGTTCGCGGCGCGATTTACGTTGACTCATAATGGGCTCGGATCGCAATGCATGTCACGGAAAAAACGGATCGCTAAGCCAACCGATGATCACCGCCAGATCGCGCTCGCCTAAGATCCTGGCTGCTTCCACCACACCAAATCTGGCATCGTCGTTAGCCGCCCAGACACTGCGAAAGAATTGCGCCATGGTTCTCTCCCCGTGTGAGATTACCGATAGCGCCTTATCCAACTCCGCCTCCAGGCAGCACGGATTTTCAAAATTCCAGTAGCAGGCCACCGTCGGGTATTTCGCAATCAAATCATGAAAGCGTTTTTGCTCTGGTGTGAGCTGAAAATCGCTGGTGGTTATATTAATCAGTATCGCCTCAGTGTCATTGGTCGCTCTACGCCGAAGGCGCGGCCGTCACAACCCCCAAACGTTTCTTGCCTTGGAGCGTATCCAGCCAACGCAAGGCACTCTGGCCTCGGCCCCATGTCGTCAGTGTGGCGGTGCCGTCGGGCCGAATCGTGATGTCCGTTTTCAGGCAACGCCCGCGGATGTAGTCAGCACGCAGGTGAAGCCCGCTTTGACTATACGTCAGGCATTCGAAGAAATCATCGACGGTAAAGTCGTCGGTCGTCAGGAAGTCCCCGTCGGAATACCCTCGAGGCCTTGCATCGTGAAACGATAGCGATGCCAGAATAAACAGGAAACCGAACGCAGCCCATTCGACAATCTCGGCGGGGTCAGCATCTTCTTCGTCTCCCTGCAAAACGAGATCGGCGTGAACAGAGACATTCTGCTTGTCGGGACTGAGTTCCGTTTGCGTGTCGATGACACGAAAGGAAACCAGCGATCCCGTCTTGAGAAGTTGTTGCCGCGCTGGCGGTGTCGATTGGCTCATGAATTTAACTTGCCCTCAATGCCAAAGATTTTCGAACCGCTTAGCCGCTGTGCGGGTATAGATCGCGGTGTGTTTTGGATCTCGATGTCCAAGATATTCCTGAATGGTTGTGCACAGATCATGCCCGTTGTTGGCCAGAGTATAGCCACACGCATGGCGAAGCATGTGCGGATGAACCTTACTCAGTCCAGCCCGCTCGCCGGCACGACGGACAAGGTAGTACACGCCCTGGCGCGTAAACTGGTCACCGCGTTCGGTGATGAACAACCATGGTAGCCTGGAATCCCGCGTTCGCCGGTAGCCCCGGATGGCTCGCAACTCGTCACCGTCGATGGGATGATGGGTCGAAAGGCGGCCCTTTAATCGGTCGATCCAAAGCCGGGCTGTATCAAGATCCAGGGCGGAAACGGTCAATTGGCACAGCTCCGTTTCCCGCAGTCCATGTCGGAACATCAAGAACATTATCAGGTGGTCTCGCTTACTATGGCGTCCTGCTTTCGCGGCACGGTGCAACCGTGCAATCTCCGTTTCCGTGAGAAAGTTCTTCGGTTTCTCATGCAAATCGACGGCATCAACCACAGGCATGCCTCTCACTTTTTACAATACGCCTATCGGTGGGTTGTTCCAAATAGGGGTAAGGCATTGATCCTTGGGACATAGATTACGCCAACTTTAAACAAAATGCATGTTCTGTAAAGAGTGAAAAATAACTGACTGTCATGCCGCCTTACGCTGCTAGATGGGCAACCGCGTTGCCATATCCAGTTCAAAATGGCCATAGGGATTAATGTGGGCATAAATCAGTGGCATCAGACCACGGAGGTCTTCTGATTGCATCCGCTTAAACCACAATGGCTCAGCCAACACACGCTGAATCATCAATGTATTGACATAGACCAGACACGCTTGCAATAAATGCAGCGACAGCACGGAGATTTCCTGGTCCTCGATGCGATTGGTTGCCACCTCCCCGTTTTTGCCAAAGCAGACGAGACTGTTAGCGCTGTTCCAATTCTCAACCACATTTAACCCTTCGTGGATTTTTATTCTCAGTGGTTCGGATGTCAAATACTGACACAAGAAGATCGTCTTCACGGCTTTGCCGAGTTCAGCGAGTGTCTGATAGGTGGGGTGTTTGCAATTGTTACGGGTAAAGCGACGCAGAATCGCTTCAGGCTCAGCAGTGCCTAAACGCAGTGCCGTGGTGAACTTGATCAACTGGTCGTATTGTTGGTGGATCAATGCCCAGTTGATAGGCCGAATCAGGGTAGGTTGCAGGTTAGCGTAATCATCCGGTCTGCCACTGGCAGGGCGATAAAGCTTCTGGAAGGCGATGGCCTTGAGCCTGGGCAGCAGGTTAAAGCCCAATAAATGACAACTCAAGTTTCGGAGTTCAAATTCACAAAAAATGCTGTCTAAACATTTGAATTAGAAACGAAGAGGGCCCCTCGGGTGGTAAAATGTT
>RCMY010004535.1_pt1 | contig 30463 bp, 29 predicted proteins | sample 2041341 | NCBI WGS metagenome assembly RCMY01 (sample SAMN09708234, study PRJNA481090) | Marine sediment metagenome, whole genome shotgun sequencing project. | reverse complement strand
CCATTCACGAGTTATGACCTCAAAAGTTTCTGTCTCCAACGTGTCTGCAAGTTGCTGTGCTTTTTTAATTTCTGACGGATCTACGCCATTTGCAACAAGAGCACGCGCTTCCTCTCTTTTCCCCCTGGCGACAGTCAGTGATATTTCAGGATAGGGACCAAAAGAAAGTTTTTTCTCTTTGCCTGATATGCGATATTTGAAGTTCCATAATTTTCCTCCCGAAGGAGTCACTACAAGAAAAAGCCCACCGCCATCAAACATTTTTCGGGGCTTTTTAGAAGGCTTCGCATTTCTTATCTGAGCATCTGTAAGGGGGGCAATCCTTTTAGGCATAAGGCTCTCCACGCTTTGGGGGCTTCCAAAATTACTTGGGGGCCTTTGGCTTAGAAACAGCCCCCAAAAACATTGGATTTCAGTATACCTGGTTGGATTTAGCTGGACAACAGAAAAAGAAAAAGGCCTGAATTATCAGGCCTTTTTGGACATTGCTGGACTGCAATGGATTTGGTACTGGTGGAGGCGGCGGGAGTCGAACCCGCGTCCGAAAATGCTCCCCTCTCGTATCTACATGCTTAGTTCCGTGCTTTAATTTTCGCGCCGGGAACTCTGTCGGAACATAGATTTCCTGGAACTAGTCTGTGAGATCTCGTCCTCTGAAAGACAGGCAACCTTCAGGTGACCAGCCCGTTGAGTCGACGCCCCGAATCCAGCCTTACGGGCGAAGGCCGGTGGAACGGCAGTATGACAGTTATTAAGCTGCTACTGCGTAGTTATAATCGTCTGCGATTATATTTATGTTCTACTGGTTTTACGAGCAAATAGAAGCTCGGCATGCAACAATGAGCTTACACATCCCCGTCGAATCCGTTTCGCCCCCTTTATATAGATTCAAGCTTATGGTTATACTTTGTCATGGCGCATCTCTCGCTGAATCTCGCGTTTGCTCTGCTGTTCTTTGAGGCTGGCCCGCTTATCGTATTCTCTTTTACCGCGCGCAAGACCAAGTTCAATTTTCGCCTTACCGTTCTCTATAAAGTATATCTTCAATGGTATCAGGGCAAGGCCTTTTTCGTTAAGCTTACCAATAAGTTTCTTTATCTCACGATGATGGAGCAACAATTTTCGTACTCTGAGCGGCTCGTTTGGATTTTGGGTGGCAAAGGAGTACATCGAAATATGCACGTTGTGCAACATCGGCTCACCACGGGAATCAATCTTCACATAGCCATCTCGCAGATTCGCCTTGCCGGCCCGGAGTGATTTGACTTCCGGTCCGGAGAGCACCATTCCCGCCTCATAGGTGGCATCAATGTGGTAGTTGTGAAAGGCTTTCTTGTTCTTGGCGACGATTTTTATGGCCATCAGCTGTTATCTAAGGTTTTTACGAGATTATAATCTCTTTTTTTCATATTCCGCCCGAATATTTCAGGCGGCAGTCACCCGCAGGGCTTCTTCGTAGGTGGTTATACCGCGCCGCACCTTGTCCCACGCGTCCTCGCGTAATGTAGTCATTCCTTCCCGTATTGCAACCTGCCTTATTTCCAAGGTGTGCACATCATCGGCGACCATCTTTTTCACCTTTGCAGACATGGGGAATATTTCAAATATCCCACACCTGCCCTTAAATCCGGTGCCACGGCAATCTCGACAGCCCTTTCCGCGCCTGAGCATTAGATTACCCGATTCGGCCACGGGAAAGCCCATTTTCAAGAGGTCTTCACTTTTCATCTCGAAGTCTTCTGCACAGCCGGGGCAGATAGTTTTCACCAATCGCTGGGCCATGCATCCGAGCAGGGAGGTCGCTATCATAAACGGCGGCAGCCCGAGATCTCTCAAGCGGGCAATCGATGCAACCGCATCGTTAGTATGTAAGGTCGAAAAGACCAGATGGCCGGTCATTGCCGCCTGCACCGCATGGGAGGCAGTCTCACGGTCACGAATTTCACCGATCATTATAATATCGGGATCCTGGCGAAGAATGGAGCGCAAGATCGTAGTGAAGGTCACGTCAATGAGCGGCTGGACGGCGATCTGGTTAAATTCTTCGTGCACCATCTCTACCGGATCTTCTATGGTGACAATGTTTTTTTCCGGCGTGGCAATCTCTTTAAGGGTCGAATAGAGCGTTGTCGATTTACCACTTCCGGTTGGACCCGTTACCAGAATGATCCCGTGGGGCGAGGAGATAAAAGAATTATACACCTCCATATCTCTTTTGGAAAAACCAAGGCTGTCGATTCTTTGAAACATCAATTCGGAGTCGAGAATCCGCAGGACCACTTTTTCGCCAAAGGACACCGGAATGGTCGATACCCTTATCTCCACGTCCCTGCCGCTCGTTTCGCCGATTTTAATCCTGCCGTCCTGAGGCCGCCTCTTTTCGGCAATATCGAGACGGGACAAAAATTTAATGCGCGCGACGATAGCCGAATGGACAGCCTTCGGCAGATTATAGATGGTATGCAGCGATCCATCAATCCGGAAACGGATCATCGACACATTGCGTTTTGGCTCGATGTGGATATCGCTGGCCCGCTGCTCAAGGGCGTAATGAAAGATATGATTGACTGCTGTTTTGATATGCTGATCAGAAGAAGTTATCTCTTTCGCGGAAGAAATTTTTACATACCGTTCGAGATTGCCGATATCAATCGAACCAGCCCCTCCCGGGATGACACCGAATTGATCTTCGGCTGCACTGATCGATTTCTGAAAACCGAAAAACTCGCCTATTATCCGTTTGATATCTGACTTCGTCGCCAGATACGGCTTTATCTTGATCTGATTGGCCTGCTCGATATCCGCCAGCGCCGCCTGACAGTCGGGATGATATATTGCCGTTTCCACAACCCCATTTTCCATCCTGAAAGGAAGGAGGAGTTGCCTGATGGCGAAGTTGCGGGGAATGGTCTTGGTGGCGATATCCATATCGAGTTCAAGCGGATCAAGCTTTTTAAAGGGCAGCTGCTTTTCTTTGGCAACAGCACGCATGATCAGTTCTTCATCTACTACTCGTCCATCCCCCCCCTGCAACTTGAAGTTAAACCCAACGGTGATTTCCACCATATCCGGATACTCTTTATCAATCTCCCCTTCTTTCGCGGCTTGCCGCAGGAGCTTCTGACGCATTTTTCCCTTTTCGAGTGTGACAAACTGGCACTGTTTAGGGGTGAGTACCTTCAGCTTGACGAGGATACCAAGAAGAGCATCGCTATGTAAAAATTTCACTGACATATCGTGACTTACCTTTGCAGAGAAAGAACGTAGTTTCCACCCATTCTCCCTCGAAGATCATTATTTTGCAAGAAGATAGAGAAAATTAATGTGGCGTCTTTCGCAGAAGCGAACGGAGAATCTGCAGGTTTTCACGATCCTCATCCAGGCTGTCACTTTTGGGGGTCTCAAGGGTCATCGGCAAGCTGGCAAAACGGCCGTCGTTTAGCAAGTTCCTAAAACCGTCCAGACCGATGGCCCCTTTGCCTATATGTTCATGGCGGTCTACCCTGCTGCCTAACTCTTTTTTCGAATCATTGAGATGAAAAAAACGTACCTTGTCGAGAACAATTGCACTCTCCAGTGCAGCAATTGTCGCCTGGTATCCATCTGCCGTCCGCAGCTCGTATCCTGCGGCAAAGATATGACAGGTGTCGACACACACTCCCAACAATTCAGGAAATTTCGAATTATCAAGGATATATGCCAATTCTGCAAATGTACTGCCAAGGCCGGTACCCTGTCCGGCAGTAGTTTCAACCAGCACCTGAACGTTCCCGCCACTTTGCTCCATTACCCTGTCGAGGCCTCTGCTAAATCGTTCAAGGCCGGCAGCAATACCATCACCACCATGGGACCCGGGATGCAACACTACATACGGCACACCAAGCTGGGCACAACGGTCCAGTTCCAGCACCAGACTGTGCACCGATTTTTCCAACAACTCGTCCTTAGCGGTAGCAAGATTAATCAGATAGGAAGCGTGGGAAGCGACCGGCATTCCCTGGCTTTTTTCATGAGCATTGCGAAAAAGTGTAATCTCTTCAGCTTTCACTTCAGTAGGACGCCACTGTCGCTGGTTACGGGTGAATATCTGCAATGCTTCACCACCGACACTTTCAATCCGGGCAAACGCCAGATGAAGCCCGCCGGCAACCGATTCATGTGCACCTAATAGCGGCATAGTCTACCTCGACTCTTGTGGTGCGGGCTTTTGCGCTGCCTCGAGTTCACGCACCGATTCCTGATACGTCTGACGGGTAAACTTGAAAATCTTCGCCTGGTAAAATCTGCTCTGGGATACATCGATGGCCGCTGCTTCTTGTTCCGTACGCACCGCCTCATCGACAAGACCATTTGCCCAATAGGCGGTAGCCAGCGTATCAAGGACATTTCCTTTTGACTGGAGAACCGCAGCCACTCTTGCAAGGGTCAATGCTTTAGCAGGATCCCTGAGGTTCAGATTCTCGCTGGTCAGGAGCAACCAAGCATAATTGTTCATGATCCCAGGATTGACCGGATCGAGGCTATACGCTTTTTCATAGGCGGCCAGCGCTTTTTCTTCCATCTTTCTGGTCAGCATCAGGTCGCCGATAAGCCGTTGCCAGAGAGCGCGGTCCGGTTCCTGTTTTACCTTCTGCTGCAGGACCGATTCGGCAAAATTGTCCTGATAACGCTGCGCCAGCACTTCCGTAGGAATCTGCCGGACCAGACCGACGGCAAGCAGCAGTATTGCTACATAGGCGATCAGGCTGTAGCGTACCTTTTTATCATGCCGCCTGACCACCTCCGGATCCCTTTCCGCATGCTCGAGACAGTCAATACGTTCCCCGATGCCAAAATGATGCCAGTTAGGCTGGTCGCGGATATTGCCACTGAGGACCGATATTTTTTCAAAAGCCGAAACCAGCGGCTGACCGTTGCCCATGGTCGCAAAACTGAAGAGGTCTGCCTGCCTTTCAAAATTACGGATGAAATAGCCGAAAATAAATCGGAAATAGACGAGCATAAAAATAAGCAATGATACCGAGCTGACTAGAGTCAAGGCCGATTCCACTGAAATACCGCTCCACGCTATCAAAGCATTAAGCGAATGAAGGGAAAGAAACATATAGATCAATGGCTCGGCAAGCATTCCGACCAACAGGCTGAATCCGGTTATCAAAAAGATATACAGTACCAGATGAAACTTTTTCACATGGCCAATTTCATGGGCCATAATGGCCTCGATTTCAGAAAGGGACATGGTCTCGATGAGGGCAGGGGTAAGCAGAATATACCGAAGACCGGGCAAGATGCCCATTACTGCGGCGGTCAGCATCTGTCCTTCAAAAAGTGGCCAGAGATAATACTCTGCGCTAAAATTTTGCTTGGCGCAAAACGCATCCAGATGCTTCTTCAGAGCTCCTTCAGGCAATTTTTGGCATCCCCATAGTCTGCGTACCAGCGGTGGGAAAAATATCACCACAAAACAGAGGAAAAAACCAAAAAGCAGCAAGTCGCCCCATTCTGAAGCAATAACTTTTTGCAATCCAGGAAAAGGCAACAAGGCAAGGAAATCGTAGAGCAGTGACAACATAGCCCAAGGCAGGACAATAGGCAGATTGACTTTGATATTGGCCAGGATGAATGCCGGCGTGCTTTGTTTTCTGGCAAAGATTCGCTCGTATTTTTTCCGCCCGGCTCGCCACATAATTGCCAGAAAGAGGACAAATAGCAGAAGTCCTGCCAGATTTACCAGCGCGGGTGTTGTATTGCCAAAAGAGAACAGCAGAGACAGATAATATTTGGCATCGCACAAAGAGAGGCTCGCGCCGAAAAAAACCAGAGCGAAAATCGAGAGCTGCTTTTCCGTCTGAAAATATCCGGCTGACCGACTGGCTCGTGGTCTGTCAAACAGCCTGCCGGCGAGCTGAGCATAGCCAATCAGGAGTAGAAGAAACAGGAGCAGCGCCTGCCACCCGGGCAGAAGTGGCGAGGAAGGAATACGATCGATACTAAAAAGAAAAATAGCAACCAGAAACAGGAGAAGATTTGTATACATCAAGGCGATTCACCAGATTTTTAATGACAACATCCTAACGAACAATATATTGTATGTTTGGGTTTTAGTGACTTAGAAATAATCATCATGTGTTTTTTACAAGATGATTATTTCGTGAAGGAACTTATCCCGCGAATCTTTTGGGCGGGGTTATTGACCAATTGTTAATCATCATGTGCTTTTTACAAGATGATTATTTCGTGAAGGAACTTATCCCCCTCGAGGGGGGATTGTAAAGAACACCCGTCAAGCGAGTACTGAAAAGAGTACCCGCAAGGAGCACTAAACAAAGTCCCACAAAGCTTCTGGGCGGGCTTACTAAGATAGTTATCTTGCTCTATTTAGCAACCACAGATGTATGTGACTCCACCTGACGACCCTCTGCCTGTCTTGAAGATATTTCATAACCTTTTTTACTTTTTTTATTGACTTTATTGGCAATGTCATTTTTAATGCATTGTTTATCTCTCAACAAAAACGAGAGGGGCGCATAGCTCAGTTGGTAGAGCCATCGGCTCATAACCGATCGGTCGTAGGTTCGAATCCTACTGCGCCCACCATTTTTTTACAGCAGCATTAATACAGCAGCTTTTGAGCAGAAACAACGGTTCCTTGAATACATTAACATTGTACATCATACCAAAGGGGAAAAGCACAAAGCCCCTTAAATATATATCTCGATTCGGGTACAAAATACCTGAATGGGTGGAAAGACAAAAAGGTACATCCCCAGTGGGGTGTACCTTTTTTGTTTTATTTCCACCTTGTCGGGGTTCCTTGCACATATTTTTCTATGCCGGTAAAAGTAAAAGACATTGTCGAAAGCCTTAACATAGAGGCACCCTTCAGCCTGGCTGAGTCATGGGACAACGTAGGACTCCTGGTCGGTGATTCGGAGCAGGAAGTGACAGCTGTCCTTGCCGGACTCGACCCGACCAACAGGTTGGTGGATGAGGCGATTGCCCTGGGTGCCAACACCATCATCACCCATCATCCAGCCATTTTCAAACCACTGTCGGTCATAAATACCGCCGAGCCTGGCGGTAGACTGCTGCAAAAAGTCCTTGCCAACCAGATCTCTCTCATCGGTTGCCATACCAATTTCGACAGCGCCCGTGAGGGAGTCAGCGACTATCTTGCCCTCCAGCTTGGTCTTACCAATCTTCTGCCTCTCATCTATTCACCAGGCGACAACACAACGGACACCGGACTGGGGCGTATCGGCACCTTCCCTTCTCCTCTGTCTGCAGTGGATTTTATTGCCAGGGTTCTTCGCACCCTGCACCTGCCAAGCGTGCCTATGGCAGGAACAATGCCGCCAAAGATCTCCACGGTTGCCATTTGCGGTGGTAGCGGTTCCGATCTGGCACCAATTGCCTTTCAGCGTGGTGCAGATGTCTACCTCTCGGCCGAGATTAAACACAGTACCGCTATCTGGGCCGTGGAAAACGATTTTTGTATTATCGACGGCACCCACTACGCAACTGAAAAACCCGCCATTGCCCTCCTGGTTAAAAAACTAAGTGAGGCCAGTGCGCAAAAGAGCTGGAACATTAAGATTCTAGAAACGCAAGGGGAACATCATCCTTTTGTTTTACTGGATAACACATATAACCTTCTATAATAACTCAGAGAAACACTTTCCATAGGAGAACCATTTTGAACGAAATTTTAACCCAACTTGTTTCACTTCAGGCTATTGATCTGGAAATCGATCAAATCGACAATGCCATTAAGTCCGAACAGAGCGGTCTGGACGAACGCATGTCCGCCCTGGCGAAAAGAGAGGCTTTGATTAACGAATTGCAGGAAAAAATCACCTCTTTACAACAGGAAAACAGAACCCTCGAAGCTGAAATGGCCGACAAGATGGATCATGTCAGAGAACGCCAGTCGAAAATGATGCAGGTACAGACCGGTCGCGAGCAGACAGCTCTGCTCAAAGAAATAGAAGACGCCAAGAAAAGCGCTAAGGAAAACGAAGAAAAAATCATAACCATCATGGAGTCCATTGAACAGAGTACGGCGCAGATGGATGAAGAAAAAAACCTGCTGAAAGGCGAAAAGAAACTTGTTACCGAAGAGACCAATAAAGTTCGGGCCAACATCGAGGGAATCAACAAGGGCAAAAAGAAAAAAGATCTCAAGCGGGCTGATCAGGCCGGTAAAATTAAAAAATCGCTCCTGCGCAAATACGATACCCTACGCGAGCATCGCAATGGCCTTGCGGTTGTTAATGTGGTTGATGGTGTCTGTCAGGGATGTTTTATGGCGCTGCCGCCGCAACGATACAATATGCTGCTCAAAGGCGACGAGATCTTCGATTGCCCGACATGTCAGCGCTTGAATTATTATGTTCCACCTGCCAAGGAAGAAAATTAACCGTACCTTTTAGCTTTGACTTTTTCGCGTTTCCCACTACATTAGCAAGCGGAGCGGGTGCATGATCGCTCCGGTCTTTTGACCGGAGAGGAAAGTCCGAACTCTACAGGGCAGGGTGGTTCGTAACGCGAACGCCGGGTGACCGGGGGAAAGTGCCACAGAAAACAAACCGCCTGATGCGATCAGGTAAGGGTGAAACGGCGAGGTAAGAGCTCACCGCTTCCATGGTGACATGGGAGGCACGGCAAACCCCACCCAGAGCAAGACCAAATAGGGAGATGTTTGAGGGCGGCCCGTCCGAGATCTCCGGGTAGGTTGCAAGAGGTGTTGAGCGATCAACATCCCAGTGAAATGATCATGGCCCTTAACCGGGTACAGAATTCGGCTTATAGCCCGCTCCTTTTTTTAGAATGACACATTCAGCTGCAGCCATAATTCCCGCCGCCGGATTCGGCACCAGGATGCACCTTGACCATCCTAAACAATATCACCTCCTGGCAGGTGTGCCGATTCTCGTCCATACGGTTCGTGCCTTTATAAATACTTCCATTATTGATCGTATTGTGGTCGTTGTTCCTGCCGATTTCATTGAGCAGACAAATGCCTTGTTTACCCGCTACCAGATCAACGGCAGGAACCTGTCGATAATAGCGGGCGGACACCGACGCCAGGACTCAGTCCAGGCTGGTCTTGAGGCGCTCGATGACGATACGGCTATTATCCTGGTCCACGATGGCGCCAGGCCACTCGTCACCAAGGACATCATAGACAGATGTTATCTTGCCGCCCTGCAGCATGGTGCCTGTGTAGCCGCTGTGCCAGTAAAAGATACCTTAAAAAGGAGCGACGATACCGGCAGGATTACCGCCACCATCGACCGAATATCCCTTTGGCAGGCACAAACGCCCCAGGCCATGCGAAAAGAGCTGCTGGAACAGGCCTACCGACTTAATGGTGATGGTGACGCAACCGATGAAGCGTCCCTTCTTGAAAAAGCATCAATTCCGGTAACTCTCGTTGAGGGTGCCGAAACTAATATTAAAATTACCCGACCGGAGGACCTTCTCCTGGCCGAAAAAATAATGCACCAGGATCTGCTGCCCACAATGCGTATCGGCCATGGCTATGACGCCCATCGTTTTACTCGAGACAGAAAGCTCGTACTGGGCGGGATAACCGTTCCCCACAGCCACGGCCTTGCCGGACACTCCGATGCCGACGTGCTCACCCATGCCCTGTGCGATGCCCTCCTTGGCGCCCTTGGCCTTGGCGATATCGGCAGGCATTTTCCTGATTCCGAGGCAAGGTTTGCGGGTATTTATTCGATTACTCTGCTTGAACATGTTATCACGCTGGTAAAGGAACAAGGATATGTCATTGCCAATGCCGACATCACTGTCATCTGCCAGGCACCTCGCCTTGCACCCTACATTGACCAGATGAAAGAGCTTCTTGGCCGCACCTGCGACATACCTCCCAGTGCTCTTAACATTAAGGCAACAACCACCGAAAAAATGGGTTTTACCGGAAGAAAAGAGGGTATCGGCTGTCATGCCGTCGTTCTTCTTCAGTCCCCTCAAAATTAAAACTCGCAACGAAGATACAAAAGAGGCGTCACGATGACCATTACCATCAACAGGGAGCGGCTGGCCGCTACCTTTACCGAATTGTGTGAGATCAGCAGTCCTTCCAGAAAAGAAGGAGCCATTGCTGCCTCATTGAAAGAAAAATTTACGGCACTTGGCGCCGATGAAATTTTCGAAGACAGTTCTGCCGCTAAAACCGGCTCGGAATCGGGGAACCTCATCGTCCGTTTTAACGGCAACCTACCGGAGCAGCAGGGACTTTTTTTTTCCTGCCATATGGATACGGTAGAACCGGCCAATGGCGTCAAAGTTCTGCGTACCGGCGACATTTTCACCAGCAAGGGTGCAACAATACTTGGCAGTGACGATAAGAGCGCTATTGCTGCCATTCTCGAGCTCCTTGCCATACTCAAAGAGAACAATACCCCGCATCCGATGCTTGAGATTATTGTCACTACCTGCGAGGAAATCGGCCTGCTCGGCGCCAAGCATCTTGAATATGACAAGCTTCAGACAACATACGGCTACGCCCTGGACTCCTCCGGCATTGATCAAGTCATTGTAGGAGCCCCGGCCGCCAACAAAATAAAAATCGAAATTAAAGGCTTGGCCGCGCACGCTGGACTATGCCCGGAAGCCGGGATAAACGCCCTCACCATCGCTGCTAAAGCCTTGAGCAGTCTCCGCATGGGTCGACTCGACGAAGAATCAACCCGGAATTTCGGGGTCATTCAAGGCGGGGTTGCAACCAATATTATTCCGGGGAACATTACCTTAAGCGGTGAAATCCGCAGCCATTCCACCGAAAAACTCCATCTCTATACGCAAGAGATTTTCGACACCTTTGAACAAACCGTCGCACGCTGGCAGGGTACTCCAGCCACAGGAGATAAACGCCCTGCCGTAACCTTCGAAACCATTGGCGATTATCCGGCACTGACTCTTGCCGACGATACCCCTGTGATCAAGAGGATACAAAAGGCTTCGGCAACGGCCGGAAAAACTCTGCAATACATCGTCGCCGGGGGCGGCAGCGATGCCAATATCTTCTGCAGCTATGGCCTGCCAACGGCTATCATCGCAACTGGCATGGAGAAGGTGCATACCCTCGATGAACAGCAGGATCTTAATGACCTGGTCAGTCTGACGGAAATTATCCACGCCCTGGTCGTAACTCCTGCTTAGTGACTTAGAAATAATCTTCTTGTGTTTTCTACAAGAAGATTATTTCGTTAAGGAACTTATACCGCAAATCTTTTGGGCGGGATTAGTGGCCAATTATCAATCTTCTTGTGTTTTCTACAAGAACATTATTTCGTTAAGGAACTTATACCCGTCAAGCGAGTACTAAAAAGAGTCCCGCAAATCTTTTGGGCGGGGTTAAATTGGAGGATTGCCCCTAATTAATTAAATCCCCGGTATCTTGGGCACATACAGCCTGTCCACTCGATTTCTTACTCTAACGGGGTACTCTGGGATTATTTTTATGGCTTTCGTCTTTGTTTCTTGTTGAATTTAGACAATACATATTATAGGTTTCATTATTAGGGTTACCCAGCAAAAGGCACAAAGGTTTTCTCTTTGTGCCTTTACCTGTTTTTGCTTTCACTGAGAGAGGTACTCTTGCCCTCGTTGGTTCAATATTCTGCCAAGATTCCAGCATCTCAGACAACCAAGGACCAATTCCTGATGTTACACCAAACTGCCCAACAAATGTCGGACGGACGTCCGACTCACGAATGCGGAGTCTGTGGAGTTTATAATCATCAAGACTCAGCCAAACTTACCTATTTCGGCCTTTATGCCTTACAGCATAGAGGCCAGGAAAGCGCCGGTATTGTAACGTCTGATGGTACGAAGGTGTCCATATATAAAAATATGGGCCTTGTCCCGGAAATTTTTTCCGAAGAGATCCTTCAAGGATTGCATGGCCATTTGTCAATTGGCCATGTTCGATATTCTACCACGGGGGCCTCAAATATTACCAACGCCCAGCCTCTCATGGTAAACCACAAGGGAACCACCTTGTCGGTTGCGCACAATGGCAATCTCGTTAATTCCAAAGCGTTGCGCGATACCATGGAAGAACAGGGATCGATTTTCCAAACGACTATGGATAGTGAGGTGGTCCTGCATCTGATGGCCCGCTCTAACCATCTGGACCTTGATACTGCGCTGACAAAGACCTTTACCTCGCTGAAAGGAGCTTACTCGCTTCTACTTATGACCGAGAAGACTATGATCGCGGTTCGTGATCCAGATGGATTTCGACCACTGTGTCTCGGCAAACTGAAAAACGGCAGCTGTGGCGACACTGGCGGCTGGGTGGTCGCCTCTGAGACCTGCGCCCTTGACCTTATCGAGGCCGAATTTGTCCGGGAGATTGAGCCGGGAGAGATTGTTATCTTTCAGGAAAGCGGCATCAGATCTATCTTTCCATGGCCGAAACAGGACACCCATTTCTGCATTTTCGAACAGGTCTATTTTGCCAGGCCCGACTCAGAAATCTTCGGTATCAGCGTCTACCAGGCGAGGAAACGGATGGGAGTAATTCTAGCTAAGGAAGCAAAAATTGATGCCGATTTCGTCATGCCTTTTCCCGATTCAGGCAACTACGCGGCTATCGGCTATTCGCAGGAATCCGGCATTCCACTCGAGATGGGAGTTATTCGCAATCACTATGTCGGTCGGACCTTCATTCAGCCAACTCAATCGATGCGGGACTTCAATGTTAAGGTGAAACTCAACCCGGTCCGTTCATTTCTCAAAGAGAAACGAGTTATAATCGTCGAGGATTCAATAATTCGAGGTACAACAGGGAAAAGCCGGGTCAGGGCCTTGCGTGAGGCTGGAGCCAAGGAAGTGCATATGGTGGTCAGTTGTCCTCCCACCCGACATGCCTGCTACTATGGCATTGACTTTCCAGACGTCAAACAATTAATCGCCAATCAGAAGAATATAGATGAAATTGGCCGCTATCTTGGACTGGACTCTCTGCACTACCTGAGCCAGGAAGGCCTTGTCAAGGCAACGGGGATGACGAAAGAGAATTTTTGTCTGGCTTGCTTTGACGGGAAATATCCGGTTGAACCGGATCTTGCTTTTCGCAAGAACGCTTTAGGCTAAAATCTGTCGTCCTGCCCTGGCGGGTGCTCCTTACAGTTCGCCGTAAACGTTCACCAGCACCCCATATGCCCACGATCAAACCGCCGTGCATAGGCCAACTATAGCCCGTCTGTCTGCTTGTGCGCCTCTGGAGCACTGCGAAACGTTTACAGGTCCAGGGTTATACGAGCATTTTGCTCCCCTTTGGTGAACGGTTACGTTCACCCGGAGGAGGTAGGTAATCAGGAAATTAAATCCGCGCCACTACACAGTTCTTGCCGCTGTTTTTGGCATCATACATGGCTTGATCCGCCCTTTCCCTGATAGATATCTCATCAATATTTCTCGGTATTTTGTCATTTCTTTTACATGAGACAATACCAATGGACAGGGTTGTTATACCAAAGCTGCGTTCGACGAAACTGAGCAGAATACGCTGAACTATCTCCGTTCCCTGATTGGCGTTCGCCTGGGGCAGCAGGACGGCAAATTCGTCTCCCCCAAGCCTGAAGCACATATCTACTTTATCTCTGGTACATTCTCGCAAAATATCGGCAAGGTTGATAAGGACTTTATCTCCCTCCTGGTGGCCATACTCGTCGTTGTATTGCTTAAAATTATCGATATCAATGATCGCCAGCATCAATGGGTAATTCTGGCGATGGGCCCGCTCCACTTCATCGGAAAAACGTTCGTCGAAAGCCCTCCTGTTCAGAATTAACGTCAACCCATCCTGCATTGACAATCGCTCCAGTTCCCGCATAATGCTCCGCTCACGAACTGCCCGGGCAAGTTTTGCCTTAAGTTCCGCCTGATCTATCGGTTTTTTAATAAAATCAATGGCTCCGGCTGTTATTACATCTGAGTAGGTGGCCTTTTCATGATAACCCGTAGAGATGATAACATCCGTTCCCTTATAGTGTTCAATGATATGGGCGAGTAAATCCAGGCCACCCATCCCCGGCATAACCATGTCGGAAAAGACCAGATCAACGGCCGTCGACTTCAGCACAGCGATCGCTTCGACTCCATCAGCGGCAACCAGACAGTGGTAGTCAAGAGAACTCACCAGGACACTCAGCGTCATGCGGACCGACTCGTCGTCATCAACTATCAAGACTACAACAGCATTTTTCTTTTCTTCCATCTTATTCCGTCACGCATAATTAACGCATCATTATGTCAGGCTTACACTTCGACCTAATTTCAAATATGTATGTCGGATTGTACCCATAATAAATCATAAAGTCTAGACAGCACTTTAATTGTCTTGTAAAAGTATCCAAAATAGGAAATACAACACATAATAAACGGTTGATCTCACGATAGGTACTGTAAAAAAAGTGGTCGCAGCTGTTTGCCTTCCGGCAGATCTAAGGGTAAATTTTTTTTATAGACCGTAATTAAATCGATAACAAACTGCAAGCAATCAATATGGAAATGAAAAACCTGACCCAAATTTTTGAGGGAAACCTCGAAGGTATCCCTTTGGATGAAATCCTTTTACTTGCTGTAAAAATCTGTCCCTCCATCGACGTTGCACTGATCCGGGAAGTCGACAATGATCTCATCTCAATTTTCTCTGGTTCATACCCGAATTTTGATGTAAATACGCTTCCGTACCACAATCTACGGCACAGCCAAATGGTGGTATTGGCTGCAGCCCGTCTTTTTCACGGACTCCATTGCAAGCACCTCCGGATTTCACCCGAAACCCTTTTTAAGGGACTGCTTGCCGCCTATTTTCACGATACCGGGATGTTGACTTTGGAGGGTGACCAGGCGCATTCCAGTATGCAACACATGGCAAAGCACGAAACACGATCAATTCTCTTTCTTGATCAATATGTGACCCAAAAGGGTTTTGCAAAGGAGATATCCCAGGATTGTGCAACAATCATTCGTTACACCGATCTCGACAGTGACCCGGCGACTTTTGCCTATCACAGTCATGAAATTCAGCTTGCCGGCCAGGTGGTTGGTTCAGCTGATATACTTGCTCAGATGGCCGACAGATATTATCTGGAGTGCCTCCCGCTGCTCTTTGACGAACAGCAAGCCGGCGGGATAAATCGACACGATTCAGCAAGGGAACTCATGGAACACACGGAGAAATTCTATCACCAGGTGGTTTTAAAACGACTCGCCACCACCTTTTCCAGTACTTCGCAGGCGATGCAAACACATTTCCGCGAGATATATAAACTAGACAGGAATCTCTATCTGGAGAACATCGATAAAAATATCAATTATCTTAAAAAAATTATTTCACAATGCGACAGCACTGACTGCCTGGACAAACACCTGAAACGCACCCCCCCGACTACTTAGCACGTGGGTCCCGGCCCGTTTCAAACATCTCAAAAAGATCGTAAAAAAGTTTTGTAACCGTGCTGAAATGGGTTGCCGATCCAGAGCTGGCATAAGCCTTGGTGAGTTCCATTGCCTTGGCTATACTCTCCCGGGAATCCAGATTGTTGGGATCCTTTATGGCCTGAACCAGTCTTTTACCGATATCTTGCTCCACTCCCCGTCCTCTCTTTTCCTGGATTTAAAAAAAACGATACCCTGATGAGTCAGGATTTTTTTCTGTTGCAGACGGTGATAACCTTGCGATTGAGATTTTCAAGAAACTTCGAAAATTTTTTTTCGGCATTTTTGATAACGCTGGCGATTTTCACCTCGTCAAGAGCGCCAACAACTGTCCCACAGGCAACACATTGAACAAGACAGAACTTTTGTCCGGTTTTTGTGGTAACAGGAACAGCTTCAAACTCGTGATATTCACATGTCGGGCATTTTGACCTGGCCATAGACATACCTCTTAAGAAGTTAAACACTCAGTCATTTAACATAACGCTAAACCGGCACCGGTTCAAGGGCCACTTTTACACTATTAAGTAGAGAACTATAATTTTTCTGGTTTCACGAGATTGGAGAAAAAGCGAACCCGGTATACATCCGGGACGGGCCCGCCTCTATAGCCGGGGACAAAAGAAGTGCTGGTGCCGGTGCATTGTCCGCTCAAGTAAGCAACGAGGATGCAGGGTTGTTACGGCACCATCATGGAAGAAGAACTATTTTGCCGCAGTTACCATCATTCATGACCAATTGATGAGCCAGCGGCGCATCCACCAGAGCCATCTCTCGACTGATGCCTGGCACCAGGACACCGCGCTCCATTGCCGACGCCAGGGCGGTATGGGTTTGCCGTGTTTCTTCAGGAGTTGCGTTGAAAACGGCAAGGCCTCTGATGTCGGTTTCTTTGCCCATGGTCAGTCGGGGATCGATTTCAATGCGCCCCCTGCTGCCGATGATAACCACCCGCCCCCGCAGGGCAAGCAATTGCAAGTCTTTCTCCAGATTTTTATTGGCGAGCATCTCTAATATCAGGTCAAACCCCGATCCACAGGTAGCCGAAAGAAGCGTATCTTCATAGCCTGGCTGGTTATGATTCACCGCTTCAGCCCCTAGTTTTCGTACCAGAGAACAACCTTGATCACTTCCGGCTGTCCCATATACTTTCATTCCTGCATCCTGGGCCAATTGCACTGCTGCCTGACCAACCGAACCGCTCGCCCCATGAATAAGCAGGCGTTCACCCAATTCGCCCCGCCCCCTTATGAAAAGCGCCCGCCAGGCAGTTGCTGCAGGAACGCCTATGGCAGCTCCTTGGACGAAGGAAATATTTTCCGGCAGCCTGAAGACCTGGTCTGCTTTGCAAAGAGTCATCTCTGCATAACCGCCGCTGATCGTCGCTGCGCTATAGACCCGATCGCCTTGCTGCCATTGCGTTACATCCGAAGCACAGGATGCAATGGTCCCCGCGACATTGCCACCTGGGGTATAGGGCAAATCCGGCAATTTTGGATAGGTTCCGGCGCGGATATAGGTCTCAACCGGGTTGACGCCAATTGCCGCAACCTGTACCACTACCTCGCCGGGTCCCGGCACAGGGGCATTTTTTTCAACCAGTTCCATCACCTCGGGAGCACCAAATTTTTTTACTTCGATACCCTTCATCATTTTCCTCCCTGTATTTTTTCATTCACGCAGAGTTCCTTCACCCTTTCTTCCAGCTTTTTTCCTTGCCGTGCAGCAATCGGTTGATATTTTCATGATGCTTGAACCAGATCAGAAGAGCAATGCTCGCCGCCGTGCCGATGGTTATCTTCGAGGCACCCAGGAAATACAACCAGAGGGGAATAAGACCGGCAGCAAGCAGAGATCCGGCAGAAACGAAACCAGTCAGGCCAACGGTTGCCAGAAAAACAACCAGACTGATCAGTATCGCCGGGGCAGAGAGATATATAAACACCCCCATACCGGTCGCTACTCCTTTGCCACCTCGAAATTTCAGGTAGACGGGAAACATATGCCCCAGTACAGCCATAAAGCCGGTAAGTGCCACTATCAGCTCTTTTCCTGCCGATTCGGGCAGGAGGGCCGCTGCTCCAAACATCGGCAGATAACTTTTTAGACAATCGCAAAGCAGAGTAATAAAACCAAGCTTTTTGCCGAGCACCCTGTTGACATTGGTAGCACCGATATTTCGGCTCCCCTGCACGCGGACATCGACACCAACCATTTTGCCAATGACCAGACCAAAGGGAATTGACCCAACCAGATAGCCGATTATCGGCAATAAAATGTGCATAATCTAGACCTGAATAAGAAAGCTACAAAAAATACCCATTCACCAGAATCAGCTTAATCCTCATTGGCCAGGTGCCGGATGATTTTTTTGCGCAGTTTGGTGGAAATTTCTTCGTCGCGATAGGAAACGACCGTGACCGGGCATTTTTGAAACAGTTTCTCTGCCACAGATCCGGTAAAAATATGACTGACATCATGAGCTTTCACCCCCATCACGACCATGTCCATTTCTTGCTCAATCACAATTTTCAATAATTCGTTTGCCGGATCACCAACACAGAAAGTATGGGTTACTTTTTCCTCAGACAGATTCAGCTCCCCCATAATTTTTGTCAACGTTTCCTGACGTTCTTTTTTAATGGTTTCCAGGTAGTGCTCAACATCCACTTTATAACCAAAGGAGGTAATCTTGTTCACAGCCGCAAGATTACTCTGGTTAATCACATTGACCACGAAAAGTTCGGCACCGGTAGCTGCCGCCAGATCAGCGGCAAACCCAAGAATTCCTTTAGAATATTTTGAAAAAGCAAGGGGTACCAGAATTTTTTTAATCATCATTTTCTCCTGAGTGGATGATTGTGTATTGCATTCATAGAATCGTCGGAAGAGTCATTTGCAGCACTCCATCATACCCCGACCGACTGTACTGCTTAGCAGATAAGGGCAAGCAGAAGCAAGGCAGACAGCACGTTCTCCTTTTCTTTTCTTAAATAAGTGATGCCTGGGTTTGTCTATTAAGATGGCCGGGAAGAACTCGTCAGCATTGTGCCAACACAATAAATAATATGTCCACCCATTACAAGTAGTAATACCTGTACCAGAAAACACCATCAGCAAGACAGGTATTCTTCTGTAGGCAGAAGCTGTAGGTTTGCTAACTGGTGCATCCTCTTTTTTATCCGCACAGAAAAGATATTTACCGCTGAAATCACTAAGATTACGACTAAAAACAGAAATAAGAGCGCGTGTTTAACATTAATGAGTTGCTTGATAAGGCCAAAACACTTTCCCCTCAAAGGGTATTGCCAGGAATCCCCGCCTTATCTGCCGTCTACCGGGGATAGCATTTACTCTCGCTGTGCTTATCTTTGTAAGCGTGGCAGAAATAAAATGGCTATGGTACATTGCCCGAAGTCAAAAATAATAACGAACACTGAGCACGTTTTAAGAGATATAACCAATGAGCATTCAAAAAATTTATCAATATCCAGAACAGGTACTGCGCGAAAAGACCCAAAAAATTGACACCTTTGACAACGGTCTGGCAAAGCTTGTCGAAGACATGGCGGAAACCATGTACGATGCCCCTGGCATAGGGCTCGCCGCACCGCAGATCGGCAAATCGATCAAACTTATAATCGTCGATACATCTGAAGGTAAGGAAGGGGAAAGAAAATACATGCCCATGATCAATCCCGAAATCATCGCCCATGAAGGAAACCAGGTAGATGAGGAAGGTTGCCTGAGCGTCCCTGAACTGACAGCCAATGTCAAACGGTATTTGCGAGTCACCGTCGCCTATCAGGATATACAGGGACAAAGCCACGAGCTGTCGACCGAGGATCGTTTTGCTGTTGTCCTCCAGCACGAAATCGATCACTTAAACGGCATTCTTTTCATTGATCACCTCAGTCCTTTGAAACGGAAAATGTATAAAAAGAAAGTGCAAAAGTGGATGCATAATTAACAGGAGCGAAAATGTCGAAGCGACCGCTGCGTATTATTTTCATGGGAACCCCTGATTTTGCCGCTGCTACACTCCAAGCACTAATCGATGGCCCAGATGAAGTTGTTGCTGTTGTTACTCAGCCGGACCGGGCCAAAGGCAGGGGCAAGAAGCTGGCGGCACCACCAGCCAAGGTCCTTGCTGAAACTGTCGGAATTCCAGTGCTCCAGCCGACGAAAATAAAGACGGAAGATTTTCGCAACGGCTTACTTACCTATCAACCGGACCTGATTGTGGTAACGGCCTACGGCAGAATCCTGCCCAAATCCCTGCTTGAACTGCCCCCATTGGGATGTATAAATGTGCACGGTTCGCTTCTGCCAAAATACAGGGGAGCCGCGCCTATCCAATGGGCGGTGATTAACGGAGAAAAGGAAACGGGAATCACTATTCTCCAGATGAATGAGGGCATGGATACTGGCGACATACTGCTCAAGGCAAAAATGAACACAACTCCCGACGAAACCGCCGGCAGCCTGTTCGACAAGCTCGCTGTCCTTGGCAGTGCAACACTGTTAACCGCAATTAAGGGATTGCAGGAAGGCTCCATTGTTCCGGTCCCGCAGGACCATAACCTGGCAACAGTAGCCCCAATGCTGACAAAGGACGATGGCCTGATCGACTGGCTTAAAGCCGCAGAAGAGATTGAATGCCTTATCCGAGGCCTTGATCCCTGGCCTACCGCTTTTTGCTTTCTTGACGGCAAACGGCTGCGCCTTTTCAGTCCGGAAGTGTTGCATCAGGACAGCGAGATGCAACCGGGATCAGTACTGCAGGCAGATAAGCGAGGAATTTTGGTCTCCTGCGGCGAGAATACCCTGCTGATAAAAGAGATACAGCCGGAAGGTAAAAAACGTATGACCGTGGAATCTTTTCTTTGTGGCCATCCAATTGCCATAGGAACTCTTCTCGTCCAGTGACTATCCCAGCAACCAACCAAATAGCATACCTGGACTGCTTCTCCGGCGTCAGCGGCGATATGCTGCTCGGTGCCCTTCTGCACGCCGGCCTTGACTATCAGATGCTGATCGGTGAGCTCAACAAACTGCAGCTTGACGGACTCGAATTGCAGGTTGAAGAAAAAAGTGTCAATGCCATCAGCAGCATTAAGGTAACCATCAGCAGCGACCGTAGGCAGGAACTCCGGACGTTGCCCGCTATTTTGCATATCCTTGAAAAAAGTAGTCTTGCACCGACGATCATTGACCAGGCGACAAAGGTGTTTCAGGCCCTGGCGCGCGCCGAGGCCAAAGTCCATGCCATTCCCGTCGATCACGTGCACTTTCATGAAGTGGGTGCTCTCGACACTATTGTTGACGTGGTAGGAACGCTCATCGGCCTGCATCACCATGGCATCCGCCACCTTTTTTGTTCATTTTTACCGACCAGCCATGGTTTCGTCAAATGTGCCCATGGATTGTTGCCGCTGCCCGCCCCGGCAGTATGTGAACTTCTCGTCGGCATTCCCACCTATGGCGTAGAATTGCAACAGGAACTCATCACGCCAACCGGCGCGGCGCTGGTTGCGACCCTGGTCGAGGAATATGGTCCGTTGCCACCCATGGCTATCACCGCAACAGGGTATGGGGCTGGCAGCCACATCCTGACCAACGGCCAACCCAATCTATTGCGAATCATCATTGGCAGGGCCATCGACCTCACCGAACAACAGAGTGTCGAGGTCATTGCAACAAATCTTGACGACTGGAGTCCCGAGGGTTTTCCCTATCTCTGCGAACTCTTGTTCGCTCAGGGTGCTCTGGACGTGACCCTTGCTCCGATCCAGATGAAAAAGGGCCGGGCGGGTTTTGCCCTGCAGGTCATCAGTCCGCCCGCTTATGCACACTTGATAAAAGAAATTATCCTTTCGGAAACGACCGCCATCGGACTGCGCTTTAGGCGAGAGGCACGCCAGACCCTGGCGCGCGAGAAGGTTCTGGTGACCACACCATGGGGGAATATCATGGCCAAAAAAGTGCACACCCCGACAGGTGCCGTCATCTATCCGGAATATGAAGAATGCCGGGAAATTGCCTGCCGCTATAAGGTGCCGCTGCAGGAAGTATATAATGCGGTCCGCAGTAATAAGGTTGACTTCCCATGAATCAATTAATAATGGCACTTGCCACCGGCTTATACGTAGGAAAAATCGGCAAAGCACCGGGCACCTGGGGCTCTTTAGCCGCTTTGCTGCCTTGGTTGCTGATCAAGGACCTCCCCTTATCGACCTATCTGATTTTGTTAGTTGTGCTGTTTGTGGTTGGTTTTTTTGTCTGCGGTTCGGCCGAAAAAATCCTCGACAGCCCGGATGCAGGATGCATCGTCATCGACGAAATCCTCGGCATGTTCATAACCCTCACCGTCGCCCCACCGCATCTTGGTGCCTGGTTTCTCGGATTTGTGCTGTTTCGTATCTTTGATATCTTCAAGCCCTTCCCGGTCTGCTGGTTTGACCAAAAAGTTCATGGCGGAATCGGCATAATGATGGACGATGTCATCGCCGGTCTCTATGCTTTTCTGTGCCTGCAGCTCTTGTGGTGGGGGATTATCGCGCCGATCTTTCTGTGATTTTTCTTCGATCCGAGAGATGGTTCCCATGCAGCGCATGGGAACCAGGTGGGTACGCGCTGCTTCGAAGCTGGGTCCCATGCGCCGCATGGGACCCAAATGCAATTATAGATTATTCGTCTTTATAAGGATCTTGAGCGACACCTTATAGGAGATGACAATCACGGCAACCCAGCCAATTAATAATACTGCAGTCATAGCTTACTCCTCTGTGTTAGTAGGCCTTTTTATCATTTACATCCTGCATATCAATCTTTCTTGAATCCATCTGCCGCCAGACATAGACAACATACGCCAGTACGACTGGGATAAACAAAGCCACATAGGTCATCGCGGTCAAGGTATAATGGCTTGAAGATGCGTTATAAATGGTAAGACTCGATTGCAGATCAACTTTGGACGGATAAAACGGCGTACCGTTAAACCCGGCGGTGAAAAAAACAGCGAGACCTACCAGCACGGTACCCAAACCACCGAACCAGATGCCTGTGGTTGACCTGGCCAGGCTGGTTCGGGTAACTCCGAGAATAACCAGAAACAGGCCGACTATCAGAAAACCAAGCACGATCGGCATTGCCAACAGATTGGTCAGGTATTTATGCTCCACCATACTGACAACTCCATTCCCGTCGGTGCCAAAACCATCCATCAGCACCAGATTCACCACCACATAGAGCAAAAAAGGCAGAGAACAGAGAAAATTGATCAGGCAAGACTTTCTGACCCGTGACTCAAACTCAGGAACGCCGCGATAATTGATATTATTCGCCAGATACATGGCACCAAGCGTTCGGGCGTTAAAGACCAGAAACAATCCCAAAGAAAGGTTAAAGAATGAAAACGCCGCCTCAACGCCGCGCAGCGGATTGGTCCAGGTTACCTGATTATAATCGTTGATGGTAAAATTGGAACCGGTAAAAAAGGTAGCGACCGCAGCCCCGATAAGAAGAACGCCGACCGTACCATTGATGAATAAAAACAACTCATACGTCCGGGCACCGAGCAGGTTATTTGGTTTTTTACGAAACTCATAGCTTACCGCCTGGACGATGAAAGTAAAAAGTATCAGCATCCACACCCAGTATGCGCCACCAAAACTTGTGGCGTAAAATTTGGGGAAAGCAGCAAACAATGCCCCGCCAAAAAGTACCAGCGTGGTGAAGGTCAGCTCCCACTTTCTGCCGAGGGAGTTGATGACGAGCGACTTTTCATTATCGCTTTTGGCCACCTGCCAGAGCAGGGTATTGCCCCCCTGAACGAAGGTGAGAAAGAGAAACAGGGCTCCGACAAGCGAGCAGATAATCCACCAGAGCTGCTGCAAGGTCACAATATCTAATTTTCCAATCATGTTACACGCCCTCCGGTCCTATTTTGATCTGCTTAAGCATAATTTTAATCTCTGCAATGAGCAATACGGCAAACAATACAAAGAAGATAGCAAAAGATGCCTGCACGTGGCCTGCGCCGATGTTGGTTGTGGCCATTTTCACCGGCAGCAAATCTTGAATAGCCCAGGGTTGACGACCTACTTCAGCCACCACCCAGCCCATCTCCGAGGCGGTAAGTGCCAGGAAAAAGGAACTAAAACCTAACACCAGCAACCATTTCTTCTCGGCCAGGGTGTCTTTATAGGAATAGTAGAGATACAGCAGAGTGAGCAGCAGAAAAAATGTGCCCAGGTACACCATCACATGAAAGGAATAATAGGTGGTGGCAACCGGCGGAACCGTTTCCTCGGGGGTATCGAGGTAGCCAAAGCCAAGATAGTCCTGATTCACCTTGAATCGTTCTATCGCTGCGGTTTTAGCCTGTTCGTCTCCGTCTTTTTTGGCTTTCTGGATAAGGGCCAGATCGGCGATGGCCGCTTTGCCTTTGACCATTTTTTCAGCAACCGGCATAATTCCTTCGGCCTCGTTGCCATAAACAAGATCTTTGATGCCCGGCACAAACGCATTCAACTCCCGTTTGGCCATCATCGACAGTCCCTTGGGGATGGACACTTCAAAGGCAAAGGGTGGCTGCCCGTCACCGACTTTCTTGCCACTGGTGAGAATTCCCATGGCAACTATAGGAGCGCCATTCGATCCTTCATAAAGCCCTTCATATGCTGCCATTTTCATCGGTTGAAAATGGCCATTGGCATAGGCCGACTCATCGCCGGTAAAGGCGGCAAACACTGAGCCAAGGAGACCAAAAACCGAGGCGACGATGATTGACTTTTTGGCCATATCCACATGCCGGCCTTTAAGTAGATAATAGGAAGAGATAGTGATGACAAAAAGGGAGCCAACGACAAAACTCGAGCTGGTCGTATGCGTAAACTTGGCCATGGCCACAGGAGAAAACAGCACCTCCCAAAAATTTTGCATCTCAAAACGGGCACTCTCGGAGTTGAAGGCCATGCCAACCGGGTATTGCATCCAGCCGTTGGCCACCAGGATCCAGAGGGCCGAAAGATTGGAACCGATGGCAACCATCCAGGTGGAAAAGAGATGAAAACCCTTCGACGTCCGGTCCCAGCCAAAAAACATCACCGCAAAAAAGGTTGCTTCGAGGAAAAAGGCAAAAATACCTTCAATAGCCAGTGGCGCACCGAAAATATCGCCAACCATCCAGGAATAGTTGGACCAGTTTGTACCAAACTGAAATTCCATGATGATACCGGTAGCAACACCGATGGCGAAATTGATACCAAACAAAGTCATCCAGAACTTGGTCAGGTGCTTCCACTCTTCCTTCCCTGTTTTCACATAAATCGATTCAAAAAATGCACAGAGAAAAGATAGCCCCAAGGTGATTGGGACAAATAGCCAGTGATACATCGCAGTCAAGATGAACTGTGCCCTCGCCCAGTTCACCGTGGCCAGATCTATTTCACCCATTACAACGCCCTCCGTAATTAATTAAGATGCGCAGATCCTGTTAATTGTTCGATAACATGATCTGCCCTTTGTTGATCGGTTGAAAAATTTGTCTGTAAAAAATTAGGGAAAAAGAACACTTTCAAAACGGCAAACATAATTAATAATTTTATGAAAATAATCTTCCATAGTGTCTTGCCGACGGTCATGCCTTTAAACCCATTCAGATAAAAACGATAGATCTTCCCCACTTGAGCGGGTATCATTTAAATCCCTCCATTATTCGTAAGCGTTCACCAGCACCGAATCTGTTTTGTCTTCGGCTTTTAAGCGTAACAATCGTACAGCTCCATGACCTCATCCGCGCGTCTCCGGCACTGGCAAACGCTTACAGTTCAGAGGTTATATACAATGTGGCTGTTTTCCGATGAACGGTTACCATTATTCAATACGCCTGCCAGTATTACTTTAAACAATTCCTGGAAAACCAGCAATCAAACTACAACGACATATAGTCCGAAAGTACTCAAAAATAAAGAATAATTATCATTTGCAATCATCGATGCCAACAACTATATTGCGTCTTCTCCCCTTTCCCCGGTTCTCACCCTCAGAACATCTTCAACAGGCACAACAAATATCTTTCCGTCGCCGATTTTTTCCGTGTTGGCGGCTGCCCGAATGGCATCGACAACTTTGTCGACCAATGCAGTGGTCACCACCAGTTCAATTTTAATCTTTGGATTAAAATCGACATTATACTCAGCACCTCGATATATCTCCTTGTGCCCCTTTTGCCGTCCATATCCTTTGACCTCGGAGACGGTCATACCAGCAATCCCGAGATCGGTCAATGCGTCCTTTACCGCCTCAAGTTTAAAGGGTTTGATTATTGCTTCTATTTTCTTCACGTGTACTCTCCCTTATTAATTTTTATAAACTTTTAAAGATTTCTTGCCAGGAGGCTGTATATATATTCTGCCGCATTTGCGGCACCGCCGGTATTCAGAGAAACAGCGGGAAGCCTTTTTCTCTGTAGATTGGCCAGTAACAACCGCTCAAGCTCCTCAGCCGAGACCTGGGTTTCTGAAACTGTTATAATACTTTCTCCCGCAACTTCTTGTAGTTTTTGAAGATGCACCTGCTGTTCCTCGTCCTGCATTTCCCGGAGCACAACCAGGGCAGGAATTTTGGCATGGGTAATGTCCATAAGACTATTATACCCCCCATATATAACCGCAGTCTTCGATTGCAACAAGGCCGCAGCGTAACGTCCCCCGGGGGACTCTAATTGACAATTTGGCAATTTCCCAAAGAGCTTACTGAGCTTTTGACATACACCCGAGATATCGTCCACATCGACAAAAAGCCGCCAGCAACCATATGATTGAGGTATTTTTTGTAATGCTTCGGCCAAAACTAACAGGAAATCCAGCGATTTTTCCCCAAGCCAGGGGATGGAAATCGTTCCGGCTATCGGCTCTTCGTTTTCGAGTAATCGTCTATTCCAGACGGCATATTCAGCCAGTCGCAGGACATAGCCACATTCAACCGGTACCTTGTTATACTGCTGCTCCAACTGATCACAGTGCGATCTGCCGAGCACCGCACTGTCACCGTACCAGAGCACTGCATGGTAATGATCTTTAAAAAGATTTCCGGCAAACTCTGACCTGGCTTGCCGTACTGCGCCAACCACCCCGCGCACCCCCAGGACCCAAAGAGTATCACTCTCGGCCTCGGCCAACAAAGCCGGAACGAGCTCCCTGTGCTTGCCCTGCGGGGTATGGTCAACCAGAACCAGTCGCGGCCTGTAGAGAGAGATTAAATGGGTCAGTTCCTTTGATCTCAACCAGCCAAGTTGCTCGTCCGTAAACAGTGATTTACCGGGAATTCCGATGGATTTTCCTTGAACAACCCTGGTTGCGTATGCGGGAAGCTTCAGCCAGTCCAGGGGAGCTTTGCCGATCAATTCCTGCGAAAGATTACAGCCTGAGACAAAAAGAACTTTCAGCTCCGGATAGAGACGACGCAGGGCCATTCCCACGCCAATACTGCGGCTGGCGTGGCCAAGACCACGGCCATCATGAGCATAAATCAAAACATCCAGTCGCTCCATCTGCATCACGGTACCTCTTGCATGGAAATATGGGCCACCATAATGGTCGGCTTGGCCACATAGTACAAAGAACTCCAAGTTTAACATTGCCTCAAAAAATCAATGCAATTGATTAGAATATTTGGTTTTCTGTGGCAATGCAATCTTTTTCATTTTTCCCAAACAGCCGGACATAAAGCTATGAAAATCGCCTACTACATGCCGTTTAAGCCCATGGACCACGACAATCCTTCTGGCGATCTGATTACGGGAACCGAAATTTATAATCATCTGGCAGGCAAAGGTCACACAATCAATCTTGCCAGCAGACTCCGCTGTCGCTGGATCTATTATCGGCCATTCGCCCTACTGCGCCTCTTGCGTGAAAAAAGGAGGATCCTCCATGACTATCACAGGTCAAAGCCTGATCTCTGGCTCAGTTATCATTCATACTATAAAGCTCCGGATCTTCTGGGATCAATCTGCAGCAGGAAACTGGGAATTCCCTATGTCATTTTCCAGGGGATCTACTCAACCAAACAGCGCAGACGACTGAAAACCCTGCCGGGCTATCTCCTCAACAGAAATGTACTGCAATCAGCCGACCATATTTTCACTAACAAACATGCAGACCTGATCAACCTCAAAAGGCTCGTACCGGAAAATCGCCTCAGCTATATTGCTCCGGGCATTCATCCACGGTTGTTCGAGTTTTCCTGCGATTGGAGAGAAAAATTACGACGCCTCTGGAAAATCACGGACGAGACGGTCGTTATGACCGCCGCCATGATGCGACCCGGAGTAAAAACCGAAGGGATTGGGTTGGTGATAAAGTCGTGCAGCGAGCTTGTCCAAAGAGGTTTACCCATCCGACTAATTATTGTAGGGGACGGCAACTGCAGACAACAACTTGAACAAAAAGCTGCGCAGCTTCTTCCTGGCCACGTCCAATTTCTTGGCAAAATTTCCAGGTCGGAACTCTATCAATATTACAGTGCTGCGGATATTTTCGCTTTCCCAGGCATCCACGAATCACTTGGCATGGTCTATCTGGAGGCCCAGTCCTGCAACCTGCCAGTCGTTGCCTATCAGGACTGGGGCGGTGGAGAGGCCGTTGTCAATGGACAGACAGGACTGCTCTCCCCCGCTGCAACGCCTGCCCTTTTTACAACGCACATCCAGAGATTAGCAGAGGACAAAACAAAGCAGCAGACACTTGGCCTCGCGGCTCGCGAACATATCCTGCACAACCACGATCTAAACAGGAATTACCTCCAACTAGAGAAAAAAATCGCGGCCTTAATTTCCTCCACTCCTTGAGATGCCGTCATCTATGATGACTATCTCAACCCGGCGATTCTTTCGGCGCCCTTCACTGGTTGTATTCGAAGCGATTGGTTCTTGATTGCCAAGACCCAGCACTTCAATCTGCCCAGCAGCGAGTCCATTGGCCAACAAAAGTTTTTGCACCATCTCCGCCCGCTCTTTGGATAATTTAATATTCTCGGGAGAATTCGATTGTGCAGAAACAAAGCCTTTCACCTTAATTATCGCTTGAGGATAGCGTTTTAATTTTATTACAAATCTGTCAAATTCTTTTGCAGCCGCATTGGTCAATTTCAGCACATTGGGCTGCAAAGCCAATACCATCTTTTTCGGTTCCAGTGATGCCCCTGACGGCACCGGCTGCGCAGCAACATTCGGTTTTTCTTGTGTCGCTAACCGTGCTGCACCCGTTGACTCCCCACCCTGAAGGCCTGCGCCGCGAGCAGAGGAGCTGCTTATCAAAACTTTTTCCTTCCGTTTCAAGGTTTTTATTTTTATGGGCTTATTTAATACTGTTACATGCTGTACCAGAGTCTTTAATGCAGCCGCCTTTGCAACATTCATATCATTTTTATTTTCTTCAAGCACGACAACCTTACTTTCGACATTCACAACATCTTTATTTTCAACATGCACTCCATCTTTCTTTTCTTCAAACACCATCACCGTCGGTGGAAAACTGACTTGCGGGACGAGCTGCATCACCACCGGAGTCTCGACTGTCTGCGGGAGAACTTCGGGACTATTATCTCCGGAGCGCAATGTTAGAGAGCCGAAATAAATGCCGACCACAACAATGACCAGAAACCCGAAGACATACTTTAACCATCCATAGCGATACTTTTTTTCGAGGAGACCATCTTGAAAAGAGAAAATTTCGGGGGACGGTTGAGCGATTCCGTTTTCATTACGATGTGAAAAATTAATGTTTCCGCCTTGAGCCGTGGCAGAATCTTCTTTGCCAGGATGTATCGCTGGCTGATCCATCTCCCGGACACATGCTTCAATCATTTTAGTATCGATGATTCTTTTGTTCTGCGTTGCGCCATGTGCCAACGCATGGCCGCAAAGAGTATTGATACGTCGAGGAAGCCCCAAAGAAGCTCGCCAAATCGAGAGGATGGCCTTGGTGTCAAACACCTTTTCTTCTGTGCCGGCAACTTTTAATCTGTGACGGATATAGTCCCCTGTTTCCTCCGCGTTTAAAGCCTGCAAGCTCACCTTAAGACTCAGGCGTTGGTTCAACGCCCTGTTTTTAGGCTCGAGCAGCGTCTCCTTGAATTCGGGCTGACCGACCAAAAAAATATTGATCAATTTTGCATCGGCTTTTTCAATATTAGACAGTAATCGCAGTTCCTCGAGCATCTCCTGACTCAAAAGGTGACAATCATCAACCAGCAACAGCACCTTTTTCTTTTCTTCATGTGCCTTATGTAAAAATTGGCTGAATTGCAGCAGAAACTGAACTTTTGAAGTAAACAACCTGTCGAGACCAACCCCTTTGGCAATTGCGTTGTAGAACTCAACTCTTTCCAGTTGTGGATCGGCGATAACCGCCCACACAATATCTTCGTCCAGCTTTTCGGTGAGGGCCTGCACCAGGGTCGTTTTACCGGAACCGGTTGCACCCGTTAAAAGAGCAAATCCTTTATTCTCAAGTATGCCGTAATGCAGGGTTGAAAGAGCTTTTCCATGTTTTGCGCCAAGCCACAAAAAAGAGAGGTCGGGGTTTATTTCAAATGGATTTTTGTCTAATTGGTAAAATGCCGTATACATGCAAACCTTTCAAAAGAGGACAGTGAATAGCCATTGCTGTTTCCATATCTCAAGGGCCGAATCTGCAACTTGTCTTTTTCTAACTCCAACATACCAGCATTACAGCTATTGTGCTCAATCATTATGTCCCAAATAGCCATTGCGACGATGCTCTCTGTTCCGACGCGGTCCACTCTGCTCATGAGCAGACGGTCGAAATCGACTTTGTCGTATGGTAGATCAGCATCCGGCAGCCGATCTCCTTCAGCCACTTGTGCTGCAGGAAGATGCAGGAAAGCAAACTGAATTGCCTTGAGTTTGCGGAGAATGTCTGTTAACGATGCGGAGTTATCATTGAAGCAA
>RCMY010000772.1_pt1 | contig 30484 bp, 17 predicted proteins | sample 2041341 | NCBI WGS metagenome assembly RCMY01 (sample SAMN09708234, study PRJNA481090) | Marine sediment metagenome, whole genome shotgun sequencing project. | reverse complement strand
GCCCGCGCGGAGCAGCTTCGATCCAGCACGATGCTGGCCGACATCGAGGAGGCAAGCGAAAGTGCTGACCAGATCCTTGCCATCGGTTCTATCAGCGACGAGTCCGCACAGCTCCTGCGCGGCTTGCAGAAGAGCCTGGCCACCGGTGAGCGGATCGGGCAACGCATCGACCAGCGCAACGAGACACTGGTCGACCTTCGCGTGGAGCAGTTCCAGACGCAGCAGTCACTGCGCACGCTGCAATCAACGGATATGGCGAGCGGTCCGCTGGCAGGGGAGGCAGTGGAGTACTCCGGGCAGCAGGCGGCGTTGATGGCGACGCTCGTTGAGCACCGCATTGCCGCACTGGTGGACCTGGCCGGCGCGCAGGAACGGTTGGTCAGCATGTTGTCGGAAAGTAACGCGCTGGATACCGAGCTGCTTCACGCCAGCGAGCAGCTGCACACACTGCTCGACGAACGCCTGTTGTGGCTACCGAGCACGGCTGCGCTGGGTAGCGACTGGGTCCGTCAGCTGGGCGTTGGAGCCGTTTGGCTGGCAACACCGGCCAACTGGAGCAGGGTGCCCGCGGCACTGTGGACCTCGTCGCGCACACACCCTGTACGGCAAATCCTGCTTGGATTGCTGATCGTTGGATTGTTCGCCATCCGCAAACGCCTGACCGCCGCACTTCCGGCGCTGGCGCCGCCGGTCGGGCAGCGCGATGACGATTTCGTAAACACGCTGCTGGTATCGGGTGCGACGGTCCTGCTCGCGCTGGCCTGGCCGCTGCTGATCGGAACGATAGGGTGGAGTCTGCGCGGCAGGGGAGGCGGCGAATTCGTCGATGCGCTGGGTCAAGGCGTCGTCAGTCTGGCGATCATGTGGCTGATGCTTGGACTGTTCATCGACCTTTGCCGCCCACGGGGGCTGTTTGTGGCGCATTTCGGCTGGGATGAAGAAGGTACGCGGCGACTGGGTCGCTCGTTCCGCCTTCTCCTGGCTGCGCTGGCGCCGACCGCGATGCTGACGGCGATGACGGCCGCCAGCGGCAATCCCGAGTTGATCGATGGGATCGGCAGAGTGGGCTTTCTGCTGGGCTCACTGGCCCTGGCGATGTTCATCTACCGGTTGCTCCGACCCCACAAAGGTGCGCTTGGCCGACTTCTGAAGGGCACAAGCTGGGTCGGGCGTGCACCGGTGCGCGGGTTGCGGGTACTGGTTGCGGTGCCACTGCTGCTGGCTGCCCAGGCGTCGATGGGCTACTACGACACGGCACGGGAATTGCAGGGGCGACTGTTCACCTCAGGCTGGATCCTGCTGCTGGTGGTGATCGTCTACCACGTCGCCATGCGCGGCGTGCTCGTGGCGAGTCAGCGCGCGGCTTGGCGGCAAGCGGAAGCTCGGCAAGCCAAGGCGTTGGCCGAGGCGAAGATCGCCCGGGCGGCCGAAAGCGGCGGCGACAGCGACGGCAGCGAGGCACTGGTATTGCAGAACCAGGAGGCGGAGATCGACGCCGTCACCGTCAGCCAGCAGACGCGTGCGCTCCTGCTGGCTGCCAGCGGGGTGGTGCTGGCGGTGATGCTGCTGAGCGTGTGGCGGGAAATGATCCCGGCACTCAACGTGTTCAACGATGTAGTGCTGTGGACCCACGTCGCAGGTGGGAGCGACAGCCCTGAAGCAGTCACGCTCGGCAACGTCCTCATGAGCCTGCTGATTGCGGGACTGACTGCAGTCGCCGCACGCAATCTGCCGGGCTTCCTTGAGATCGTGTTCCTGCAGCGTGTCCGGATGGATATCGGCACGCGCTACGCGATCACCAGCATTGCGCGCTATCTGATCCTCGCGATCGGCCTGGTGATCGCGTTCAACAGGATCGGCGCGGACTGGTCAAAGCTGCAGTGGATCGTGGCCGCACTGGGTGTAGGCCTCGGCTTTGGCCTGCAGGAGATTGTCGCGAACTTCATTTCCGGCCTGATCATCCTCTTCGAACGACCCGTACGCGTAGGCGATATCGTTACCATCGGCAGTATCAGTGGCACCGTCAGCCGGATCCGGATACGCGCGATCACCCTCACCGACTTCGACAATATCGAGGTGGTGGTGCCCAACAAGGTGTTCATCACCGAAACCGTGATGAACTGGACGCTGAGCAGTACCGTGACCCGGGTGGTACTCAAGGTCGGTATCGGCTACGGCAGCGACGTGACGCAAGCGCACCAGTTGATGCTGGACGTAGCCTCGGCCAATCCCAAGGTGCTCAAATCGCCGCCGCCGCGAGTGGTGTTCACCGGCCTTGGCGACAGTGCACTGGAGTTCGAGGTGCGCGTGCATGTGGGCGCGATCGAAGAGCGTTGGCCAACGGTGCACGAGTTGCACCAGGCACTGGTAGCGGCGCTGTCCGGCGCGAATATCGATATCCCTTTCCCGCAGCGCGATGTCCATGTCCGCCGTGTGGATGTTGGCAAAGGTGCGGACACCCCAGAATGGGGGCCGCAGACAGGCTGAGGATGGATTGCGCCGGCCAGGCGCTTCAGGCCACGTCGCAATCCAGCAGTTGTTGCAGCACGGCCTCGCCATAGCGGTCCAGCTTGCCGCTGCCGATGCCCGGGATCCGCCCCAGTTCCTCCAGGTCGGCAGGTTCGTTCTCGGCGATCGCGCGCAGGGTGGCGTCATGGAAGATCACGTAGGCCGGAACATTCTGTTCCTTCGCCATCTCCGCGCGCCAGCCGCGCAGCGAGCGGAAGCGCGTAGCCGCCTCGGGAGCTAGGTCCATCGGCGGTGGCGCCGAGCTGCTGCGGCCGCTGCGGCCGGCGGGCTTGGCGGCGTCACGTCGGAAGTGGAGTGTCTGGACGCCCTTGAGTACCGGTCCTGCCTTGTCGGTCAGGTACAGCGCGCCGTGGCGTTCGTGGTTTGCCGCCAGCAGGCCGGCGGCCACCAGTTGGCGGAACACACTGCTCCATTGGCGGGTGTCGAGGTGGGTACCGATCCCCCAGGTACTGAGTTTGTCGTGGCCGTGCTGCACCACCTTATCGGTCGGCACGCCGCGCAGCACATCGATCACATGGCCGGCGCCAAACCGCTGGCCGGTGCGGAAGACGCAGGACAAAGCCTTGCGGGCGACCTCGGTGCCGTCCCAGCTCTCGGGCGGCTGCAGGCAGTTGTCGCAATTGCCGCACGCACCGGGATGGTCCTCGGCGAACCAGCCCAGCAGGGCCTGGCGCCGGCACTGGGTGGACTCGCAGTAGCCGAGAAGCGCGTCGAGTTTGCGCAGTTCCAGCAGTTTGCGTTCCTCGCTGGCGTCGCCCTGCTTGATCAGCATGCTCAGGTTCACCACGTCGCCCAAGCCGTAGTTGAGCCACGCCTCGGCGGGCTCCCCGTCGCGGCCTGCGCGGCCGGTCTCCTGGTAGTAGCCCTCCACCGATTTGGGCAGGTCGACGTGGGCGACGAAACGGACATCGGGTTTGTCGATGCCCATGCCGAAGGCGATCGTCGCCACCATCACCACGCCATCCTCCTGCAGGAAGCGACGCTGGTTGGCCGCGCGGGTCTCGGCGGGCATTCCCGCGTGGTAAGCCAGCGCGTTGATACCGGCGTCGCGCAGCTGTTCGGCCGTTTTCTCCACCCGCTTGCGCGAGAACGCATAGACGATGCCGCTCTCGCCGCGGTGTCCGGCGATGAAATCCAGCAGCGCGCGCTGGCCGCTGCCGTCCTTCTGCGCTACCCGGTAGCGGATGTTGGGGCGGTCGAACGAGCTCACGAACTGGCGCGCGTCCTCAAGCGCCAGACGCTCGGCGATCTCCAGTCGGGTGGGCTCGTCCGCGGTCGCCGTCAGGGCGATGCGTGGCACGTCGGGCCAGCGCTCGTGCAATACGGTCAGTTCGCGGTACTCCCGGCGGAAATCGTGCCCCCATTGAGAGACGCAATGAGCCTCGTCGATGGCGAACAGCGCGACACCGCGATTGGCATGCGCGCGATCGATCAGGTTCATGCATCGCCCACTGAGCAGGCGCTCCGGCGCGACGTAGAGAAGGTCCAGCTCGCCGTCGAGCAAACGGCGCTCCACGTCGGCCGCCGTGGCAGCGTCCAGGGTGGAGTTGAGGTAGGCGGCACGAACGCCCAACTGGAGCAGAGCTTCGACCTGATCCTGCATCAAGGCGATCAGAGGCGACACGACGATCCCGCACCCCTCGCGCAACAGCGCAGGAAGCTGGTAGCACAGCGACTTGCCGCCGCCGGTAGGCATCAGGACCAGCGCATCGTCACCGTTGACCAGACACTGGACGATCGCGGCCTGTTCGCCGCGGAATTCCGGATGACCGAAGGTGGTGCGGAGCAGGTCGAGCGCGGCGTCTTTCATCGCAACAGGGTAGCAAGCGGCGGTCTCGCGCCGGTGCCGGGGAACTACGGGATTACCGGTCGGAATTCATCCACCCGGGCACCCTCGGCCGCTGGGAGCGGCGGCCGAGGGCGTTTTGATCGCCTCGCTACTGCAGCAGCGAGCGCAGCATCCAAGCGTACTTCTCATGGGTTTGCAGACGCTGTGTCAGCAGATCGACGGTCGGATCGTCGCTGGCGTCATCGGCGGTCTTCAGGACCGCTCGCGCGGTACGGCAGGCGGCTTCGTTGCCGACGGTCAACTGGCGTACCATCTCGCGCCAGTCCGGTGCCTCGGTCAGGCCCGGTTCTTCCTTGATCGAAGACAGTTTGATGAATTCGGCGTATGAGCCGGGCGCGTTGAAGCCCAGCTGGCGGATGCGCTCGGCGATCTCGTCCAGCGCCTGCCATTGCTCGGTGTACTGGGTCTCGAACATCAGATGCAGCGCATTGAACATCGGCCCGGTGACGTTCCAATGGAAGTTATGGGTCTTCAGGTACAGCGTGTAGGCGTCGGCAAGGAAGTGCGACAGGCCGTCGGCAACTTTCTTGCGATCCTTCTCACTCATCCCAATATCAATGGCTGGTGCCCCGGCGACCGTGGAGGACGTGGACTTGGGGCTCTTTTCAGCATTCGCAGTCTTTGCCGACGTGGTGGCTTTCTTCGCTTTGGTGCTCGTGGATGGGGACTTGGCCATGGTTTTTTCCTCTCCTGTGGGCATGCAGCGACAATGGGTCTCACCGCTTGTCGCGTGAAATACGCAGTTACTTCCAACCGCATCGATCAATCCTATCAATACGCCTGACACGCCCACGTTACGAAATTCCGCAGCACCGCGACTTGAGCTGGATCAGGCAAGACGTGCGATCGACGGCGCGTTGAGCCGTGACCGTGGCCGGCTGAACGGTCTGTGGTCGCGCTGGCGGAAAGCAGCCGACGATCCGGCACTCGCGGTGCGTTTTACCGATGCACTGGCCGAATCGGTATCCCGGCGCGAAGCGCGCGCGGCGAAGCTGCCCGCCGCGCCGGTCGATCCGAGCCTGCCGATCGCCAGTCAGGCCGAACGCATCGTGGAATTGATCGCCAGGCACCAGGTGATCATCGTCGCCGGCGAGACGGGTTCCGGCAAAACCACCCAGCTGCCCAAACTTTGCCTGGCGGCCGGTCGCGGTGCGGCCGGCATGATCGGTTGCACCCAGCCGCGCCGGATCGCCGCCCGCGCGGTCGCCAAGCGTGTGTCCGAGGAGTTGCAGACGCCGTTGGGTTCAACGGTCGGGTTTCAGGTCCGTTTCAACGAGTCGGTGAGCGAAGACACCGCGATCAAATTCATGACCGACGGCATTCTGCTGGCGGAAATCCAGTCGGACCGCTGGTTGTCGCGCTACGACACGATTCTGGTCGACGAGGCGCACGAACGCAGCCTCAACATCGACTTCCTGCTCGGCTACCTGAAGCAGTTGCTGCGCAAACGGACCGATCTCAAAGTCATCGTGACCTCGGCGACGATCGACACCGCACGATTCTCGGCCCATTTCGACAACGCCCCCGTGGTCGATGTGGAAGGCCGCGGCTATCCGGTGTCAGTGCGTTATCGCCCGCTTGAAGGGGGTGATGATGGCGACGGCGAAGCGGCGCGGGAAGGAGAGCGCACGATCAACCACGGCATCATCGCGGCCTGCGACGAGATCACCCGCGAGGATCCGCGTGGGGGCGATGTGCTGGTGTTCCTGTCCGGCGAGCGCGAGATCCGCGATGCCCACCAGGCGTTGGAGGCACGCAAGTACCGCCACACCGAAGTGCTGCCGCTGTACGCGCGGCTGTCGGCGCGCGACCAGGACCGGGTGTTCAATCCGGGCACTCAGCGGCGCATCGTGCTGGCCACCAACGTGGCGGAAACCTCGCTGACGGTGCCGCGTATCGGCTATGTGGTTGATCCCGGGCTGGCGCGGGTAAAGCGCTACAGCCCGCGCAGCAAGCTGGACCGGCTGCACATCGAGCCGGTCAGTCAGGCCAGCGCCAACCAGCGCATGGGGCGCTGCGGTCGTGTGTCCGACGGGGTCTGCTACCGGCTGTACAGCGAGGCGGATTTCCTCTCCCGTCCCGAATACACCGATCCGGAAATTCATCGCGCCGCACTGGCCGGGGTGATCCTGCGGATGCTGTCGCTGGGCTTGGGGGACATCGAGAGTTTCCCGTTTCTGGAGCCGCCCGATGCGCGCGCGGTGGCGGACGGCTGGCAGCAGCTGGGCGAACTGGGCGCAGTGGATGACAAGCGCACCCTGACCGCCGTTGGACGAGTGATGGCGCGCATGCCGGTGGATGTGAAGCTGGCGCGCATGCTGGTCGCCGCCAACGCGCTGGGCTGCGTGCGCGAGATGCTGGCGATCGCGTCGTTTCTCGGCATCCAGGATCCTCGGGAGCGCCCGGCCGACCAGCGCGCGGCGGCTGACAATGCGCACGCATTGTTTGCCGACCCCGGCTCCGAGTTTGTGGGCATCATCACGTTGTGGGACGCCTATCAGGCGGCGCACGAGGAACTGACCCAGTCCCAGCTGCGGCGCTGGTGCGAGAAGCATTTTCTGGGTTTCCTGCGCATGCGCGAATGGCGCGAGCTGCATCGGCAGTTGAAGCTGATGGCCGTCGAGCTGGGCTGGAATCCGGCTGCCTCGGCGGTGAGCGCCAATCCATCCACGGTGACGGATACGACGCTTCCAGCAACCAGGCCCGGTGCCGCGCCGGCGCCCCGTTCGCGCCGCCGCCGTCGCGGTGCTCGTCCTGGCGTGGATGCGCAATCCAGGGCGGAATCTTCCGTCGCCACGGTGTCAGCCGAAGACGAGAACGAGCGTCTTCGTGGCCCCGCTTATGCGTTGTTGCACCGTGCATTGATCACCGGCTTGCCAACCCAGGTGGGCCATCGCATCAAACCCGCCAACCCGGTCAAAACCGCATCCGCCGCCAAACCCGGCGAGAGCAAGCCTGCAGACCGCAAGGCGGGCGGTTACGAAGGTCCGCGCGGACGCCGTTTCCAGCTCTTTCCCGGTTCGGCGCTGGCGCGCAGACCGCCGCCGTGGGTGTTGTCGGCGACGCTGCTGGATACCGCTCAGCTCTGGTCGATGACCAATGCCGCGATTGAGCCGGAATGGGTGATCGACGAGTTGCCCCATCTGCTCGCTCGCCGCCAGCATGATCCGCACTGGGCGCGGTCGCAGGGCAAGGTCGTGGGCAGCGAGCAGGTGAGTCTGTTCGGGCTGGTCCTGGCGCCCAAGCGACCGATCCACTACGGCGCCCTGTACCCCGACGAGAGCCGGGTTATTTTTGCCCGCGACGCTCTGGTCACCGGCGAGATCAACACCCGCAGCGTGTTCCTGAAGCGCAATCTGGCCACGCTGGCGCAGGCGCTTCAAGAGGAGGCCAAGCAGCGCCGGGGCGGACTGGTGGTTGACGAGGAATGGATGGCCGACTGGTATCTGCAGCGGTTGCCGGGCGACGTCCACAATGTGCAGGCGCTGGATGCCTGGTATGCGCGCCTGCCGGCGCCTCAGAAGGCGGCTCTGGAGTGGTCGCTGGAGGACCTTCTGGTTGGCGACGGCACCGATGTGCGCAGGTTTCCGTCATCCATCGCGCTGGGTAGCGCTCAACTGGCGGTCAGCTACCGCTTCGAACCGGGAGCAACCGATGACGGGATGACCGTCTCGGTGCCGCTGCATCTGCTGAACGCGCTGGATCCGGTCCGGTTGGGCTGGCTGGTCCCGGGCCTGGTGGAAGACAAGGTGACCGCGTTGATCAGGGGCCTGCCGAAAGCGCAGCGTCGCAACTACGTGCCCGCGCCGGACTTCGCGCGTGCCTTCCATGAGGCGTATCCCGAGGCGGCGGACGAGGCGATTGCCACGACGCTTGCGGCGTTTCTAGGCAAGGTCACCGGTACCTCCCTCGCGGCCGCCGAGTTCGAGGAGTCTGCGCTGGAGGCGCATCTGCAAGTCAATCTTCGGCTCCTGGACGCCCGCGATGAGAGCGGAAGTGGCGGCGCAGTGGTGCTGGCGGAATCGCGGGACCTGGCTTGGCTGCGCGAGCGCTTCGGTGAACGCGCGGCTCAGGCATTCGCCGCGCGTGCTGCCGAAGGCCTGGGCCAGCGGGGGCTGGTGCGCTTTCCCGATGCGCCCATTCCCCTCAGCGTGCCCGGCGTCGCCGGGATGCCGGCGTACCCCGCGCTGCACGATGACGGGGAGAGCGTTTCGCTGCAGGTACATGCCGAGCGCGACAAAGCCGGAAGCGCCCATCCGGCCGGAGTGCGTCGACTGTTGTGGCTGATGCTGGGCGATGCCCGCAAGCACGCGCGTAAACAACTGCCCGTCCCGGCCAAGGTTGGCCTGCTGTATGCCGCGATCGAAGCCGCCGCGCCGCGCCCAAAGGACGCGACCGAACGTGATCGACTGCGCGCCGATCTGGTCGATGGTGCGTTCGCTGCGCTGGTGGTGGACGGACTGGGTGACATCCGGGATTTGGCGGCTTTCGAGGCACGCAGGGAGGCCGTCGCCAAAGCACTGTTCGGGGAGGCGATGCAGCGGCTGCAGCAAGCCGAGACGATCCTCACTGCGGTAGCGCAGGCACGGGCCAGTCTGGAGTCTCCGCTGATGGGATGGGCCAGCGGCAATCTGGAGGACATGCGCGCGCAATTGGCGTCGCTCACTGCCCCCGGCTTCCTCCGCGACATCCCTGCCCATGCTCTGAGCGAATATCCGCGTTACTTGAAGGCGCTGGCGTTACGCGGCGAGCGCGCGCTCCGTGATCCTGTGCGGGATCAGGCCCGGATGCTGGAACTCACTCCCTTCTCGGATGCGCTAGCCGGTGCGGCGGCGCGCGGCGAGAGTGAGGATCCCGAGTGGCAGGCTCTGCGCTGGGAGCTGGAGGAGTTGCGAGTGTCGCTGTTTGCCCAGGAGTTGGGCAGTCGTGGCGTATCGCCCAAGAAACTCGCAGCGCGGCTTGCCCGGCTGCGAACCTGAAGCCCTACTCGCTGCGCTGGACTTTGGCGCGGGTGCCGTAGCCTTCCACCTGCATGTACCACGCCCCGCCGACGAGGCTGGGCGTGATCTTGATCTTCGGATTGTCGAGGTGCACGCCATGCAGGCTCGCGCTGTCGGTTTGGCGCCAGATCTGGCCGTTGTCGAGGGTGTAACTGCGACCGATACTGAATCCCGCGAACTTCCCCTGCAGACGCGCCTCCACCGGTTCTCGCGCGCCACTGCCCAGGAAGCCCCGATTCTGGTGATTCACCTTCGCCTCGGCCGTTTTCGCTGCTTTTGCGGTCTCGCTGACCAGCGTGCGGTTCAGCCACTCGTCGAGGTTCGCCAGCTGCGCCGCATCGAGCCTGTCAAGGCCCGCTGCGCGGAACTGTTCGGTCGTCATTTGCTGCTGGATGCTCGCGGGTTGCTGGGCCCAGAGAGCAGGAGCCGCCAGTATCGCGACGGCGAAGGCGAGCGAAAGAAAGCGGCGCGGTGCGCGGACGTAGGCGTGCATGGGCTGTTCCTGCAGTCGGTTGGTCGCTAGTGTAGACAGTCCCCCGCATAGAAATGAACTGCTGCAATGAAGCCGCCCGCGCGCCCCTCCTCGGCACCTGCCGGTCCGACGGTGGGCGTTGCTCCGGTCGCCGATCCGGTGGTCGCCTTGCGAGCGCTGCTGGGCCAGCTCGCCCCGGACGCGATCGCGGCACCGTTGCTGGCGCGTTTGCGCGATGCCGCCGCCAATCACACCGCCATTGCCGATGCCCCGCGGGACACCATCGAGGTGGTGCGCGGGATGCTGCTGGCGTTGCAACGGCTGGATGCCGACAGCGACAGTCTGGTCGCCGCGATCCTGCATACGTATCCGCGTTTGCTGGCGGCGCTGGGGCCGAAGTTCGAGGCCGAATATCCCGCCATCGCGACCCTGCTCGATGGCCAGCGTGCGTCCGCGCAGGTGTGGATACTGCACGCCGAGCAACAGGGTCGCAGTGGCAGCGAAGGACTGCGACGTCTGTTGCTGGCGATCGTCCGTGACATGCGGGTGGTGCCGATCCTGCTGGCGCGCCAACTGGCCAGGATGCAGCAGGCAGGAAGCCTGACCGAGGACCGCCGGGTAGCCCTGGCCACCCTGGCCCGTGACATCCACGGTCCGTTGGCCAACCGGCTGGGCATCTGGCAGCTGAAGTGGGAACTGGAGGATCTGGCGTTCCGTTACCTGCAGCCGGATACCTACCGCCAGATCGCACGCCTGCTGGACGAGAAACGCGGCGACCGCGAACGCTACATCGAGGAAGTCCAGCAGACCCTGCGCGAAGCGCTGTCCGCGCAGGGTCTGAACGCGGATATCGCCGGCCGGCCGAAGCACATCTACAGCATCTGGAAGAAGATGCAGCGTAAACAGGCGCCGATCAGCGAGCTGTACGACCTGCGGGCGGTGCGCATCCTGGTCGATGATCTGGCGGCCTGTTACGCGGCGCTGGGGGTGGTGCACGCCACATGGACGCCGATTTCCAGCGAGTTCGACGATTACATCGCCCGGCCCAAGCGCAACGATTACCGATCCCTGCATACCGCGGTGATCGGTCCGGAGGGCAAGACGCTGGAGGTGCAGATCCGCACCCGGGAAATGCACCGCCAGGCGGAGCTCGGCGTGGCTGCCCACTGGCGCTACAAAGAAGGCTCCGGTGGGGACGCCGCGTTTGATCGCAAGATCGCCTGGATGCGCAAGCTGCTGGAGCAGGGCGACGAAGGCGCATCCGATGACGCCGCGCTGGCGCGGGAGCTGGACACCGAACTGGTCGAGGATCGGGTCTACGTGTTGACGCCCAAAGGCGAGGTGATCGACCTGCCGGCCGGCTCCACCCCGCTGGACTTCGCCTACCGCGTGCATACCGAGGTCGGCCACCGCTGCAGGGGTGCCAAGGTGGATGGTCGCATCGTGCCGCTGGACCATCGCCTTCAAAGCGGCGACCGGGTCGAGATCATGACCGCGAAGACCGGCGAACCCCGGCGCGACTGGTTGATCGAGTCCAACGGCTTCCTGGCCAGCAGCCGATCGCGCGAGAAGGTCCGCAGCTGGTTCCATCGACTGGACCGCGAACGCAACGAGATCGCGGGCAAGGAACTGCTGGACAAGGAATTGCGCCGGATGGGCCTGCTGGGGGCGGATCTGACACCTGCTCGTGAGCGCTTCAGCCTTGCCAGCGATGGCGATCTGCACGTCCTCATTGCCCTGGGCGACGTCGGCCCGCATCAGATCGGTCGGCTGTTGCAGGAGCAGCAGCGGGCGCAGGCCGCACCGACCGCTCCGGCACCTGAGCCGGCCCGTTCACCCCGGCGGCGAACGGGCAAACCGCGCGATTTTACGGTGCAGGGACTCGGCAACCTGCTGGTGCAACCGGCCCGATGCTGCCAACCGCTGCCGGGCGAACCGATCGCCGGTTATCTCACCCGCGGTCGCGGTGTGACCGTCCACCGCGCGGACTGCGCGACGTTGAAGCGCCTCGCCGAGAAGGACGCGGACCGCGTACTGAAGGTGGAGTGGGGGGCGGGCGGGGGCTACGAGGTCGACATTGAAGTGCTGGCGGTGGATCGCAAATGGTTGCTCAAGGAAGTGTCCAACGTGATTGCCCAGGCCAACGTCCATATGGGCAGCATCCGCAGCGACTTGAAGCACAACCTGATGCGCATCCGGATACGCATGAAAGTGGAGGATTTCGACCAGCTGTCACTGGTGCTGGGTAAACTTGACGCCCTGCCGGGAGTGGAGCATGCGCGTCGCTGCTGAAGGCCGCAGTGCTGTGGCGCGGAAGTGGGCTGCGCTGGTGTTCGCCGCTGTGGTTGCAGCCGCTCTGCTGTGGTGGCACCGGCCGATCTCCAACGCGATCTGGCCCGATACACGAATCCAGCAGTTGCGCATCAATGCCGCACGCGCGCTGCAGGCGGGCGAGTTGAGTCGGCCGGATGGATCGGGTGCACGCGAACTTTACGAATCGGCACTGGCGCTGGATCCCGATCGAGCGGGTGCGCGCGATGGGCTGATGCGCGTTGGCGAGGCTGCGCTGGCGCGAGCTTCAGCGCAGATCGACGGCGGGCGACTGGCGGATGCGCGCGAGTCACTGCAGCTGGCGCGCGAACTGGATATGCCGCAGGCGAGCACCGATGCCGTGGCTGACCGGCTGGACGCGCTGGAAGTCAACGCAAGGGGAGCGGATTTCCTGCTGGATCAGGCTCGTGAGGCGCGTGCCAATGGCCGACTGGATGGGGGTGATGACGCAGCCCTGCCGTTGTACCAGCTTGTGCTTTCCCTTCAGCCGAACAATGTGGAAGCGCTGGAGGGCCGCGAGGACACTCTTTCCGATTTGCTGCAGAGGGCCAGGCGGGCCATGACCAACGGCGACCTGATGGTCGCTGGCTCCCTGGTGGATCGCACCCGCGAGGTGGATCCGGGCCACATCGATCTGCCCCGCACGGTGGGCTTGCTGGCCGGCGAAATGGACCAGCGCATGCAGACGGCTGATGTCGATCTGCGTCGCGGGCGCCTGCAACGTGCGCTCGATGGCTACGCGCAGGTGGCCGCGATCCAGCCCGACAACGCTGACGCCGAGCGCGGGCGGCTGCGGGTGGCCGAAGCGCACGCCGCACGGAGCCGCCGTCATGCTGCGGATTTCCGGATCCGCGATGCACAGCTCGAGCTCGCCGCCGCCCAGGCCATTGCCCCCGATGCGCCGGCGGTGGTCGCTGCGCGAGAGCATCTGGCCCAGGCGCGGCTGGCGCAGGCACGCCTGCAGAGCACACTGCCGCCAGCGCAACGGCAAAAGCGATTGCGCGAGTTGCTCGATGCCGCCGGTGCCGCCGAAGCCCGTGGTGACCTGTTGCTGCCTCCGGGTGACAGCGCGTATGACAAGTTCCGCACCGCACGGGCCATCGCGCCAGACGATCCGGCGGTCCTTGCGATGATGGGTCGCCTGCGGCCAGCGGCGCGAGAGTGCTTTGATACTGCGTTGCGCGGCAACCGTCTGGCGACTGCCGGCGGCTGTCTGGACGCATACGCAGTGCTCGAGGGCGATGACGGCGTCGTGCGCGCGGCGCGGAGACAGCTGGCACTGCGTTGGATCGCGGTGGGCGACGAGCGACTGGGTGCCGGCGACATCGCGCTGGCGCGGCGTGCGCTGGAGAATGCGCGCTCGCTGGATCCCGCGGCGGAGGGGCTGGAGGCATTCTCGCGGCGCGTTGCACGGGCGAGATTGCCTGCCCGATAGGGCGGGACGTCAGTCGCGGCCGAGCAGCACCTGTCGCACCACCGCGCGGCCCGCATCCAGCGAAAAGTGGCGCTGGATATTGCGCCGCCCGTTGCACGCCAACTGCTGCCAAAGCAAGCGGTCGTGGTAGGCGCGCAGGACAGCGGCGGCGAACCCGGCGGCATCGTCGGCCACCAGCACATCGTCTCCGGGACGCAGATGCATGCCTTCGATAGCGCAGCTCGTTGCTACCACCGGTTGGCCATGAGCCATCGGCTGGTTCACCTTGCCTTTGACGCCGGCACCGTAACGCAGCGGTGCTACCGTCAGCCGGACCCCGGCCAGCAACGGTGTCAAGTCCGGGACGTGCCCATGGACGATCACTCCCGGACTCGCGGCAAGTGCCTGGATTACCGCGGGAACGTCGCCGCCGATGCAGTGGAACCGCAGATCGGGTTCGTGTTCGCGCAGCAGCGGCCACACCTCTTCGACAAACCAGCACGCGGCATCGACATTGGGGGGATGGCGGAAGCCACCGACGAACATCAGGTCGCGGCGCTGATCGAACGGCTGGCCTTCTCCCCCCATACGGTGCAGGTTGGACAGCACCTCGACGCGCGCCGCCGGGGCTTCTTTCGCGAGCAGTTCCCGCTCCACTTCGCTGACCACCAGGGTCGCATCGCTGCGCGCGATGATGTCCAATTCTCGCTGGCGGGTTTGTTGCGCGGCGCGGGCACGCACCGGATCGTTGGCCAGTTCCGCGCCACGCTGCTCGCGCAGGTAGTGCAGGTCGACGGTGTCGAATATCACCCGTGCCTGAGGCGCATAGCGACGCAGCAGCGGCAGGACCTCGCGCATCACGTAGTGGCGGCACACCAGCACGCTGTCGAAGCGGCTGCCATGTTCGCGCAGCCACGCAGGCAGCGGTCGCGCAAACGGGGCATACCAGACCTCCACGCCCAACTGCTGCATCTCCAGCGTGTAGCGCCCGCCATGGCCACGGTCGGCAGGCACGAACACCACATGCGCGCCTTCCTCGCGCAGCATCCGCATCAGGTTGAGCAGACGCAAGGACGCCGAGTCGCGGTCAGGGCGAGGGGTGAAGGCGTCCACCACCAGCACCGTGTCACTGCAGCGCGCGGTCGCTGCCGCCTGCGCGTCACTACCCGTCGCCGGTTGCAGTGCCAACGCCGCGCGCCATTTGTCCGCAAAAATCGCCTGATTGCGCGTTTGGTACGCCTTGGGTCCCTGCCGCACATCGATGCCGCCGGTAACCCCCTCCAGGTGGACGACGCGCGACGCGGGCTGGTAACGCACCTTCAGGCCTGCGTCGCGCACAGCGAACGCCAGGTCGGTGTCCTCGAAATACGCGGGTGCGTAGCGGCGGTCGAATCCGCCAAGTTGCTCGAACGTTGCGCGGCGGATTGCGATGGCGGCGCCGGAGCAATAGTCCGTCTCCCGAACGAACGCATGGCGCGGGGCGTCCGGTGCCTCGAATCGACCGTAGTTCCAGCCACTGCCATCGGCGAACACCAGTCCGCCGGCTTCCTGCAGGCGGCCGTCCGGGTAGATCAACTGGGCTCCAGCGAGGCCGGTGTCGGGATATTGCTTGAACGTGTCCACGAGACTGTCCAGCCAGCCGGGCTGCGGCACCGTGTCGTTGTTGAGGAACACCAGAAATTCGCCGCGCGCCACGCTCGCGCCGTCGTTGCAGGCAGCGATGAAGCCGCCATTTTGACTGCGGCGGTGGTAGCGCAGTCCTTCGATCCGGGGCAGCGCGGTTTGCGTGGCGTCGCTGCTGCCATCGTCAACGACGATGATTTCCAGCGGTGTCGATGGCGGGTGCGCGGCCAGAGCGTGAAGGCAGCCGAGAGTGTGTTGAAGGTGGTTGTAGACCGGGATGACGATACTGACCCGCGGTGTGGCACTTGCGGGTACGCGCTCTGGCGGAACCCCGCAGTCTTCTGGGAGATACAACGCTGCCCGCTGCGCACGCGGTACGGGCTTCAGCTGTGTGATCGCGCGGTGCAACGAGGCGCGCAGACCGCGGGTGCGCAGGCTGGCCAGTCCGCGCTGGAGCAACCCGCTCCCGCGGTCGAACAGAAACCGCAGTCCGGAGCCCGATATCACCATCTTGCAACTCCGTGGGTAGGGGAAAGCCTGTACTCATCGTCCCGCTGAGCGCTGAACCGGCCTCGAATCACGTGCCTGACACCCGCCGGGCGCGCCACGCGTGCTGCGTTAGACTCGTGTTTGCGAGGGCACCGCCCTGTCATTGTCCCATGCCGTGGCCCGAATCGATTACGACGAAGACGATGTGGAAGCGCTCGATGCGCAGACGCCGCGATGGCGCCGCCTGTTGGCAACGCTGGTCCTTGCGGCCATCGGGCTGGGACTGGGCTTCCTGGTTCCATACTCGCTCTATCTGAATCATGAAGTGGGGCAGCGATTCGACCAGTTGCGCTGGCAGCTTCCTACGCGCGTCTATGGCCGACCCCTCGAGCTGGCGCCGGGTCTGGTGATGGATGCCGACACGCTGGAAGTCGAGTTGCGTGCCTCCGGCTATCACGCCGGCGATGGCCTGCGACCCGGGACCTACGCCCACGAAGGGGCAAGCTGGAAAATCTCCAGCCGCGGCTTCGATGATGTGGATGGTCCTGTCGCCCCGCGGATGGTCCAGCTGAGCCTCGCTGGAGGGCGCGTATCCAAGCTCGGCGCCACCGGCGGCAAGGAGGCGCCTGCAAGTCTTCGTCTGGATCCGGCACGCATCGCGACGCTGTACGGACAGAAGCAGGAAGAGCGCCGGCTGGTGCAGCTGGACGAAGTGCCTGAGCTGCTGGTAACGGGGCTTCAGGCGGTAGAGGATCGCGACTTCGCCAGCCACCACGGCATCGACCTGTCGGGAATGCTGCGTGCCGCATGGATCAATATCCGGTCCGGCGAGGCGCGCCAGGGTGCCAGCACACTGACCCAGCAGTTGGCCCGCAGCGGATTGCTGGGGATAGGGCGCGAGCAGACCTTTACCCGCAAGTTCAACGAGATCATCTACGCGGTGCTGATCGAGGCCCGCTATGACAAGCGGTTGATCCTCGAGTCGTATTTCAATCAGGTATACATGGGCCAGCGCGGCGCGCAGGCGATCCATGGCATGGCCGCCGCATCGGAGTTCTGGTTCGGGCGTGATCTGGCCGATCTCAATACCGAGCAGATCGCACTGTTGATTGGCATCGTGCGCGGACCGTCCTACTACGATCCCCGGCGCAATCCGGAACGCGCGGTGGAACGCCGCAACTTCGTGCTCGACAGGATGTTCGGCTCCACCTTGATTGACGCGGCGGAACACGCACGCGCGAGCGCGGCGCCGCTGGGTGTCAGCAACGATCCAGGCCGTACGTCCGCCAACCGTTTCCCCGCCTATGTCGATCTGGTCCGACGCCAGCTGGCGCGGGACTACTCCTCGGATGCGCTGGCGGGCGCCGGTCTCAGCGTAATGACGGCGATGGCGCCGTCCACCCAGGCCTACGCGGAAGGCGCGGTGATCAAGACACTGAAGGGTCTGGAGGGCAAGAACCGGCCCGATCTTGAAGCGGGTGTGGTGGTGACCGATGTGCATCACGGTGACGTACTCGCCGTGGTTGGAAGCGGTACCCCTGCGCAACCGGGCTTCAACCGTGCCATCGAGGCGCATCGGCCGGTAGGTTCGCTGCTGAAACCCTTCGTATACCTGCTGGCATTGGCTTCACCCAAAGACTGGTCACTGGCCAGCTGGGTCGACGACTCGCCGGTCACCGTCACGCTGGGCAACGGCAAGCGCTGGACGCCCGGAAACTCCGACGGGCGAAGCCACGGCACCGTGCGTCTGATCGATGCGCTCGCGCGCTCCTACAACCAGGCGACCGTCCGGGTCGGGATGAAGGTTGCACCGCAGCGTATCGCCGAGTTGGTGCACACCCTGGCGGGGATCAAGGCCGAGCCCAACCCGGCGCTGATCCTGGGCTCCCTCGACCAGAGCCCCTACGCGATGGCGCAGCTCTACCAGTTCCTCGCTTCCAACGGCGAGATCCAGCCGCTGCATGCCGTGCGAGGCGTACTGGACACCGAGGGCAGGGCTCTGAGCCGCTACGACGAGCGCCCGGCCGCTGCGCAGGAGGGTGATGGCGTGTTCGCCCGGCTGGTCACCATCGCACTGCAGCACGCGGTTACCAGTGGCACCGGTCGGCAACTCGTGTCCGACGGCCTTGGCCACCTGAATGCTGCCGGCAAAACCGGTACCAGCAACGACGGCCGCGACAGCTGGTTTGCCGGGTATACCGGCGATCATCTCGCGGTGGTCTGGGTAGGCAACGACCAGAATAAAGCGACCGGCCTGTTCGGATCCACTGGCGGCATGCGGGTGTGGTCCAACCTGTTCAAGCATTTGCCAAGCGCGCCGCTCAAGGTTTCCGACGACGGTCTTGATTGGGAATGGGTGAGTGGCAGCAACGTGTCGGATGCCAGTTGTCCGGGTGCCACACGGTTCGCGTTCGTGGCGGGACACGCGCCACCCTATGTGTCCTGTCGGCCGGCCGCTCCGGAGTTGCCTGCGAGTGTGGAGGAGGCCGACGCCGATGGTCAGACCCGCGGAGGCTGGCGCGAATGGTTTGGCTTCGGCGGCGACCGTGACCGAGGTGAAGCCCCGCCCGCCAATCCGGAGCCACAGCAAATTCCATGAACAGATTTCTATCCGGTGCCGTTGCGATGCTCGCTTCGGTCCTGGCGGCGTGTGCATCGGTGCCTGCGCCTGCGCCCGCCGCGCCGCTCTTCGACCCGACACCCATCATGGCCGCAATCGAACAGGCCGGCGTCGCCACCAGTCGCGAGCTGGTGGTCAGACCTCTGACCGATCCGGGCAGTGCGGCCGCTCACGGCGACGCGGCGAAGCTGAGTGCACAGGGCCGCCCCGCCGAAGCGTCGGCCATGCTTGACCGCGCGTTGGAATCCCGCCCCGATGACGCCTTCCTGCTGCAGGCCCGGGCAGAGAACGCGATCGTGCAGGGCGATCTCCCCTCCGCGGAGCGCTTCGCCCGGCGTGCTGCCGCCGCTGGTGCTGCGGCCGGTCCACATTGCCGGCGCCACTGGGAAACCGTAGTCCAGGTGCTGGCGGTACAGGCCGCTGAGGACGCGGTGCTGGCCTCGGCCCGCGCGAGCCGCGATGCGTGCACGGTCGCTGCACCACCGCGTTACTGACATGGACGATCCCTCCACCCGCCTCGGCCGGGCGTCCCGCGCCGCCCTGAGCGAAGGCGGCGATCTGGCAGGCAACATTCCGGCATTCGTTCCGCGTGCCGCGCAGCAGGACCTAGCCGACGCGATTGCGCATGCGTTTGACACCCGTGGCGTGTTGCTGGCGGAGGCCGGTACGGGCACCGGCAAGACCTTCGCCTATCTGGTGCCGGCGATCCTGTCGGGCCAGAAGACGATCGTTTCCACCGGTACGCGGGCGCTGCAGGACCAGCTGTACCACCGCGACCTGCCGCGAGTCCGCGACGCCTTGGGCATCGGTCTGAAGACGGCATTGCTGAAGGGGCGCGCCAACTACCTCTGCCACTACCGGCTGGAGCAGGCCAAGGGCGAGGGCCGGTTCGCCAGTCGCGAAGTCGCCGCGCAATTCCAGCGTATCGTCGCGTGGGCCGGACGTACCCGGATGGGCGACCTGGCCGAGCTGGAAACCCTGCCGGATGATTCTCCGCTGGTGCTCCAGATCACCTCCACAGCGGACAATTGCCTGGGCAATGAATGCCCGTTCTTCTCGGAGTGCTTCGTGGTCCAGGCGCGTCAGCGCGCGCAGGCGGCCGACCTTGTCGTGGTCAACCATCACCTGCTGCTGGCCGATCTCGCGTTGAAGCAGGAAGGGTTCGGCGAGATCCTGCCCGGAGCGCAAGCGTTCGTTGTCGATGAGGCACACCAGTTGCCGGAACTGGCCGCACAGTTTTTCGGGGAGGCGTTGAGCGCCAGGCCTCTGGTCGAACTGGCCCGCGACGCATTGGCCGAATGCAAGCAGGTACCCAGCGCCCTGGCGGTGATCCAGGAGCCGGCGCGTGCGCTGGAACATGCCGTGCGGGGTCTGCGGGCGTCGATGGACGACCTGCCGGTACGTGGTACGCGCCGCCGGGCATCCGAGGATCCGGTCGCCGAGGCTGGACTGGACACGTTGCTCGCGGCGTTGCGCGACCTGCATGCGGCTCTGCTGCCGCTGCGCGAAGCGGCGCCCGGCTTCGACAGCTGCACCGCGCGCGCCAGGGAGTTCGAGCAACGCCTCCAGCGATGGCGCGACGGCGCGGATGCACCGGTCAACGAGGAGGCAGCGGAACACCCCGGAGACGCTCTCGATGACACATCCGCCGCTGCCGGTTCGACCGCCGAGGGCGCGCCGCAGGCCGACGCCGATGATCGGGGGCCGCTCAGCGCGGGCGACGCCCCCAGCGTGCTCTGGTACGAGCTGACCGCGCGCGGATTCCGGCTCAGCCGGACCCCGTTGGATGTCGCCGGCCCGCTGGCCCAGCACCGCGCGCGTTCCCATGCGGCGTGGGTATTCACGTCGGCGACGCTGGCGATCGGCGGACGCTTCGAGCACTTCGCCGTGAAACTGGGCCTGCACGAGCCGGTCACCCTGCTCGCGCCCAGCCCGTTCGACTGGCAGCGTCAGGCCCTGTGCTATCTGCCTCCAGGCTTGCCGGAGCCGTCAGCCCGGCACTACACCGAATCCATCGTGTCGGCGATCCGGCCGGTGCTCGAGGCGTCCGGCGGACGCGCCTTCGTCCTGTTTGCGTCCCATCGGGCGTTGCGCGAAGTCGCCGCCCTGCTGCGCGATGGCCCGTGGCCATTGTTTGTCCAGGGCGAGGCACCGCGGTCGATGTTGCTGGAACGTTTCCGCGCCTCCGGCAACGGCGTGCTCCTGGGTGCGGCGAGCTTCCGCGAGGGCGTAGACGTTGCCGGGGATGCGCTCAGCGTCGTGGTGATCGACAAGCTGCCGTTCGGCGCGCCCGATGACCCGGTATTCGAAGCCCGGCTGGAAGCGATCCGCCGCGCCGGTGGCAACCCTTTCCGTGACGAACAGTTGCCGCAGGCGGTGATTGCACTCAAACAAGGTGCAGGACGGTTGATACGCAGCGAGACCGATCGCGGCGTGCTGGTTCTGTGCGATCCCCGTCTGGTCGGCAAAAGTTATGGCAAGGTCTTCCTGGAATCCTTGCCCCCGCTGCCACGCACGCGCCAGATCGCCGATGTTCAAGCGTTCTTCGGTGTCGATGCCGATGCGGATATAGACGGCAGGTCAGGTCAACAAGAGGGAACGCTGCTTTGAAACTGCTCGCGTTTGAACTTGCGACCGAGGCGTGTTCGGTTGCGCTGTGGATCGACGGCGCGGTCCATGAGCGCTTCGAAGTCGCGCCACGTCGGCATGCCGAGCTCGCGCTCCCTTGGGCGGACGAGGTCATCGCAGACGCCGGAATCGCCCGCTCCGCGTTGGACGCCATCGCGGTCGGCCGGGGACCGGGCGCGTTTACCGGTGTGCGTCTTGCGATCGCGATCGGGCAGGGCATCGCCCTGGCGTTGGATCGGCCAATGATCCCGGTCTCAACGCTCGCTGCGCTGGCACTCGCCGCCGTACCGCGGGTTGAGCTTGTCGACGAGGCGGGAGCTCGCGTCCTGGCGTCCATCGACGCGCGAATGGGCGAGGTCTACGTCGGCGCGTTCCGGGTGCGCGACGGGGATGTCGACCTGATCGGCAGCGAGGCGGTGCTCGCACCCGGCGCGGTGGAGTTGCCGGATGCGCAGGGCGGTTGGCTCGGAGTGGGTACCGGTTTTGGAGCCGTCGATGCCGCGCTGCAGACGCATCTGTCCGGCCGGTTGGCAGCCATCGACGCTGATGCATTGCCACGCGCGGGAGATATCGCGCGTCTGGCTGCCAAGGCCTGGTGGCGGGGTGAAGCCGTCGTGCCGGAACGCGCCGAGCCGGCCTATTTGCGCAATCAGGTCGCTCTGACTGTTGCTGAGCAGAAAGCGCTGCGCGCGCAACGGGACCAGCGCTGATCCTGTGCGTTGAAGGTGGAGAGGGCCTGCGACTCACCGGTCCGAACCACTCCCGCGCAGTCCGCTTTGCACGTGCCGCCGCGCGCGCGCACTCGCGAGCGAGCTCAACGATCCACGAGTTCGCCGCCGGCGAGGAAAGCCCAGGTGCGCGTGACGTGCAGGATGTCAGGGTTGTCGTCGGTTGCCGGCAGCGGGGCGTAGGGTTCGGCGAGCTTCGCGATGCGCAGTGCAGACGCATCCAGCAATGGAATACCGCTGCTCAGAACGATGCGTGAGTCCTCCACGCTGCCATCGCGGCGGATGGCAATGCTGATCACCACCTGACCTGCGAGACGCCGGCGGCGTGCTTCGTCCGGGTAGTTGAGATTGCCAACCCGTTCGACCCGGTCAACCCACTCGCGCAGGTAGCCCGCCCAGGCATATTCGGTGGTGCTGGCGGAGACGAACTTGCGCTTGGGCCGCTTGGCATAGCGCTCCGAGCGGAGATGGATCTCGGCGGCCAGACGCGCCATCGCCATGTCGCGATCGATTTTTTCCGCGCCCGGTGGCAATGCCCGCTCATCGGGTTCCGGAGTTTCCTGGGCGACTGCCACCTGCTGCTGTCCGCGGGTGCTGGCGATGATGCGGGTCTGTGGCGGCGGCTGGGGAGCAGGTGATTGCGCACGCAGCTCGCTCGGTGCCAGGCCGTCGGCGTCCTGCGGAAGGGGGCCGGATTGATTGTCGCGGGGGCGGGTGCTGAGCTCGCTCTCGCCACCCCCCTCGTTATTGGCCTGCGCAAGGAAATCCGCCTGCTTGGGCGTCAGTGCGCTGCTGGTCCGGGTCAGGATCACATCCAGCGTCGGCACGACCGGTGCCGCGCGTTCCATGGTGAAGCCGACGCCGAGCAGCAGCAGCGCGTGCAGCAACAACGACAGCACCATGGTGGCGCCCAGACGTTGGCTTTCATTGCTGCCCGGTGGGGGTGCTGCAACCACGCTCATACGGCGGCAGCGGCTCGTGCCTCGATGGCATCAAACAGGCCGGCACTGATGTTCAGGCCAAACTGGGCATCCAGCTCGCGTATGCAGGTGGGACTGGTGACGTTGACCTCCGTCAGATAGTCACCGATCACATCCAGCCCGACGAAGAGCATGCCGCGACGTTTCATTTCCGGTGCCACCTGCGCAGCGATCCAGCGATCGCGCTCGCTCAATGGGCGACCTTCGCCGCGACCGCCGGCTGCGAGGTTGCCGCGGAACTCGTCGCCCTGCGGAATCCGGGCCAGACAATAGTCCACCACCACGCCATCCACCAACAGGATGCGCTTGTCTCCTTCACTGATCTGCGGCAGGTAACGCTGGGCCATCGCCAGTTCGCCTTCGCCGGTCAGGGTTTCCAGGATCACATTGGTGTTGGGATCACCGTGGGCGACCCGGAAGATCGATCGCCCGCCCATGCCGTCCAGCGGCTTCAACACGACCTCGCGATGCTCGGCGACGAACGCCTTCAGTATCGCTTTGTCGCGGCTGACCACGGTCGGCGGGCAGCACTGGGGAAACAGCAGTGCTGCGAGTTTCTCGTTGTAGTCGCGCAGGCCCTGGGGGTCGTTGACGACCAGTGCGCCTGCCGTCTGGGCGAGGCTCAGGATCTGCGTGTCATGGATGTAGCTGTTGTCGACGGGAGGATCCCGACGCATCAGCAAGACGTGGCCTTTGCCCAGCTCGAAGTGTGACGCAGCCTCCAGTTCGAACCATCCATCGGGATCGTCGCGAACGGTCAACGGCGCCATTGTCGCGACGGCGCGGCCGTCGCGTACACCCAGCCCGCCCGGCACCACGTACCAGAGCCTGTGCGACCGCCGCTGGGCCTCCAACAGCATCGCAAAGGTCGAATCCTTGGCAATGGTGATGGATTCGATGGGGTCCATCACGACAACAATATCAAGAGGCATGGCAGTGTTCCGTAGGGTCGCGGCGATGGTAGCAGCCGGACGCGACAAGGTAGTCGCGGGCGCATGCATTCATCGTTTCCGCTGTCGCTCGGCGTGCTTGACACCTTGCGTCCGGCTTGGAATAAAGGGAACCTACAGGGCGCGCCGGGGAATGTGCGCCACTTCATGTACCACTGGGGAAAACGCAACATGCAAGACGAGGTCCGCACCGGAAGCCTCGATGGGCTGCGAGTCATGGTGATTGATGACTCCAAGACCATCCGCCGCACCGCTGAAACATTGCTCAAGCGCGAAGGCTGTGAAGTGGTAACCGCTACTGACGGGTTCGAGGCACTGGCCAAGATCGCCGACCAGAAGCCGCAGATCATCTTTGTCGACATCATGATGCCGCGTCTGGATGGCTATCAAACCTGTGCGTTGATCAAGAACAACCAGGTGTTCAAGCACACGCCGGTGATCATGCTGTCGTCCAAGGACGGCCTGTTTGACAAGGCCCGTGGACGTATCGTCGGCTCCGAGCAGTACCTGACCAAACCATTCACGCGCGGGGAACTCCTCGACGCCATCCGAACACACGTCAACGCCTGACCGGGGGGTAGGGCACACATGGCACGCATTTTGTTGATCGAGGATTCGCCGACCGACACGGCAGTCCTGACCCAGTTGCTGGAACGCAACGGGCACGACGTGATCGCATCGGGTAACGCCGAGGACGGGATCGAGGTCTGCCGTCGCGAGCAGCCCGACCTGGTACTGATGGACGTGATCCTGCCGGGCATGAACGGTTTCCAGGCGACCCGTGCGCTGTCGCGCGACGAGCACACCCGGACCATCCCGGTGTTGATCGTCAGCACCAAGGGCATGGAAACCGACAAGGCCTGGGGCCTGCGCCAGGGCGCACGCGATTACATCGTCAAGCCGCCGCGCGAAGACGAGCTGATCGCGCGCATCAACGAGTTGCTCGCACCGTGAGGCCAGCGGTCAACGCGCGCCTCGACGCGTTCGCGATCCTTGCGGAGTACGAGCGCCGCAGCCTGGACCATGTGCCGGGCCTGCCGGAACAGCTTGATGCGCCCGGGTTGTGGCGCGGCGTCGGTTACCGCATCGGCTCACGCCGGTTGGCGTCCGGCTTCGACGAAGTGCTGGAAATCCTGCCGTTGCCACAGGCGACCCCGGTCCCCGGCGCGCGGCCATGGCTTCTTGGGCTTGCCAACGTGCGTGGCAACCTGCTGCCGGTGGTCGATGTGAAGCAGTTCCTGGAAGGCGAGCGGACGATCCTGCACGAAGGGCAGCGGATGCTGCTGGTCCGCCAGCCAGGCGGTGACGTGGCGGTGTTGATTGACGAGCTTTATGGGCAGCGCAGCTTCAACGAGTCCCAGATTGATCCCGACGCTGCATTGGCCAGTGGCCTTGCCGACGGACGCTATTCGCACTTTATCGACCAGGCTTATCGCCTCGGCGAGCACATCTGGGGTGTGTTCAGTCTTGACCGGCTGGTGCGCACCCCCGAGTTCCGACATGCCGCGCTCGACACCCCCTGGGGCGAGCTATCCGTTACCGAAAACCACGCCAGCACCGAAATTGAGGTCGAACATGAGCACTGAGATGAATTCCATCGCCGGAAAGGGCCGTACCGTTGGCGCCAACACGTGGCTTGTGGTGCTGGGCGTTTCGGTGCTTGTCCTTGCCCTCAACGTGGGTTACGCGCTGTACAAGGCCAGCTTGCTAAGCGGCGCCGGCGCATCCGCCAGCAGCTTGCAGGTGCTGTCCCAGCGTCTGGCAGTGCAGGGTCGCGAAGCGGTCGGCGGTGACAATGCTGCTTACACCGCCTTCAAGGCCACCAAGGTCCGGGTGGTCGAGGACGTCGCGGAACTCAACTCCACGTTTGGCGACACCCCCGGCGTGGCCGGTCCCATCGCTACGGTCACGCAGACCTGGGCGCCGCTGGAAAAGAGTGCCGACCAGCTGATTGCCAGTGAAAAGGCGGTGCTGGGATTGGCTACCAACGCCACCAAGTTCGAACAGCAGGTTCCTGACCTGCAGGCGCGGCTGGACGAGCTGGTGCGTGCGATGTCGGCCAGCGGTTCGCCCTCCTCGCAGGTGTACTACGCACTTCGCCAGGTGGTGCTGTCGGGAACCATGGCCCGCCGGGTGACGGAGATCCGCGCCGGTGGCCGCAATGCCGAAGCCGCGGGCGAAGGGCTCGCGCGCGATGCCGCCGTCTTCAGCAACGTGCTCGCCGGGCTGCGCAAGGGCGACGAAGGGACCGGGATCACGGCGCTGGGCAACGGCGGCGCGGTCGCGGCGCTGGGCCAGGCCGAAAAGCTCTGGGGCAGCATGAAAACCGATCTGGACGCGATCCTGGCGACCTCCCAGGATCTTTTCCGGGCGCAGGCTGCGGCCGACGCGATCACCACCGGTTCCGACAAGCTGCTCGCTGACAGCGAGTCGCTCTTCAACGCATTCAATGCCTTTGGAACCCTCAAGGACCCCAGCCTGCTCGGCAACCTGTGGATCTCCATCCTCGCCGGTGCCGTCGCGCTGCTGGCGATCGTCGGCTTGCTGTTCTCGCTCAACAAGGCGCAGCGGGACCGTTACACGACCACCATGGAACTCAACGACCGCAACCAGGAGGCGATCATGCGCCTGCTGGACGAAATGGGCTCGCTGGCGGAAGGCGATCTGACGGTCAAGGCGACCGTCACCGAGGACATGACCGGCGCGATCGCCGACTCCATCAACTTCGCCGTAGAGCAGCTGCGCAGCCTGGTGCAGACCATTACCGACACCTCGGTGCAGGTGGCATCCAGCGCGCAGGAGACGCAGGCGACCGCCATGCATCTGGCTGAGGCCGCCGAGCATCAGGCGCAGGAAATCACCTCCGCCTCCGGACGTATCAGCGAGATCGCGGCCAGTATCGACCAGGTGTCGAAGAACTCCGCGGAGTCCGCGGACGTGGCGCAGCGTTCGGTGCAGATCGCGACCGCCGGTGCTGGCGTGGTACGCCAGACCATTCAGGGCATGGACTCGATCCGCGACCAGATCCAGGAGACGTCAAAGCGCATCAAGCGGCTGGGCGAGAGCTCCCAGGAGATCGGCTCGATCGTTGAGCTGATCAACGACATCTCCGAGCAGACCAACATCCTGGCGCTGAACGCGGCGATCCAGGCGGCGTCAGCCGGTGAGGCGGGCCGCGGGTTCGCGGTGGTGGCCGATGAGGTGCAGCGACTGGCAGAACGCTCCTCCAACGCGACCAAGCGCATCGAGTCGCTGGTACAGACCATTCAGGCCGATACCAACGAGGCGGTCAGTTCGATGGAGCAGACAACGACCGAGGTGGTCGCCGGTGCGCGTCTGGCCGAGGACGCCGGTACCGCATTGGGTGAAATCGAGAAGGTGTCGTCCGATCTGTCCGGGTTGATCCAGGGGATTTCCTCGGCCGCACAGCAACAGTCCGGCGCGGCGGCGAATATCACCGAGACGATGAACACGATCCAGCAGATCACCTCGCAAACGACCGAAGGAGCCAACCAGACCGCGCAGTCCATTGGCAACCTGGCGCAAATGGCTGCCGACCTGCGTCGCTCGGTCGCCGACTTCAAGCTCCCCGCCTGAGGCCTGAATTGGATCCACGGATGAACAGCCTGACCCCCGGCCGCCGACCGCACCTGCTGCGGCACTCCAACGTAGAGCGGAGTGTCTCGTCATGACGGTGATGCGGGACGCGATCGACACGACCACTCTGGGCTGGATCAAGCCGGAGCTGGACGAGACCCTGCGCCAGGCGCGTCAGGAGATCGAAAACTACGCAGAAGCCCCCGGGGACGGCGAGGCGATGCGCGTGTGCGCGAGCCATCTGCACCAGGTGCACGGCACCCTGCGAATGGTCGAGTTGTATGCGCCGGCGATGGTGGCCGAAGAGATGGAGCGGCTGGCCCTGGGCCTGCTGCACGGCGAGATCGGCAACCACGAAGAAGCCTGCACAATCCTGATGCGCGGCGCGGTACAGCTGCCCGACTACCTGGAGCGTCTGCAGGGCGGGCATCGCGACATCCCCATCGTGCTGCTGCCCTTGCTCAATGAGTTGCGCGCGACCCGTGGCGAGTCCGGCCTGAATGAGAGCGTGCTGTTTGCTCCCAATCTCGACCGCCCGCTGCCGCTCGATCTGCCTTCGCCCGCATCCGATGAAGGGACCACGATCCGCACTGGCGTGCACCCGGTCAGCATCAACCTCACCGGATTGCGTGACGCGATGGCGCAGTGGCCAGAAGGTGGCGAGCCCGCTGATCCAGCCAAGCTGGCCGAGGTCGTGGATGGACTGCTGGCCGAGGTATCCGTGGAGCCGCTGCGCCGGATGCTGTGGGTGGCTTCCTCGGTCGCCGGTGCGATGCGCGACGGTGCGTTGCCAGCAACCCGCGCCCTGCGTCTCGCCTTTGGCGGCGTGGAGCGTGAGGCGCGCCAGCTTATGCGCGACAACGGGTACAGCGTGCCGGCCAGTGAGCTGAACGCCGAGCCGACAAGACAGTTGCTGTATCACGTCGCCCACAGCGACGGCGGGCATCCGGCGCTGGACAGTCTGCGCAAGACGTTCGAGCTGGATACCGAACTGCCGACCGAGTCCGAACTGGACCATGCCCGCGGCAGTTTGAGCGGTCGCAACCGCGCGCTGCTGGACACCGTTTCCGCCGCGATCAAAGAGGATCTGCTGCGGGTCAAGGACGCGCTCGACCTGCACCTGCGTACCGGCCAGACCGGCGTCGAAGACCTGCGTCCGCAGGTGGATGCACTCAGCCGGGTCAGCGACACGTTGGGCATGATGGGATTGGGTGTGGCCCGTGGCGTGGTGATGCAGCAGCGCGATGCGATGCACGAGATCGTCATCGGCAACCGCGCAGCTGACGAGTCGGCCCTGTTGGATGTTGCAGGCGCACTGCTGTACGTCGAGACCTCGCTCGATGACCAGGTGGCGCGTCTGGGCCTGTCTGACGAGCGTGCCGATCAGGACCTGCTGGAGAGCGAGTCACTCAAGATCCTGGAAGTGGTTGTGCGCGAGGCGATCAGCAACTTCAGCGACGCGCGGCAGTCATTTGTGGCGTTCGTTGAAACCAACTGGGACCATGCCGAACTGGTTGAAATCCCGCGCTTGCTGGAAGAAGTCTGCGGTGCGCTGCGCATCCTTGACCTCAACCTGCCAGCCGATTACCTGCATGGCGTGAGGCGCTACATCGAGGTGGAGTTGATCGGCCGCAAGCGCGTGCCGAACGGGAAGCAGCTGGACACGTTGGCGGACTCGCTGGCCAGCGTCGAGTACTACCTGGAAGCCCTGCGCGAACAACGGCCCAACCGCGACCGGATCCTCGAGATCGCTCGCCAAAGCCTCGAAACACTGGGGTACTGGCCCGTACCCACAGGCGATACGGTTATCGAGGAGTCGCCTTCGCCGCTCTCCAGTCAGGATGAAGACAACGCCGCCGCGGCGATCGATGTGTGGACCTCGACCGCCCGGGGTATGGATAAGCCATGGACAGAAATCGAGTCCTTGCCTGGCCCCGAGTTGATCGCCGAAGCAACCGATACGGGTGAAAGCGTCACTGCCGAAACCACGCCGTCGGAGGTTTCCGGGGACGCTGGCGAGCCGGTGATCGAGTCCGAGTCCCAGGCCGCCACAGGTGCCGACGGGTTCGAGCAGAGCGCCGACATCGACGATGAGATCCGCGAAGTGTTCCTGGAGGAACTCGAGGAGGAAATCGCGAATCTCGGCGGGATGCTCGAGCATTGGCGCGCGGCTCCGGAGAACATGGAGCAACTGCGTTCCATCCGCCGCGTGTTCCACACACTCAAAGGCAGCGGCCGGCTGGTCGGTGCCAGGACGCTCGGCGAGTTCAGCTGGAAGATCGAGGGCATGCTCAACGCCGTCCTCGGCGGTACGCGCCTTGCCAGCCCGGCCGTGGTTGCGCTGGTGGCCGAGGCGCACGCCGTGCTGCCGCAGTTGCACGCCGCCCTGCAGGGTACGGGCGCGGTGAGCGCCGATCTGGCGGGGATGGGTGAAGTCGCCGATCGGGTGGCCGAGGGTCAAGAGATGTTCTACGTCGCCCCGGAGTCCGTGGGCGACGCATCGACGGGCGCCGCAGCGCAGGACGACACGGTTCTGGTTTCGGCCGCCGAAGTCGTGGATGCGGATGCGGAAGCGATCCCGGCGCTGGCGGACGTTGCGGAGCCGGAGGGCATTCCCGCCTCTGTCGATGCGGTCCTGCTGGAGATTCTTGGTACCGAGGTGGACGGGCATCTGGCGACGATGCGCGAGTGGCTGGCCGACGCGGCCTTGGCGCCGCAACTGGCCGATGACCGCTTGCAACGGGCGATCCATACGCTCAACGGCGCTTTTGCGATGACCGAGGTGCCGGTCATCACGGATATCACCACCCCGGCGGAAGCGTATGTTCGGCGCCTGCTCGTAGCAGGGCAGCCGGCCACTCCCGAAGGCGTCGCAGGCATCAGCGCGGTCTGCCAGGCCGTCGAAACCACCTTGGCTGCGCTCCAGTCCAGCCATCCGCGGATACCGTCCTTCACCGGTGTGGCCGATCGCCTGATCGCCCTGCGCGACAGTCTTCCCGATGCGCGCATGCCAATGGCGCCAGAGCCGGAAGTCCCGCTGCCGGCAGTGCCGACAGTCGGTCCTTCGGTGGTCGACCTCATGCCCTATGTCGGGACTGACACCGAGTCGGCCGAAGCCGAGCGGATCGAAGCGGAGCGGATCGAAGCGGAGCGGATCGAGGCCGAGCGGATCGAGGCTGAGCGGATCGAGGCTGAGCGGATCGAAGCCGAGCGGATCGAAGCCGAGCGGATCGAAGCCGAGCGGATCGAAGCTGAGCGGATCGAGGCTGAGCGG
>RCMY010000771.1_pt1 | contig 30489 bp, 30 predicted proteins | sample 2041341 | NCBI WGS metagenome assembly RCMY01 (sample SAMN09708234, study PRJNA481090) | Marine sediment metagenome, whole genome shotgun sequencing project. | reverse complement strand
ATCGGCGGGCGCTCGGCGGTCGGCACGTTGAGCCGGAACCCGTTGACGGCGAAGGTGTCGTAGGTCTCGGTGACCTTCTCACCCTCGAACGCCGCCTTGATGAATCGGACCATGTCTCGCGTGCGCTTGTAGGGCTCTTCGAACGGGATGCCGTTCCACCGCTCGACGATGACGTTCGAGCTCGATCCGATGCCCATCACGAACCGGCCGGGTGCTGCGTCGGAGAGTGACGCCACGGTCTGGGCCATCAGTGCCGGCCCTCGGGTGAAGGCCGGGATGATGGCGACACCCAGGCGGAGTTCGGGCGCCCAGGCCGACGCCAGGGCCAGTGGCGTGAACCCATCGGTGCCGTCGGCCTCTGCGGTCCAGACGTCGGTATAGCCCAGGTCGACGAGCTCTCGATAGATCTCGCGGTGTTCGACGAGGCTCTTTCCGCCGAGTGGGATGGTGATGCCATAGCGCGACATGGAGTGGTCCTTCGAGGTGCTGGAGTGAGAAGCGATACGTCGTCAAGCGTGGCCGCTCAGCGTTGATCGCGCCAGACGACATGGGAACTTGCTGCGGCGACCCGAGACTTCGGCTTGGATCCCCACCACGCCCCGACGAGCAGCGATGGTCCTGCGGTGTGTGCAACCGCCAGCGGACTCTGCAGTCCGGGGAGGCCACGGGTGGTCACCTGGTCGCCGAAGTCTTCGCGTACCGCGGCCCAGACGGCGGCGGTCGTTGCCGGATCTGGTGGTCGTCGAACTCGACGGTCGGCGAGCACCGCGTGTGTCGCGGCCTGAGCGATCGGGCTTCGCTGCCGTGTCGACCACCATCGTCGTGGTGCGAACCCAAGGCGGAAGGCCGCCTCGCCCCCACCGAGCAATGTTCGCAGGAGTTCGTCGAGGCGTCGGCTCGGTGTTCCAGCAGCGAATACGGCGATCGTCTGGGTCTCTGCTCCCAGACCGAAGCCGAAACGGAAGCGTCGGTACTCGTGGAGCACCCAGCACTCGGCGTCGACGAGGTGATCGGCTCGGATCACGATGCGCTCGAATCCGATCGGGCCGAACTGCCAGGCTCGGAGCCAACCGCGTCCCGACCAGATCCCGACTCGGGCTGCGGTGTCTCGTGGCGGCCGCACCGACTCCCACAGCCGCTGGGCATCCAGCAGCGCTTCGCGTGCCGCATCTCGTTCGGGGTCGTTCCCATCGAAGCTGCTCGAGGAACCGCTGGCAACCGGGCCTCCCCTGAGCGCGCCCTTCGACGGATGCTGATGGGCGGCGTGACGCGGCACCTCGGCGTCGACCACGGCCGCGAGGCGGGCCCGGGCTCGCACCACGGCCTCGGCCGCTCGAAGGCTGACGGATTCGTCGACCAGATCGCTCCAGCGGCGCCGATCGCGGCGGGCGATCACCACATCGGCCACTGCGAAGGCGCCGATGGCGACCGCGACCACGCACAGCACGATGACAACAGCAGATACGGGCACCCCGCCGACGTTAGTCAGTGGACGTGACTTCGCCGGCCATCCCCCGTATCACCATGACGTTTCCCCTGTTCAAGGCACTGTCACACCCCACCCTCATACTGTTCTCATGGTCCAAGCACAGCTGCTCCTCCTCCCCAATGACACCAACTGGCACCTCGACCCCTCCACCCGCCGCATCGGCCGTGAAGGGCTCGCTCAGGCTCGTGCGGCCCTGGCCGCAGCCGCCGCCACCCAGGCCACCCAGGCCACCACCATCCCTGCGCAGCGCGAACACTCGCTCGCAGCTTGACCTCAGCCCGGCCCATCGCCCTACGCTGAGGTTCTATGACCACCTCCACCTCCCCCACCGACGTCGTCATCATCGATGCCGTTCGTTCCCCCATCGGCAAGCGCAACGGTGGGCTCTCCACGATGCACCCCGCTGACCTCCTCGGAAAGGTGCAGCAGGCCCTCCTCGAACGCACTGGTGTCGACCCCGCATCCGTCGGCCAGGTCATCACCGGCTGTGTCAGCCAGGTCGGTGAGCAGTCCTTCAACATCGGCCGCCCCGCCTGGCTCCCCGCCGGCCTGCCACAGACCGTCGCCAACACCACGATCGACACCCAGTGCGGTTCGTCCCAGCAGGCGACCAACCTGGCCGCGGCCATGATCGGCAGCGGCGTCGTCGACATCGCCATCGCCTGTGGTGTGGAAACCATGAGCCGCATCCCGATCGGGGTCAACTCCAACAAGGCGCTGGGGCTCGGCGTCCCGATCCCCGCCCCCTACTTCGACGAGTACGAAATGACCTCCCAGTTCGAAGGGGCCGAGCGCATCGCCGACAAGTGGGGCGTCACTCGTGAAGACACCGACGCCTTCGGTCTGCTTTCTCAGCAGCGCGCCGCCCAGGCATGGGCCGAAGATCGGTTCGCCACCCAGATCATTCCGATCGAAGCTCCCGATCGGGGCGAAGACGGCGAACTCCTCGAGACCACCCACACGGTCTCCAAAGACGAGGGCCTGCGCGAGACCACGCTCGAGAAGCTGGCAACGCTCAAGCCGGTCGCCCGCGAAAACGGCGTCCACACCGCGGGTTCGGCGTCGCAGATCTCCGATGGTGCCGCTGCGGTGCTGATGATGTCGGCGGCCAAGGCCGAAGAACTCGGCCTCACGCCGCTGGCTCGTGTCATCGACACCGCCCTCGTCGGTGTCGATCCGGTCCTCATGCTCACCGGCCCCATCGACGCCACTCGCCATCTCCTCGAACGCACCGGTCTCACCCTCGACGACATCGACCTCTTCGAGATCAACGAGGCCTTCGCCTCGGTCGTGCTCGCCTGGGCCACCGAATTCGACACCGACCTCGAAAAGGTCAACCCCAACGGTGGCGCGATCGCGCTCGGCCACCCACTCGGAGGCACCGGCGCCTTCCTCATCACCAAGGCCGTGCACGAGCTCCAACGAGCCGACAAGAACACAGCCCTCATCACCATGTGTTGCGGTGGAGGAATTGGAACAGGAACCATCATCGAGCGCGTCTAGCCGCTCACCGCTGCTCACACTTGCCTTCGTGCTGGTGATCGCAGCAAACAGCCTGGTCGCAGCGAGCTGTACCCCATCGTCACGTACCACGACGAGCACCGATGCCCCGCACGGCATCGTGCTCGCCGTGGTCGACGGCGACACCCTCGATCTCGACATCGAGGGCACCAGCGAGCGGGTTCGGCTCATCGGTATCGACACCCCAGAGTCGGTGTCGAGCACCACCCCCGACCAGTGCTTCGGCGCCGAGGCCACCGAGGCCCTTCGGGGGCTTCTCCCGATCGACACCGTGGTCGACATCGAACGAGACCTCGAGGCCCGAGACCGCTACGGCCGGCTCCTGCTCTACGTCTCTCGGAGCGCTGATCAGCTGTTCGTCAACGAGTGGATGGTCGAACAGGGATTCGCCAACGCCATCACCTACGAGCCCAATGATCAGCTGGCCACGGTGTTCACCCGGGCCGAAGCCGATGCCAGGGCGAACGACCGCGGGCTGTGGGCCCACTGCGATGGGCCGGATCAACCGCTCGAATGAGTACCGTGGCGTCGTGACTCTCGCACTCGAATGCCTCGGCCTTCCTGCCGACGCCCGTTTGGTGATCCTGACCTGCGACGGCCTCGGCTCGTCCAACGCCGCGAACCACGGGATCTACGAGGCGCTACGCCACGGCCTGGGAACCACCTCGGCCATCCAGATGCCCTGCCCCTGGGCTCGTGGGGCCGCAGCCGAATACGGCGGAGAAGACGTCGGCGTGGCCCTGACGCTCAACAGCGAACACGAGCACTACCGCTGGGGCCCGCTCACCCATGCGCCATCACTCCTCGACGGCGACGGCGGCTTTCCCCGCACCCCCGAAGATCTCTGGGATCACGCCGACACCGAAGAGGTGCTGCGCGAATGCCGCGCCCAGGTCGAGCGAGCCGTGCTCTGGGGATTCGACATCTCGCATCTCGACGCCCACCTCGGTGCGCTCTACACCCGCCCCGAGTTCTTCGACATCTATCTCGAGCTGTCGTACGAGTTCCGGCTTCCGATCAGCCTGCCCGACCCATCGGTCGACCTCGGCTTCCCGGCACGCGAACTCGCCGCCGCCGAAGGCGTGCTCATGCCCGACTACGCCGTGAGCATCCCGCAGGGCCACGAGGCACGAAGCCGACTCCAGGCCGCACTCGCCGAGCTCAAGCCCGGTATCACCGAACTCCACGTTCGGCCGGCCACCGACACCCCCGAGCTCCGGGCGATCACGCCCCATTGGGCAGCCAACACCGGCGACGCCCACCTGGTCACCAACGACTCCGTCTTCGCCAAGCTCCTGGCGTCGTCGAACGCCTCCCGCATCGGCTACCGCGAGCTCCGCCAAGCACAGCGCTCGATGAACGACTGAGCGCCAGACTCGAGACAGCCCAGACTCGAGACAGCCCAGACTCGAGACAGCCCAGACTCGAGACAGCCCAGACTCACGACAGCCCAGACTCACGACAGCCCAGACTCACGACAGTTGCTGGTAGACCGCCGGGTCGTCGAGCAGCTGGAGGGCAGCGATGAGATCGCCGGAACGGCCCTCGGGCTTGAAGTCGCCGCGCATGTAGGCCTCGGTGAGGTCGAGCTCGCCTGCGAGCCACGCCGCCCGTTGCGCGCCGGTGAACTGGAAGCGCACATTGGCGCCACCGGGCTCGACGCCCTCGGCGACTCCGAGAACTCGACCGTTCACCAGCTCGACCACCACGGACTTGGTCTTGCCGACTGCCAGCTCGACCACGGCGTTCAACCCGGCGGCGTCGGCGCGGTCGGCGGTGGCGGCGACCAGGGCCGCAGCGAAATCTGCATCGAATCCCGCCATCAGCTTGCTCCCTCGATACCGGCAGTCTCGATACCGGCACTCTCGATACCGGCAGTCTCGATACCGGCAGTCTCGATACCGGCGAACAGATCGGTCTCGGGATCGTGCTCGTCGGGAATCTCACCCACACGTGACCGGGCGAGGATGTAGTCGTCGAACGGGTAGGCCTCGACCGACGCCTCGTCGGTCAGACCGAACCAGAACGATGCCGCCGGATCGATCTGCGTCGCGTGTGCGAGCAGGGCGGCTCGGCGGACGCCGTAGAACTGCGAGATCTCGATCCTGGTGGTGATCCGGTGGTCGAGCGACGGACGCTTGAACCAACGCTCGTCGCTGTAGGGCGACTCGAGCTCGAGTTCGGCGTACTTGGCGTGATGCGCCAGCATCCGGGCCCGGCTCCACACCGAGTAATAGAGCTTCTTGGGTTCCCACGGCGCACCGAGTGCCGGGTACCAGTCGGGGTCGCCGGCGCGGTCGAAGGCGAGCACACTGATGTCGTGGACTCGGAGGTGATCGGGGTGCTGATAGCCCTGCTGATCATCGGCATAGGTGAGGATCACGTGGGGTTTGAGGCGACGAATGATCTCGACCAGGCGTCCGGTGGCTTCGTCGAGGTCGGCCTGGGCGAAGCACGAGGGGTGGGCATTGGGCTCGGTGTCGGCCATGCCGGAGTCTCGATAGCCGAGCCACTCGAGTTCGTGATAGCCGATCGCCTCGACCGAGGCGTGCAGCTCGGACCGTCGAACGGCCGTCAGGTTGGCCCGGACGTCTTCACGTTCCATGGCCGGGTTGAGGATGTCACCGGCCTCACCACCGGTTGCGCAGACCAGATAGGCCTGATGGCCTTCGCTGACGTAGCGGGCAACCGTCGGAGCGCCCTTCGATGCCTCGTCGTCGGGATGAGCATGAACTGAGAGCAACCGTGCCATCCACTGAACATAACGGCGCCGGGAAGTAAGGGCCTCCCCGGGCACTTTGATTCTGCGTCCAGATTTCGGATTGGTCGGGAACCACCCACCGTGTCCGTGGCGTTACTAGGGTCGTATCGACGGAGAGAAGGACATCGTGGACAGTCCAGCAGTGTGGGGCATCATCTGGCTCATCATGGCCGCAGGGTTCGGCGCGGGTGAGATCGTCATCGCCGGCTCCTTCTTCTTGATGCCATTCGCCATCGGTGCCCTGTTGGCAGCCATCGTCAGCCTCATCGGCGCACCCATCCTCGTGGGCTGGCTGTTGTTCCTCGTCGGCAGCGGCGCCTCGTTCTTCGCCCTCAAGCCACTTGCCGCCCGGCTCGACGCCGAACTCCCCAACCCCACGGGTTTCGGAGCCAACCGCCTCATCGGTGCCGAGGGCGTCGTGATCGTCGACATCCTGGGAGGCACCGCCAAGTCCGGCCGGGTCAAGGTCAGCGGCGAAGAATGGTCGGCCGACGGGGGCAACGGCATGGGCATCGCCGCCGGCACCCCGGTCACCATCACCGCCGTCCACGGCACCCGCATCGTGGTCGAACCCACCGCAACACACGGGCTCGGCCCGCTGTAGCAGCCTCGGCCCGCTGTAGCAGCCTCGGCCCGCTGTCGCAGCCTCGGCCCGCTGTCGCTCACACATTCTGTCGCTCTCACACCTCTGCAAGTCACACATCGCCCAACAGAAGGAAATACTCACATGGTCCCGGCCCTGCTCTCGCTGCTCTTCATCGTGGCGATCTTTGCGTTCATCTATGTCGCCGCCGGCGTCAAGATCGTTCGCCCCTACCAGCGAGGCGTCGTCGAACGTCTCGGCAAATACAAAGACACCGCCGACCCCGGCCTGCGAATCATCCTGCCGTTCGTCGAGACCCTCAAGAAGGTCGACATGCGTGAGCAGGTCATCGACGTGCCTCCGCAGGAAGTCATCACCCAAGACAACGTCGCCGTCTCGGTCGACGCTGTCGTCTACTTCGAGCCGACCGACCCCCAGCGTCTGCTCTACAACATCTCGAACTTCGTGCTCGCCGTCACCAAGTTGGCGCAGACCAACCTCCGAAACGTCATCGGCGAGATGAGCCTCGATCAGGCGTTCACCTCCCGAGAGCGGGTCAACGCCGCACTCCGACAGATCCTCGACGACGCCACCGACAAGTGGGGCGTCCGGGTGGTCCGAGTCGAGATCCAGCGCATCGATCCACCGGCCGACGTCATGCACGCCATGCACGAACAGATGAAGGCCGAACGTACTCGTCGCGCCGTGGTCACCGAGGCCGAAGGCGCACGAGAAGCTGCCATCACCCGGGCACAGGGCGACAAGGAATCGGCCATCCTCACCGCCGAGGGTCAACGTCAGAAGGACATCCTCAACGCCGAAGGTGAAGCACAGGCCGTGCGCACCAGGGCCGAGGCCGAGCAATTCCGTGAGCAGGTGGTCGCCGAAGGTGAGGCACAGGCCATCCGCTCGGTCTACACCGCCATCCTCGAATCGGGCACCGACGACCGTGTCGTCGCCATCAAGTACCTCGAGTCGCTCAAGGCGATCGCCGACGGCAACGCCACCAAGATCTTCCTCCCAGCCGACATGAGTTCGTCGATGGGCGCCATCGGCGGTATCGCCGAACTCTTCGGCGGCGGCTTCGGCCCCCAGACCGCAACGCCGAGATCGCCTGGTTCGGGTCAGACCCCGGCCGTCTCGGCCACGTCGTCTGCACCGACTCGACCAGCTCCGGCCGCTCGACCCGCAGCCACACAGCCTGCGCCTCGACAGGCAGCACCGCTGCAGGCCGCGCCACCCCGCCCGGCACCACCGGCGGCTCAGACGCCTCCCCCGCCTCCCGGCGGTCGACGCTGAGCGATCTGAGCGCGCTCAGCGCTCGGAGGAGCCAAGCGGCGTGAGTTCGATCTCGCCGTCGTCGTCTTCGGCGTAGTGCCAACCGAGGAGTTCGGCGAGCGCTGCTCGCCCCTCCTCGGGGCCGCTGGCGAGCACCAGGTCGCCGCCTCGAAGCTCGACGTGCTTGCGAGGCCGATACCAGTAGCGGCCCTCGCGTTCGATCGCCAACACGTTGAAGCCGGGCTCGATCGGAAGTTCGAGCTCGGCCAGCGTTCGGCCGTGGACCTGGGCCCCGGGGGCGACCGGCATCCTGACCACGACGTCGTCGGTGTCGCCGAGCGCGATCCCGAGCACCGGGTGGAGCTCGGTCGACTGCTCGATCATCCAGACCATGGCCTGCGCCTGGTCGCCGATGTCTTCGGCTGCGGCCCCGAGATGCAGCAGGCCACGCAACGGGGCCGGATCGGCACCGTCGGTCGCACAGCGCAGCACCCACAGTTCGAGCCGATGGTTCATCTCGTCGAGACGGTCCTCGAGGTGGCGCACCTCGGCAGCAAGGCTTCGATCTCGGTAGATCAGCGCCGAATAGGCCAGGCCGACGGCGACCTCGGAGAGGTTTTTCATCTCGATGAGGGTGTCGACTGCTCGGTCGAGGTCGGTCAGCACCGCGGATTCGACCGGCGGCGGAGGATTCCACATCGGCGCGCCAGCGAGCTCTCGGAGCCGAGCGATCCCGTCGGGTGAGCCACGAAGGAACAGCACGTCGCCCGATTGCAGGATCTCGTCGCCACCAGGATCGACCAACCAGGAGCGAGCACGGCGGATCGCCATGATCCTCATACCGGTGACGACCGGCAGCTCGAACGCCGACACCGGTCGGTTGGCGAAGTGCGAGCCGCTGGCGACCTCGACCCGATGCGAGACCTCTTCGGCGTCGGAGAGATCCATCACGAGCTCACGGGGGATCCCGAGGCGTCGGGTGACGATCCGAGCGATGTCGACGGCGTCGTTGGCGATGCGCTCGAGAGCCGAGATGACCTGCAGGACCGAGGCCATGGCCTCGGCTTCGCGTGGGTTGCGGACCGCCACGATGCACAGGGTTCGCATGCGGTGGACCAGGCCGGAGATCTCGTCTTCCAGGCCGTCGACCTCGTCGGCCATGTCGGCGTCGTCGAAGTACAGCGCGGCGTAGGCCAGGTCGACCATCAGCTCGCTGGTGTCTTTGGCCTCGGCGAGCATTTCCCTGAGATTGCGCGATTCCATCCGAGCGATCATGCCACGCCAAACAGCCTGAGCGCCGCAACGAAGGTGGACGCTCCGATCACATCGAGGCTCGCCGACACGAGCGGGATGCCGTGATTGTCGGGATCGAGGCCGAACCGTACGACGAGAAGGGTGCCGTAGTAGGCGATCATGGCCACGAAGGTGGTCACGACCAGACCGCCGGTCACGGCGACCAGCAGCAGATCGAGGGAACCGGGCGAGGTCTTGCCGAACCAATCGCCGACCACTGCGGCGGTCAGCGAGACGTACCCGAAGATCGGCAACGCCAAGACGAAGGCGATCTTGATGTCGTCTCTCGCTTCACCTTCGGGAATCCATGCTCGCTCGATGAAGCCGAGGTGGACCTTCGTGGCGAGGCGACTCGACAGGATTCCGCCCAGCGCACCGGCAGCACTCAGGAAGCCGGGCAACATCACCAGGAGCACGGTGTAGGTGAGGAACTGGTCGATCGACTTCTCCAACAGCAGACCGGCGACGAGGCTCATGCTTCCGGCGACGACCAGGACCGGCAGCGATTCGAGTGCGATTCGTTTGCAGAGGTCGAAGCTCGATCGCACGAGGACGAGTCCGGCGATGAGGGCGACGGCCACGAACGACCCTGCCAGGGTGTTGGTGAGATTGCCGCGCTGGATGAAGGTCGTGGCGATGAGCAGGGCGGGAAGCGTCACGAAGTCGCCCGACGCAGACACCAGGGGCGCCGTCACGTTGTCGAGGTCCCACCCGAAACGCGCCGACCCGACGGCGAGACCCAGCGTGATGGCGAGCACCACCAACGCGGCCATGAGCCCACCCAGCACCGACACCACGATGAAATCCGCCAGACCGATCGGATTCGCTCCGGTGTCGACGAGCAACACGAACGCCTCGGCGAGAAACGACAGGACGACGGCAGCGCCGAGTGAGGAGAGGACCGATGCCAGCACGTTCTGGCCGAGGACGGAGTCGACCCGCCAGGTCCAGTTGAGCGTGCCCATCCGGATCGCCGTCGACAATCGCCCACCGAGCGGCCCGAAGACGTTGCCGTTCAGGCCGATCGCGGCGGGGATGAACAACAGGAGTCCGGGGAACTCCCGGAACTTCGACTCGAACGCCGCGATCGTGAAGCCGGTGATCAGACTGGTGGTCGCCGACAGCAGCAGGGCAACGAGACTCTGGGCTGCGTCATCGCGTGCAGGCCCCAGGAAGTTGCGCAGCGGGCGCCACCTCCGGGCCGACAATTTCGCGCTGACGACTGACACCACGTTCTCCAACGTCGAGAGTGAACGCATCCGACAAAACCATGTCGACGCAACCCGGCGACATCGGCAGCATCGTAGCGACCACTACCCTGACGTCCTGTGCCCCGCCTGCTGCCACTGACGTCTCGAACCTTCGCCAGCGCCTTCCGCCGATTCGCCACGGGACTGATGGCGGTCGCCGCCGTCTCCAGCATCGCCGCCGCCTGCGCGTCTGACGGCCGCGAGCTCGCCGAAGGTCGCTCCTGGCAGACCACGACCACCCGTCCGCTCCCGCCGACCTCGGCACCGCCTCAGTCGGAGGGCGCAACCGGCCTCCTCCTGACGAGCCCAGATTTCGAGCCGGGCGGGCTCGCCCCGCTCGACGCCACCTGCGCCGGGGCCAACCTCCCTCCCTCGCTCGAATGGAACCTGGCAGGCTCGGCACCGACCGACACCGCCGAGTGGGCCGTCAGCCTCAGCGACCAGACCGACCCCGAGAATCCACTGCTGCTCTGGCTGGTCGTCGGGATCGAGCCCACGGTCGGCCAGCTGGTGTCTGGTGACCTCGGCCTGGCCGACGAGACGCTGAACGACTACGGGCAGCTGGGCTACGGCAATCCCTGCATCGAGACTCTGTCGGCCGGTCGACGCGATCTCCAGTTCCGGATCTACGCACTCGCCCAGTCCTCGGGCATCGAGCCAGGAGCTCCCGGCAACGAATCGTGGGATCGGGTCGCCGCCATGGCCAACGACTCCGCCACGCTCCTGATGCAGGTCGACGCCAATCCCTGATCCAGCAGTCAGATCAGGCGATGACCTTGGCCTGCCGAAGCTCGGCGATTTGGTCGGGCGAGTAGCCGATCTCGGCCAGCACCTCGTCGGAGTGTTGGCCGAGCAGCGGCGCACCACCGGCGGGATCCGACTGCTTCCCACCGAAGCGGGCGGCCGGGCGCGGTTCTCGAACACGTCCGATCGCCCCGGCGTCGTGTTCGATGATCGAGCGATTGTGCTCGACCTGTGGATCGAGGTGCACACGATCGAGCGGCACCACAGGGCCACCAGGGAGATCGTGTTCGCGCATCATCGCCAAGACCGCTTGGGTGTCGAGCGTCGAGAACAGCCCATCGACGACATCGGCGAGTACCTCGCAGTTCTCCATCCGGAGCGAATAGGTCTCGAATCGTGGATCGTCGAGCAGCGACGGATCGATGGCGTTCGCCAGTTTCGGCCAGGTGGTGTTCGCCGCCAGGTTGAGCGTCACCCAGCCGTCGGCCGTCTTGCGGGGTGAGTAGTTGTGGCCCATCGGCGGGGTCCGCTCCACGTCGTCGCCGATGAGCGTGTCGTTCCACATCCCATCGGGCCACAGGAACTGGAGTCCGGCGTCGAGCATGTTGATCTCGATCAGCTGGCCGGAACCGGTCCGTTCTCGGACGAACAGCGCAGCCGTGATGGCCTGGGCGACCGTCAGGGCTGTCGCCTTGTCGATCACGAGGTTCTTCGCCAGAACCGGCTCGCCACCGGCTCCCTCGACGAAAGCCATGCCCGAGATGCCCTGGATGACGTAGTCGTAGACCATCTGGTCGGCATAGGGCCCGTCGTTGCCGAAGCCCGAGACCGACACGTAGATCAGCCGGGGGTTCGCCTCCATCATCTCGGCGGGGCCGATCCCCATGCGATCGACGGCTCCCGGTCGGAAATTCTGGAGGAAGACGTCGGCCGATCCGATCAGCCGTTGCATCGCCGCGACACCGTCGGCCTTTTTCGTGTCGAGCGAAATCGACCGCTTGCCACGGTTACACATGGCGAACACCGACCCGAGCTCGTTGCGCTGATCACCGAGGTAGCGCATTCGGTCACCGACCTCGTTGGCCAGTTCGACCTTGACGACGTCGGCGCCCTGATCGCTGAGCAACGACGCAGCGAACGGCGCCGAGATCATCTGTGCCGCTTCGACGATTCGGATTCCCTCGAGTGGTCGCATCCCCTGAGTTCTAGTCGAACCCGAAGCTCCGAGCCCGAGTCGGCTTGGTGACGAGATGCTTCCTCGCTCTAAGGTCGCGTCCGATGGGACGTATGACATGACTGGCAGTCCGAACACAGGCACTCCGAACACCGGACCCCTCAACACGGGGCCGGTCAACAACACCGGCCGCCCAGGGGCCGGCGAATCGTTCGACCCGGCCACGGTCCCCGTCTCCCACGCCGCCACCGTCATGCTCCTCGCCGATCTCCCAGCGGAGGGCGCCGGCCCCGACCCGGAGCTGCACGTGTTGATGCTGCGCCGGACCGCTCGTGTGGTGTTCGCTCCCGCAGCCTGGGTGTTTCCCGGCGGTCGAGTCGACCCCGAAGACCATCTCGACGACTTCGACACCATGTTCACCGGCCTCAGCGACGCCACCGCCACCGAGATTCTCGATGTGCCGACCGGAGGACTCGCCTGGTGGCTCGCAGCCTGCCGCGAGACCTTCGAAGAGGCCGGGCTCTTGCTGGCAGCCGGCGATGCCGACGTCGATCTGGCCGAGATGAGGCGCCGTGTCCGCGAAGACGAAACGGTCTTCGCCGACCTGGTCCTCGAACACGGAATCACCCTCGATGCATCCGCCATCGAGGAAGTCGCTCGCTTCATCACCCCGCTCGGCTCGCCCCGGCGGTTCGACGCCCGGTTCTTCGTCGCCCGAGCGCCCGCCGATCAGATCCCCGAGCACGACGACGGCGAGATCGTGGCGTGGGAATGGATCCGTCCGGCCGATGCGCTCGCTCGTTGGTCCGTCGGCGAATTCGAGATGATCTCCCCCACCGTTCGGATGGTCGCGAGCCTCGAGCGGTTCGATTCTGCCGACGCCGTGATGGCCGCAGCGGCACGACGATCGCCCTATCAACGGGTCCGGGTGATCGATCCGAAGGGGGCCTACACCGTCGTCCTTCCGGGGGAACCTGGTTATGAGACGGCCGAGCTCGAAGTGGAATCGGGCTGGGTACGCCTTTCATCCCGTTAGCCTGGCGTGTCCACAAGTTTCGGTGTAACCACACCGCGACTCGAGCCGCCCATCGGGCCGCTTGCAATACACCTCTGAGGTAGCCGCAATGGCGACACGCTCTGACCTTCGAAACGTGGCCATCGTGGCCCACGTCGACCACGGCAAGACCACCCTGGTCGATGCCATGCTCCGCCAGACGGGCGCGTTCCGCGTCAACGAGGCCGTGACAGAACGCGTCATGGACTCCGGTGACCTCGAGAAGGAAAAGGGCATCACGATTCTGGCCAAGAACACCTCGGTGGTCTGGAACGACGTCACGCTCAACATCGTCGACACCCCAGGCCACGCCGACTTCGGTGGCGAGGTCGAGCGGGCACTCACCATGGTCGACGGCATCGTCCTCCTGGTCGACGCAGCCGAAGGCCCCCTCCCCCAGACCCGTTTCGTGCTTCGCAAGGCGCTGGCTCGTGACCTCCCCGTGATCCTCGTGATCAACAAGGTCGACCGCCCCGACGCCCGCATCGCCGAGGTCGTCAACGAGGTCTACGAACTGTTCCTCGACATCGACGCCCGAGACGACCAGATCGAGTTCCCCATCGTCTACTGCGCCGCCCGAGACGGCTGGGCCTCCCTCGAAGACGACGTCAAGGGTGAAAACCTCGAGCCGCTCTTCAAGCTCATCGTCGATCACGTCCCGGCACCCTCCTATGAAGAGGGTCACCCGCTGCAGGCCTGGGTCACAAACCTCGACTCCTCGCCCTACCTCGGCCGCCTCGCACTCTGTCGCATCATGAACGGCACCCTCACCAAGGGTCAGTCGGTCTCGCTCAGCCGAGTCGACGGCTCGATCCAGCGGGTGAAGCTCAGTGAGCTCTACCTCACCGAGGCGCTCACCCGTGTCCCGGCCGAATCTGCCGGCCCTGGTGACCTCGTCGCCGTCGCCGGCGTCGAAGACATCCTCATCGGTGAGACCCTGGTCGACGCCGAGGATCCTCGCCCGATGCCCGTCATCGAGGTCGATCAGCCCGCCCTGTCGATGACCATCGGCATCAACACCTCACCGCTCGCCGGCAGCAGTGGCTCGAAGCTCACCGCCCGCCTGGTCAAGGGCCGCATCGACGCCGAACTCGTCGGCAACATGAGCCTTCGGGTTCTGCCCACCGAGCGTCCCGATGCCTGGGAAGTCCAGGCTCGTGGTGAGCTCCAGCTCGCCATCCTGGTCGAGCAGATGCGTCGCGAAGGATTCGAGCTCACGGTCGGCAAGCCGCAGGTCGTGGTCAAGGAGATCGACGGCAAGGTCCACGAACCGGTGGAACGTGTCACGATCGACGTCCCCGAGGAATACCTCGGCGCCGTCACCCAGCTCCTCGCAGCTCGTAAGGGCTCGATGGCCAACATGGTCAACCACGGCACCGGCTGGGTCCGGCTCGACTACCTGGTCCCCGCTCGCGGGCTCATCGGGTTCCGGACCGAGTTCATGACCGAGACTCGTGGCACCGGCGTGCTCAACCAGAGCTTCGAAGGTTACGAGCCGTGGTACGGCGAGATTCGGGTGCGTCGCACCGGCTCGCTCGTCGCCGACCGCAAGGGTCCGGTCACCGCCTACTCCCTCATCTCCCTCCAGGAGCGGGCCCAGATGCTCGTGTCCCCGACCGTCGATGTCTACACCGGCATGATCGTGGGCGAAAACAGCCGTACCGAAGACATGGACGTCAACGTCTGTCGTGAAAAGCAGCTCACCAACCACCGAGCCGCCGCCTCCGACCAGACCGTCAAGCTGACGCCGCCGAAGGTCTTGTCGCTCGAGCAGGCGCTCGAGTTCATCGCCGACGACGAGTGTGTCGAGGTCACTCCCGACCACGTCCGCCTTCGCAAGGTCGAGCTCGACCCGATCGCCCGCGCACGAGTCACCAAGGCCCGCAAGGCAGCCGCCCAGTCGGCCAACGCCTAGGTCCACCCGTTCGCGCCACTCGCGGGCCTCATGTGAGACCCGCGAGTGTGCAACAGTCGTTGTTCAGAGTATTCGTTCAGAGCATCGAGCTCCGAGCGTGTGAACTCAGCCGCCGAACTGTGAAAGCGGGATGTCGCAGGTCTCGAGGGTCTCGAGGAACGACACCATCAGCTCGCTGTCGAGCTCGGCTTCGTCGCCGGCGAAGCCGACCATCATGAGCCCGAGAATGTCGCCGTTGCCGATGACACACATGGCCTGTTCCATCGTGAGGTCACTCGACTCGACGATGCCCTCGGCCATGAGCTGCTGACCGGCTTCGGTGTTGAGAAGCATCTCGAACTGCCCGAATTCGGCCTCGGTCATCGCCAGCTCCTCGAGGAGGATGGCCTTCTCTTCGGGCGTGATGCCGTCGAGCAGGCTGGTCCCGTCGGTCTCGGCCGGAGCCGCCGTGGTGGTGGTCTCCTCTTCGACCGGCTCAGCGGCGGTGGTCGTGGTCTCTTCTTCGGCCGATTCGGCGGTGGTGGTGGTTTCTTCGACGGCGGCGGTGGTCTCGGTCGAAGACTCGAGTCCGCTCTCGTCGGAGTCGCTCGACGAGGAACCGCAGGCTCCCAACATCAGCGCAGCAGCGAACAGGAGCGACCCCATTCGAGCAGTCTTGCTCCGAGTGATCCTGCTTTGGGCGGTCTGCATTCGTTCGGTGTCCTTCATCATCTGTTGATCCCCTCCAGGAGTGAGCGATCCGGGTTGTGGTTTGAGCGGAACGCTCGTGAGAAACGTACCTGCTTCATCATCGGCAGATGGGTCACACCTATTGAGTTTCGTCACACAAGTCGTGAAAGAACGACCGAGCCCAGTGCGCTGATCGCTGCGGCCGAGATGATCGCCATCGAATACCCTGGCCCATCGATCAGCAGCCCGGCGATGGGAGGACCACAGAGGCTCCCGAAGGCCGCCGATGTGTAGAGCGTGCCCAGCGTGCCGCCGAGATTGTCGAGCCCGAACCGGGTGGCGACCACCGCAGGCGAGATGGCGATGAAGCCGCCATATCCGAGTCCCAACACCACGGCATAGAGGGCGAGCAGCCCGTAGCTCGACCCTGCGACCAGCCAGATCAAGTGGCTGAGCGCCATCACGGCGAACGACACCCGATAGAGCCGCATCGGACCGAGCCGATCGGCCATGCCGCCCAGACCCAGCCGACCGATCACACTCGAGCCACCGATCAGTCCCACCAGGCTCGCCGCCGAGACCGACCCGATCCCCCGCTCCTCGGCATAGGTGGCGACGAAGACGAACGGCACGAAGAGTCCGAAGGTCACACACAGGCTCGACACATACAGCAGCCGAAACTCCGACAGCGTGAAGAGCTCACGGATCGATCGAGGGGTGGCCGACGGTTGGGCTGCCGGCCCGAACCGGGCGGGAATCGACGCCAGCAGCAGCAGGGCGGCACATCCCACTGCGTAGATGACGAAGGTGGTGCGCCACGACGTGACCTCGATCAGGCGAGCCGACAACGGGGCACCGACGAGGGTTCCCAGACCGATGCCGGCAACCGCCACACCCATGGCCATCGCTCGGCGCTTCTCGAACCAGCCGCCGACCGTGGCCACCATCGGGACGTACCCACAGGCAATCGCAAGACCGACCCCGACCCCGTAGGTCACGTATCCGAGGAAAAGATTCGGCGTGGCCGCCGTGGCCAAGAGCCCGACGAAGATCGACCCGGCACCCAGCCAGAGCACCGGCCGAGGGCCCAATCGGTCGGCCAGCTTGCCGGTGAACGGCGCCAGGATGAACGACAGGGCGATGGTGATGCTGAAGACCAGCGCCGTGGCTCCCGATCCCGAATCGAACTCGTCGGCCATCGGCTTGAAGAAGGTGCCGAAGCTGTAGCCGACACCGAAGACCGCGAACATCGACGTGACGGCAGCCAGCACCACCAGCCACCCTCTCGCGCTGTCGAGTTCGTCGGTCGGCGATCCCCCGAGAGCTGTGTCAATCGTCACCGCGTGACGCTACCCCGCACCCCGTCGCCACACCATCCGCCCAAACCATCTCCTCGCCGCACTCTCACCCATCACCGGAAGTCCCGGCACTCTCACCCATCACCGGAAGTCCCGGCACTCTCACCCATCACCGGAAGTCCCGGCTCATTGCCGAGGCAGCATCTCGGACCTCGGTCGAGGTGGGGTCGACTCGACCCTCGACCTCGTTGGTGATGGGCAGCGCCTCGATTCGTTCGGCGACGATGTTGACCACCGCCCCCTGACGCTGGACACGACCACGAATCAGGAGTGCGGGGGCGTTGCGAGCCACACGTCGATAACGGGTCCAGCAACCGACCGAGACCACCACGTTGATGAGCCCGGTTTCGTCTTCGAGACCGATGAAGGTGGTGCCCGATGCAGTGGCCGGGCGCTGCCGGTGCGTCACGACGCCGGCGATCCAGACCTTCGAGGCGTCTTCGCAGGTGGCGAGGTCGCAGGCTCGCACCGCACCCCGTCGGTCGAGGTCGTCGCGCAGGAACCGGGTGGGATGCCCGTCGGGTGCGACTCCGGTTGCCCACAGATCGATCAGTGCCTCTTCCTTGTCGCCCATCCCCGGCAGCTGAGGGGCGTGTGTCCCGGTGACGATGCCCTCGAGCCGGCCTCGCCCCGTGGCCTGGGCGACGGCACCTGCGGTCCACAAGGCCTGCCGCCGGTTGACCGAGGCGAGCGAGTCGAAGGCACCTGAGCTCGCCAGGGCCTCCAGCTGTTCACGATTGGCACCGGTGCGTCGCGCAACGTCTTCGATCGAGACGTACAGACGGGCTCCATCTGCCCGCTCGGCCACCATCGCCTTGGCCAACTCGTCGCCGATGTGGCGAACCGAACCGAGGCCGAGCCGGACGGCCCATCCATGATCGAGACGTTCCGCCGCGATCGACTGCGCCCCCGGAGCCGTGATCTCGGGCGGGCCAGCCCCTGGCCCAGATCCCGCCCCAGACTCGAGCGATGCGTGGTCGAGCGAGACGTTGATGTCGGGGGTGAGGGTCGGCACCCCGTGTCGACGGGCGTCTTGCACCAACGAGTGGGGTGAGTAGAACCCCATCGGCTGCGCCCGCAACAACGCCGCACAGAACGCCGCCGGATAGTGGAGCTTCAGCCACGACGACGCATAGACCAGATAGGCGAAACTGATCGAGTGGCTCTCGGGGAAGCCATAGTTGGCGAACGCTGCGAGCTTGTTCCAGATCTGCTCACCGATGGTGCTGCCCGTCGCCGGGTCGTCGACGATGCCGCGCTCGGCCATGCCCTCGAAGAACCGCAGACGCAGACGCTCCATACGGGCACGGCTGCGTTTCGATCCCATGGCCTGCCGCAGTTCGTCGGCTTCGCCGGGAGAGAAACCGGCGACGTCGATCGCCATCTGCATCAATTGCTCTTGGAACAGCGGGATCCCGAGCGTCTTCTCCAACGCCCCCTCGAGGAGGGGATGGAGATAGGTCACCGGTTCTTCGCCGTTGCGGCGACGAATGTAGGGGTGCACCGAGCCGCCCTGGATCGGACCCGGTCGGATCAGTGCGACCTCGACCACGAGGTCGTAGAAGTTGCGTGGTTTGAGGCGAGGCAGGGTCGACATCTGTGCCCGGGACTCCACCTGGAAGACACCGACCGAATCGGCTCGGCACAACATGTCGTAGACCGCGTCTTCCTGCGGGATGGCTGCGAGATCGACCGGCTCGCCGTATTCGGGAATGTGATGCTCGGTCACGAGATCGACCGCATAGTGCAGTGCCGACAACATGCCGAGCCCGAGCAGATCGAACTTCACCAGACCGGCCGCAGCACAGTCGTCTTTGTCCCACTGGAGCACCGTGCGCTTTTCCATTCGGGCACGCTCGACCGGGCACACCTCGATCACCGGACGGTCGCACATCACCATGCCCCCGGAGTGGATACCGAGGTGCCGTGGCAGGTCTTCGAACTGTTTGGCCAGTTCGAAGACGTCGTCGGGCAGATCGGTCGGGTTGTGGGCTGGCTGGTTCTGGGCTGGCTGGCGCTTGAGGCCGGACCAACGATCGGTCGCCTTCGAGAAGGCGTCTTGTTGCCCGGGTGCATACCCGAGGGCTTTTGCTGCGTCTCGGATCGCCGACTTGGCCCGGTAGGTGATGACGTTGGCCACCTGGGCGGCGTGGCGACGACCATGCCGCTCGTAGACGTACTGGATCGCTTCTTCTCGACGATCGGATTCGATGTCGAGATCGATGTCGGGCGGACCGTCGCGTTCGGGTGAGAGGAACCGCTCGAACAACAGCCCGAGCGAGACGGCGTCGGCCTTGGTGATCCCGAGCACGTAACACACCGCCGAGTTGGCTGCGGACCCCCTCCCCTGGCAGAAGATGTCGTTGCGTCGACAGAAGTCGACGATGTCCCACACCACCAGGAAGTAGCCGGGGAAGCCGAGATGCTCGATGAGATCGAGCTCACGGTCGAGCTGTTTCCACGCTCCCGGCACGTATTCGTCTGACCGGGTGCCGTATCGATGCACCGCGGCTTCTTCGACCAGTCGGCGAAGAAACCCCATCTCGGTGAGCCCATCGGGGCAGGGAAACGGCGGGAGTCTCGGAGCGACCAATGCGAGATCGAACGCACAGTTGCGGCCGAGCTCGGCGGCCTGCTCGACGACCCCGGGATACCGAGCGAACCGGCGAAGCTGCTCGTCGCCCGATCGGAGGTGGGCACTCGAGGTGGCAGGCAACCACCCCTCCATCTCGGCCAGGCTGCGACGAGCACGCACCGCAGCCATGGCGGTGGCCAATCGACGATCGGCCGGGGTTGCGTAGTGCACGTTGTTGGTGGCCACGATGTCGACACCCGCCCGCATGGCCAGTTCGACCAGTGCATCGTTTCGGGCGCTGTCGAGCGGGCCACCGTGGTCCCAGAGTTCGACCGCAACGTTCGCTCGACCGAATCGACCGATCAATGAGTCGAGCACACGACTGGCAGCTGCCGGTCCTTCTCGCTCGAGTGACCGAGGGACCGCTCCCTTCCGGCAGCCGGTGAGTACCTGCCAGTGGGCTTCTTCGCCCGGCACGAGCCACTGGTCGAGCGATGACATCGAGAAGCGGGGAGCGCCCTTCTCGCCCGCCAATTGCGCCTCGCTGATGACACGAGCCAGCGCGGCATACCCCTTGGGGTCTCGGGCCAACACGAGAAGGTGGGTGCCGTCGGGGTCGGGTTGGGCTTGGGAGATGTCGAGCTTGTCGACGGTGAGTTCGGCACCGAACACCGTGGGGAGCCCGACCGCCCTCGCAGCCTCGGCGAACCGGACCACCCCGTAGAACCCGTTGTGATCGGTGAGCGCCAACGCCTCGTGCCCGAGCCTGGCCGATTCTTCGACCAAGGCCTCGGGGTCGCTTGCCCCATCGAGAAAACTGAACGACGAATGACAGTGCAGCTCGGCGTATGGGGTGACCACCCGACGTCGAGCCGCGACAGGGGCTTCGTATGGCTGCCGCTTACGCGACCACGCCGGCGAATCACCGCCATCGGCCCCTTCGGGTCGAGCATCGGTGGAGTCGCTCGGACGCGAGCCGCGATCAGAGAGTTGAGCCTCGAGGTCTCGCCACGGCATCGATGAGTTCTGCCAGCCCATGCCGACACCGTACCGAACATCTGTTCGATTGAAAAGGGTGGACTCAGGCCTTGGGCGGGCTACTACCACCGTTGTCGCCGCCGGTGGCATCGGGATCGGCGGGGTGTCCGCCACTGGTGGGTGGGGATCTGAACGTGGCCGATGGCGGTGCGTGACTCTGGAGATGCCCGACGACGACGTCGGTGCCGTACGAATCGTAGGTTTCCATGCCGGCGGTCCACACCCCGCGGCCTGACCATTCGCTTCGATTCTTTGGTGAGATCTCGGGCGGTATCGGCACTCCGGTCAGGGCCATGATCCGACCACGGTGGTCTCTGATCACGATCTCGGACCGATCGTCGGAGAACTCGACCGTGGCACCAGCGGCATGGAGCGCCCGGTGATGGAACGGGCAGAGGAAGACCATGTCGGAGAACAGGGTTTCCGGTTTCTTCGTGAACGGCACGGAGTGGTGGGCTTCGAGCACGCCGGCTCGATCACACCCGGCTGCGCCGCAACATCGCTGTTCGACGGCCATGGCTCGACGCATCCACGGTGGAGCCACCCGAGCCTTCGACGACACCCACAGCGGGTGCCCGTCACGGGTCACCATCCAGAGGGCCGACAGTTCGCCGTGGATGGCGTCGAGTTCGGCCTCGGTCACCGGCGGTCCGTGCTGGATCGACACGCCGGTGGGCATGGGATCGACACCCCCGTCGGCGGGCTTGGCATGGTCGTCTCGATCGGCGCAGTCGGGGACATCCGACGAGCGGCGTTCTTGCCACGCTCGGAAGACGTCGACATCGATCTGCAGGACGGCCAGGAATCGATCCGAGGGCGGCCGAGGTCCGAGTTCGAGCAACGACAGCAAGGCGGCTGCCGACGTGGCGGTCTTCCCCGATTGTTCGAAGAGCTCCTGGCGCCGTTGCTCGAGCAGCTTCGACACCAGCTCGCCATTGGTCGCGTGCAAGAATCCTCGTACTTCGAAGCCGTCGGCCTTGGGTCGCAGAGAAAGCGATTCGGTCCGCTCGGGTGCTTCGCCGGCGGCACGTTGGCCTCGCTTGAAGGTGGAGACCACTCCGACCATGGCATCGGCCGTGGCATGGCGTGACTGCTCGACCAGATCGGCTTCGGTCTCGGGGGTTGCGACGTCGGCAAGCGCAGCGGCGACGGGCATCGAGACCTCGCCGTGCTCGAAGGCGGCCGACAGCTCGGGAAGGTCGGGAATGCGATCGGCGACCGCGACCAGACGCCGGGCCTCGGCGCCGGTGAGCTTGAGCTGGCAGGCCAAACGGTGTGCCGGAGTGCGCCAGCCCCACCCCCAACCCTGGCTCGCCTGGAACAGCCCCAGCAGTTCGGTGGTGTTGGATGCGAGCTCGGCCTGGTCGGCGTTGATCCGCCCGACGAGTTTCTGCGACGACTCGATCAGTTCCTCGATGCGCTGCTCGCGCTCGTCGTGATCGAGCTGGAGGAATCGGCCACCCTCACGATGGGTGCCACGTTCCCGACAGCCGGGCAGCTCGAACGCCGAAACCGCCCGGGGCTCGTCGACACGACACCCACCACCGCGACTTCCGCCACTTCCCTCACCGCTGTTCCCCTCGCCGTGATCCCCACCTGCCATACAACCCAGTATGAACAAGGCCTGTGACAGTCATGCCCGAGCACACTCCGTCGAAGGTCACCCCGCACCGTCGTAGCTGGTCATCGGCAGCTGGTCATCAACAGCTGGTCATCGGGCACCACGTTCGATCGACATCAGCCGGGCGGCTAGTTTTCGATCACCGGAGAACAGAGAGGCCAACCCACCATGCCCTCCGCCACGCCCTCGAATCAGCTCGTCGACGAGATCGCCGTCGCCATCGCGTCTGCTGCCACCGACCATGTCGGCCTGGCGCTCGGCATCGAGCTCGCCGGTCTCCTCGACGTACCGCTGCGCCTGATCCATGTGACCGTGCCGTCTGACTCGGGAGGAGACGGTTCAGAGCTCGACGTCGACCCGCTCGACCATCACCTCCAGACGACCGCGCCGAACATCACCACGAGCATCACCAGCGTCGAAGCCGCCGATGTCGTCTCCGGACTCGTCGGCGAGCTCGAGCCCAGATCGTTGGTCGTCCTCGAGTCGAACAATGCCAGCCGCTGGTCGGGCAAGACCTCGGTGGCCGAGCATGTTCTCGACGCCTTCCCCGGCCTGGTCGTCATGACCGGACCGGCGTTCGATCCCACCGGCGCGCTGGGTCGACGAGTGCTGATCGCCCTCGACGGCTCCGTCGACGCCGAGCGAGCGCTCCCGGTTGCCGGCCGCCTCGCCGAATTCATGGACCAGCCGGTCCTCGCCACACGAATCGTGCCCACCTCGGCCGACGCCACGGCCAAGAACACCGCGACCGACTACCTCGAAGCGATCGCCGGGAGGCTCCCGAACGCGACCGTCATCACCCCGACATCCAACGACCCGATCTCTGCCATTCTCGACGCGTCGAACGACGAGGTCGGACTGATCGTGTTGTCGTCGCACGGCGACCGCGCCAGCGAACGATCGACCATCAGCCGCACCAGCATGGGGCTGGTCCAGAGCGCAACCGTGCCGGTCTTGCTGGTCGGCCCCGAGGTGTCCTGGAGCGAGACGTCCTGAGCGAGACGTCCTGAGGCGAGCCCGAGCTCAGCTCGTCAGATCGATGACGCTGTTCTGGGGATCGCCCGACACACCGGTGTCGGAATCGAGGAACCACACGCCACCGTCGCCGAGGTACTTGAACTCGACGAGTGCTGGGAGTTCGACGTCGATCTTGACGCTTCGCGTGCCGTTCGAGCGCTTCTTCAGCGGGTGAGCCAAGGGGTCCCAACCGTTGAACGTTCCAGCGACCGAAACCGAGTCAGGGAATTCTTCCAGCCGAAGCGAGAAGGTGATGCTGGCTTTGGTCGCCTGCTTGTTGGTCTGCACCTTGATCATGTCGACCTCCTTGTCGCCGGGAAGCCTACGAGCCCCGGATCTGCCAGCGTCGCGAAATCCGTCCCGAAATTTGGCGTTCACAGAACCCGGCTGCTACAGCGAGTCGCTCGGCGCGAACTGTCGCATTGGTCACTCGTCACCTAACATCCGCAAATGGGGACAGCACTCGACATCGCACAGGCACTACAGGAGATCGTTCGGATCCCGAGCGTGAATCCGCTGCAGGCCGGACCGAGGTCCGGCGAGGGCGGCGAGACCGCGCTTGCCGAATGGATGGCAGCGAAGGCAAGTGACCTCGGCGCAAAGGTCACCCTCGACGAGGTCTTGCCCGGCCGGCCGAACGTCTATGCCCGTTTCGACGGCCAGAGCGACCGATCGATCGCGATCGACGTCCACCTCGACACCGTCGGCATCGAGCACATGACCGACGACCCCTTCGACGGGCGCATCGAAGACGACCGGGTCTACGGACGAGGATCGGTCGACACCAAGGCGACGCTGGCGGTGGTCTTCGAGGTCCTCGACGAACTTCGCCGAGCCGGCGATCGGCCGACCCCCACCGTGCACGTCGTCGGAACCATCAGTGAAGAGATGGGTGGGCTGATCGGAGCTCGGCGGTACGCCGAGTGGCTCGGCGAGACAGGCACGAAACTCGATCAGATCATCGTCGCCGAGCCCACGATGTGCGCTCCGGTCCACGGACACATGGGCGGGCTCGGTCTCAAGGTCGTGGTGCACGGAGTCGCTGCACACTCGTCGAAGCCACATCTCGGCAAGAACGCCATCAACGGCGCAGCACGAATCGTCAGCGCTATCGAGGTCGAGCAGTCTCGGCTCGACGCACTCACGCCGCTCACGGTCGTCGGCAACGGCACCGTGAGTGTCACCATGATTTCGGGCGGCCTCGCCCAGAACATCGTGCCCGACCGCTGCGAGCTGTACACCGGCCGCAGACTGGCCCCGGGCGAAGATCCCGATGAGGCCTTCGAACAGCTCGCAAACCTCATCCGCGAGGCGGCCCAGTCGTGGGATGTCGACGTCGAACCGACCTACGGCCGAGGTGCCGCCGCGTTCTATCAAGACCCATCCTCACCACTGGTGCGGGGGTTGGCCGAACTGGCGGGCACCCAGCCCGAGACGGCGACCTACGGCAGCAACGCCCTCAAGTACGCAGGCATCGCCGACGAGATCGTGATCTTCGGCCCGGGCTCGATCGATCAAGCCCACAAGGCCGTCGAATGGGTCGACATCGCCGAACTCGGCAAAGCCGCCGACGTCTACCGCAAACTGCTTCGCTGAGCGAAACCCTTCACTGAGCGAGACTGACCTCAGGCGAGACTGACCTCAGGCGAGACTGACCTCAGGCGAGACTGGCCTCAGGCGAGACTGGCCTCAGGCGAGAATGGCGTCGGTCGGCAGTGCCACGATGCCGCTGGCGCCGAGCGCACGCAGTTCGCCGAGCTTGGTCCACAGGTCGGCACGGTCGACCACCAGATGGGCGGCGACCAGGTCGTCTCTGCCGGCGAGCGGAAGCACGGTCGGCGCTGCGAGGCCGGGGAACACCGAACTGAGGGTGTCGACCTTGTCGGTCGGGATGTGCAGCAGCAGGTATTGGGTGCGGCGAGCAGACAGCGCTGCGCCGATCCTCAGGCGGAGGTCGTCGATCTCGGCCGATGGCTGCTCGGTGTTGGCGAAGATGGCCTCACACGACCTGACCTCTTCGAGCACCCGCAGGTGATTACGAGCCAGGCTGCCGCCGGTTTCACGCAGATCGACGATGGCGTCGGCCATGCCGACGGCGCAGACACCCTCGAGTGACCCGCCCATCGCCACGACCGTGACATCGATGCCCTGGCTCGCGAACCAGCGGCGGGTCCAGTCGGGGAGGTGGGTGGCGACGGTGCCACCGGCAAGATCGGCAGCCGACTGGAACGAGTCGGCGTCGCGGCAGGCGACGATGAGGTCGGAGCGAGCAAAACCCAGCGGGATCGCGGGGAAGTCTTCGACGCTGCTCTCGAGCGCGGTATCGGTGGAGATGAAGGCGGCGGCCAGTCGACCGGCCTTGAGCCATGCCGCCGCGTCACGAGGGCGCATCTCGATGAACTCGATGCCGTCGACCATGGCCGAGGCGTTGTTGCCTTTGAAGGCGCCGACGCTGTAACCGGCGTGCTTCAGCAGGTCGAGGCACTGCTCCCGCAGTCGACCCTTGGACGGAATGGCGACCCGGATGATCTGGTCGGAGGCGCTCACTTGCGGCGTCCTTCCAGCACGGCGAACACGTCGTCGAGCGAAACGCCCACACCGACGAGACCGGCAAGGAGGTGATAGATCAGATCGGCGGCCTCGTTGGCCACCAGGTCGGGGGCCAGTTCGGCCCGACCGAGTTCGAGGCAGACCTCGAACGCTTCTTCCATGATCTTGCGCTGATTGTATTCGGGGTCGGCAAGGAGGCGAGCGGTGTACGACTCGCTGGGATCGGCCCCAGCGCGTGACTGCAGAACGCCTTCGAGTTCACGGAGAATCATGGTCATGGAGCATACGGGGCTCGTCGTCAGAGGCACCGACCGGCGGACAAGCGCACCGAAGCGTCATCGGGAGGTCAGTTCAGCTTCACCTACTGCTCAGGGGGACCGATTGCTCAGGGAGGGTCTTCAGTGCGGCGAGTGTCGGTTCGACCATCGTGGCCATCGCCGTGAGGGCGGCGAACAGGCGGTCGGTCTTGTCGCTGGTCGGGTCGAGCCGATCGAAGATCTCGATGCCGACGAACAGGGCGGCGATGCCGTGGGCGAGTTCGTCGGCCGGGATGATCGATGCGAGCGGGCTTCCGACCAGTGCACGACGAATGGCGGCGGCGAGCAGGTCGTTCCACGGTTGGAGCAGTTCGAGGATCCGGGGCCCGAGGTCGCTGGTCTGCGACCACGCTGCGACGATCGCGGCGAGTGCCGGCGAGTCTGGATCGTCGGGGCCGGCGTGCAGATCGGCGGCGATCGAGACGAGATCCGACAGCTCGGTGACCGCCTCGAGCCGATCGCGATAGTGCGCCATCCGGCGATCGCCCGCCCGTTCGAGCGCTGCGACCATGAGCTCCTCCACCGAACCGAAGTGGTAGAAGACGAGCGCCTGGTTGAAGTCTCCGTGACGGGCGATGTTGCGAGCGCTGGCCCCGATCATCCCCTCGGAGCGCACCACCTCGAGCGCCGCGTCGAGGATTCGGTTTTTGGTCTCGGCTCCGCTCTGATTCGTCTTGCGGGCCTTCTTGGCCGACTGCTTCGTCGGGGACTGCTTCTTCGGTGACACGGCCATGAGTGTGTCACGCCCGGTCTCTGGTCGGCCCAGCGGCCGACGAGACCGTGCAGGAACCATCGGGGCAGAGTTCCTCGGAGTCGCCCAGCAGGGCGGAGACCGAGCTGCGGCCGGCCGAGACGGCGTGGAATGCCTGGCGGGCGAGTGGACGGAGGGCCGGCTGCTGCAGCCGTCGGGCCAGATCGGTGTATCGGCGCAGCACGCTGAGCACGGCGACGAAGGCGTCGGGGCCGACCCAGGTGGCGCCCGCGTGATCGACGACCACGAGTTCCTGGCCGATCGGCAGCTGATCGCCCAGCCATTCGACGGCGACCGAATCGCCGGCTGCCAGGAAGCGAAGCGGGACGATCGCCTCCTGGTCTGCCAGCCATCGATGGCATCGTCGGCACAGCTCACAGGTGTCGTCGAACACGACGGTCAAGCCGGGGGTGCTCATCAGGCCGGGGCGACGACGCCGGGTCCACCATTGGCCGGCGGGGGCGGGGGCATGAAGCCGCTCGGGGCAGGCATCGATGGCATCTGATAGCGGCCACCGCGACGGTCGTTCCGGGTCCGGATCCGCCAGAAGACCATCATGTTGAGCAGGTGGATGACACCGAGCGACAGCAGGAGCGTTCCGATCTTGACGAAGAGTTCGTTGACCGCTCCCGTCAGTGACTGCGACCCCTCGGCCACTTGGTGGAGCATCAGGGCGAACCCCAGGTTCAGTAGGTAGAAGCCGACCACCAGGAGGTGATTGACCGCCCGAGCGAGGTCCTGATCGTCGAACACGTCTCGCAGGAAGATCGATCCGTTGGCGTAGAGGGTTCGGCCGAGCCACACGACCAAGCCCAGGGCGACGACGGCGTAGACGAGGTAGAGCCCCACCAGCGTCCCCTCACTCACGGCAGCAACCTCGGCGGCAGCGAACTCACCGGCAGCGAACTCACCGGCAGCGAACTCACCGGTTGGAGCAATCTGAGCGACATACATGATGAACCCTTCGTTGTTTGAGCGACTGCTCAACTGATTGAGTTTGAGCGTACGCTCAATGTTTGAGCGCGTCAACAAACTTTTCCAGGGCCGCCAGACCTCGAAGGTCACTCGGACGACGGATCGGGCAACTCGTGGCCGGGGCACGTACCCTCTGGGGATGACGCCACAGGGCACCACGCCCCCGATTCAAGAACTGGCCGACCGCCTGGAAGCGGCCTGCCGAGCTGTTGGGCCGATGGTCGTCGCTTTCTCGGGCGGCGTGGATTCGGCGCTTCTCGCGGTCGCTGCGCACCGGGCCCTCCCCGACCAGACCTGGCTGGCCACCGCCGATTCAGCCTCACTCGCCGAGGGCGAACTGGAGCACTGTCGAGCGTTCGCCGAGGAGTGGTCACTCCCCTGGCAGCCGGCCATCACCGACGAACTGGCCGACGATCGATATCTGGCCAACGCCGGCGATCGTTGTTTCTGGTGCAAGTCCGCCCTCATGGATCAACTCGAACCGATCGCCGACGACCGGTCGGCCACGGTCGTGCTCGGCGTGAACGTCGACGACCTCGGCGACCACCGTCCCGGCCAGGTCGCCGCGAGCGAACGCGGCGCTCGCTTCCCGATGGTCGACGCCGGCTTCACCAAGACCGACGTCCGACGCCTGGCCAAGGCGTGGGGCCTCGAGGTCTGGGACCGCCCGGCGATGCCCTGCCTGTCATCGCGGATTCCCTACGGCACCCCGGTCAGCGTGCCCCTGCTCAGCAAGATCGACCGCGCCGAAGCCGCCATTCGATCACTCGGATTCATCGACGTTCGAGTGCGCCACTACGACGACACCGCCCGCATCGAGCTTCCCGCCGCCGAACTCGTCCGAGCAGCCGAGATCGCCGACCACCTCGTCGCTGCGGTCACCACGGCCGGCTACCGCTACGTCACACTCGACCTGGCCGGGCTCCGCTCCGGCAACCTCAATGGCGCCCTCTCCCCCGACGCCGAGAACAGTGTCCTCGAGCTCGACCACCCCGAGGCGGCCCGTGTCGGATAGGCCTGCTTCAGCTCCTCGGATCGAGCCCGACCAGCATCTCACCAACGATGCCGACGGCGCCTTTGCCCGACTCGATCTCGATCGGTCACGCCGCATCAACCTCCCCGAGGCCATCTACTGCCAGGGCAAGACAACTGCCCAGGTCGATGCCATCACCGAACGAATGCTGTCCAACGGCACCGACGCCGTGATCGCCACTCGGCTCACACCCGACCAGTCGGCTGCGGTCGATCTGCGTCTGCCGCAGGCAGCCGGCCACGGCATCCGAACCTGGCGCCATCGGCCGAGCACCGGCTTCTCGGTGGCCGTCGTCTCCGCCGGCACCTCCGACCTCCCGGTGGCCGACGAGTGCCGCCTCACGCTCGAGGCACTCGGCCACCACCCGACCGCCATCACCGACGTCGGTGTCGCCGGACTCCAACGGCTGACCTCGGCCCTTCCCGAGATCGCGCAGGCCGACGTGATCGTCGCCCTCGCCGGCATGGAAGGCGCCTTGCCCACCGTGCTCGCCGGGCTGGTGAGCACCCCGATCATCGCCGTCCCCACATCGGTGGGCTATGGAGCGGCGCTCGAAGGCGTCACCGCCTTGCTGTCGATGATGGCGTCGTGCGCACCGGGCATCGCTGTGGTCGGTATCGACAACGGCTTCGGTGCGGCCTGCGCCGTGCACCGAATCCTTTCGGCGCGATGACCCATCCTGTCGTCGCGATGACCCGCTCGCTCTGGCTCGATCCGACCTTCGGCGCGTCGGGCGACATGCTGCTCGGAACACTGGTCGGACTCGGCGTCGAGCTCGATGCGATCACCGCCGCACTCGATGCGCTCGGGGTCGACGGCTGGTCGGTCGAGGAATCGGCGACCACACGCTGCGGACTGAGCGCCACTCGCGTCGCGGTCACCACCACGACACACGACCACGAGGCCGGGCACGGGAGACGCTGGTCGACCATCGACACGATGATCGCCGACCTCGATCTGCCAGAGCTCGTCACGACCGGTGCCCGCACCACGTTTCGTCGACTCGGCGAGATCGAGGCAGCAGCTCACGCGGTCGAACTCGACGAGGTGCACTTCCACGAGGTCGGAGCGGTCGATGCGATCGTCGACATCGTCGGGGTCTGGATCGCCATCGGGTTGCTCGACATCGACGGCATCATCGTCGGGCCGGTCGGACTCGGCCATGGAACCGTGAAGGGTTCGCATGGCGTGTTGCCGCTGCCCGCTCCGGCCACCGCGTCCCTCCTCGCCGGAGCGCCGGTTCGTCCGCTCGACATCGAGATGGAGACCTGCACGCCGACCGGCGCCGCACTGCTCGCAACCCTCGGGTCGTGGGGACCGATGCCTGCGGGCGTCCTCATCGCCTCTGCCCGCGGTGCCGGTGGCCGAGACCCCGTCACCCACCCCAACGTCGTCACCGGCCATCTCGTGGAGACCGGGCTCAGCCTGACCGATCAGAACGCCGGAGACTCGGCTGGGGAAGGTGCCGTCGTACTCGAGACGAATCTCGACGACGTGACACCCGAGGTCCTCGGGTACGTCAT
>RCMY010000770.1_pt1 | contig 30490 bp, 34 predicted proteins | sample 2041341 | NCBI WGS metagenome assembly RCMY01 (sample SAMN09708234, study PRJNA481090) | Marine sediment metagenome, whole genome shotgun sequencing project. | reverse complement strand
CGGCGTCACCCGGGTTTCATCAAGATTGAACGAACTCGACTCGACCACACCATTCTCGACAACTGCCATTCTGCAGTGGTGGATGGCACGCCGATCGAGTTGTTTTATCCGATCACGAACCGTGACCGAACCATCGGCGCGTCCCTATCGGGGCTGATCGCTGCACACCACGGTGACACTGGTTTGCCAGCCAGGACCATCGCCATCCGACTAGCCGGATCTGCCGGCCAAAGTTTGGGTGCGTTTCTTTCAGCTGGCGTAGAAATCCGGCTTGATGGCACCGCCAACGACTTCGTTGCCAAAGGTCTCGGGGGAGGGACGGTTGTTGTCGTCCCGGCTCGACCTGACCCTGACCGGGTTCCACACGCCGGGGGCAACGCGGTTCTGTATGGAGCCACCGCCGGCACGGTGTTTTTGGCAGGCACAGTCGGCCAACGGTTCGCGGTTCGCAACTCCGGAGCCAGGGCGGTGGTTGAAGGTGTTTCCGATCATGGTTGTGAATACATGACTGGCGGGGCCGTGGTGGTACTCGGACCGGTTGGGCGGAACTTTGGCGCAGGGATGACCGGCGGAAAAGCGTACGTGTGGGATCCTGATCTCCGGCTCAACGCGGTTCTCTCCGATTCGGCGCCTTCGATGCGGAGACCATCTGAATCGGACGCCCTTGAGCTGTTCGACCTCATTTCTGAATACGAGGAGGCGACGGGCAGCCCGATCGCCGGGCGTCTCCTGGGAGACTGGGACCGTCATGTGGCCCGCTTCTGGGTGTTGGCTGCCGGGAGCACCCGCAGCCACAAGCTTTTAACCACCCTCGCCGTGGCGAGCATCTAGCTCAAACACTGCAGCGGCCAGGCGTGCTCGTAACTCCAACATTACAGGTACTGACAAGCCCTGGTATCCTAAAGGGATAACTATTGAGGTGAGGCCCATGGCCACAGTTGACATTGATCTTGGTGCATACAAATTAGGTTGGCATGACTCTGAAGACGATTACGTCTTCAAACCGCAAAAGGGTCTCAACGAAGAGATTATTCGGCAGATGTCGGAGATGAAGGGCGAGCCGCAATGGATGCTCGACTTCCGCCTCAAGGCGTACAAACGGTTCCTCCGCAAGCCAATGCCGCAGTGGGGTGGTGGCGGATCGCTTAACGATATCGATTTCGACGACATCTACTACTACGTCAAACCGACCGAGGGCCAGGCCAAAGACTGGGACATGGTCCCCGACGAGATCAAAGAAACGTACGAAAAGCTCGGCATTCCCGAGGCGGAACGTAAGTACCTGGCCGGGGTGACTGCCCAGTACGAGTCAGAAGTCGTATATCACCGCAACCGCGACGATCTTGAAGCCCTCGGCGTCCTCTTCTGCGATATGGACACCGCGGTGCGTGACTATCCGGAGCTTGTCCAGGAATACTTCGGGACGATCATTCCGCCCAATGACAACAAGTTCGCGGCGCTGAATTCGTCCGTGTGGTCTGGTGGATCGTTCATCTATGTTCCGCCTGGCGTACATGTCGATCAGCCGCTTCAGGCCTATTTCCGGATCAACTCCCAGAACATGGGCCAGTTCGAGCGGACGCTAATCATTGTTGATGAGAACGCCTACGTTCATTACGTAGAGGGCTGTTCGGCGCCGGTTTGGTCGTCAGACTCCCTGCACTCGGCAGTGGTTGAGATCGTGGTCAAGAAGGGTGGCCGCTGTCGCTACTCGACCATTCAGAACTGGTCGAACAATGTCTACAACCTCGTCACAAAGCGGGCGGCGGTTTACGCCAACGGGACGATGGAGTGGATCGATGGAAACTTGGGATCCAAACTCACCATGAAGTACCCGGCCGTGTGGATGCTCGAGCCCGGTGCCCATGGCGAAGTCCTCTCAATCGCATTTGCCGGTGAAGGCCAGCATCAAGACGCTGGCGCCAAAATGGTCCACGCCGCGTCTGACACCACGTCAACGATTATCTCCAAGTCGATCTCCAAAGGCGGAGGACGCGCCGGATATCGCGGCCTGGTTCGGGTCGAGCCAGGAGCCAAGAACGTCAAGTCGTTCGTGCGTTGTGACGCCTTGATCCTTGATGATGCTTCCCGATCGGACACGTATCCGTCGATGGAGATCGAAGAGAATGACGCCGAGATCGGTCACGAAGCCTCGGTTTCGAAGGTCGGCGAAGAGCAGCTCTTCTATCTGATGTCGCGGGGCCTCACCGAAGAACAGGCCACGTCGATGGTCGTTGCCGGGTTTATCGAGCCAATCATCAAGGAACTACCGATGGAATATGCGGTGGAGATGAACCGGCTTATCGAGCTGAACATGATGGAAGCCGGAGCGGTCGGCTAGCCACCAGAGAGCGAGCGGGTTAGCCGCTCGATCGGGTGATCACGTAAGAGGCCACCAGGCCTCCTCCCGCCGCCCAGAGAAGCGGGAAACCGCCAACATCAAACGCGGTTGGCGCTCCGAAAAACGCCGCGACAATCGAGGTGATCGCGCCGAAGACGGAGCCGACGATTATCGACGTCGCCGCAGACGCGTTCCTGCCGGCCAGGATGCCCCCCATGAGGCCACCGGCCGCCGCCAGGATGAAGACGTAGACAAACGAAATGTCGCTGAAAAACTCGATTACAAGATCCATGGCTAAAGCAGAGACTCCAGATCGACGAGAGAGGACGGGTGCCGTAGCTTAGCGAGTGCACGTCCTTCGATCTGGCGTACTCGTTCCCTGGTCAGATTAAACACTTTTCCCACGTCGCTCAGAGTACGAGACTCTCCACCGTCGAGACCGAATCGCAAATAGAGGATCTTCTGCTCGACTGGTTCTAAGACACTGAGGGCCTCGATGAGGTGGCGGCGCCGCATGACTTCGGCGGCGTGACTGAACGGATCTGGCATGCGGTCGTCCTCGATGAAATCCTGCAGGGCGGCGTCGCCTTCGTCACCGACTGGCCGATCGAGTGAAACCGTGTCCGAGGGTGCGGCCAGCGCAGCGTTGACCCGCTCAAGGTCGAGGCCAGACGACTCGGCGATTTCGGCTCGAGTCGGAGGACGGCGGAGTTCTTCGGTTAGTAGCTGTTCGGTCTCTTGCACCGTTCGAACCACATCGACCATGTGAACCGGCAACCGGATGGTGCGGGCTTGATTCCCGAGGCCCCTGGTGATGGCTTGGCGAATCCACCAGGTTGCATATGTCGAGAACTTGAAACCCTTGCGCCAATCAAATTTTTCGACCGCTCGGATGAGTCCGAGATTGCCTTCCTGAATGAGATCGAGAAGGTCGAGTCCCCGGCCGGCGTATCGTTTGGCTATCGAAATGACGAGCCGCAGATTTGACCTGATGAAGGCCATCTTTGCTTCTTCACCGTTGTGCACGAGTCTGTACAATTTGGCGCGGTCAGCGGGCGCGAATTTCTCGCCCGTGTCGAGCTGTGCCTGTGCTTTGCGGCCCGCTTCCATGGCTCTCGCCAGGGCGACTTCATCTTCGGCTGTCAACAGCTGGTGACTTGAAACACGTTCAAGGTACATCCCGACCGTGTCAGACACCGATATCGAATCCCGGTTCCGTGATGCCAAACCTATATCCCCTTATCTAATTACCCGCTCGGCCACGCTATCAGGGCTGGGGTGCCAGCGCAACGGAATTTCGGCCCTTTGGTAGCGTCCGAAGGATGGATTTCATAGACTTGCCGGATTGTCGCCGCTGCGAACGATTGGTTGAATGGCGCGAGTGTGTTCCGAAGCGGGCGGCCTTCGCTGACCAACCCTATTGGCGTCGACCTGTGGCAGGAATTGGAGATCCAATGGCCCCGCTGCATGTGATTGGTTTGGCGCCCGCCGCCCACGGCGCCAATCGCACCGGTCGTATGTTCACGGGTGATCGATCGGGCGATTGGTTGATACGGGCGATGTATCAGACTGGATTTGCTAACCAACCGACATCGACTGCCATTGATGATGGCCTCGTCCTCACGGGTGCGTATGTGACGTCCGTTGTTAAGTGTGCCCCGCCTGACAATCGGCCCAGCACTCCAGAGCGAAGGAATTGTCGTGTTTGGCTCGACACTGAACTCGACTTCCACCCTCCCGTAATTGTCGCTCTCGGCGGACTGGCCCACGGAGATACATTGCGGGCCCTGGCCGATCGAGGGGAACTCATTCCTAAACCGCGACCCAGGTTTGGTCACGGTGTCCAGGTATCGCTCGCTTCGACGACGATTCTGGCCTCCTACCACCCGTCCCAGCTGAACACCTTCACAGGTCGGCTGACCGAGGGAATGTTGCTGGACGTGTTCGCCGCCGCTCGGCGACTGGTAGACGACGCCGTATCTGCGGAGATATAGCCGCTCCAGGTCATCGGGCGGTTTCGCAGAGCTTCGCCTGGTGCCCTACGATATGGCTTTCCCGATACGCCTTCCAGGAGTCACGTGCTCGACCGATCTATCGCCGAAAGTCGCCTTACGAGCGAGCCACCTGTGCTTGCGGAGCGCCGCCGTCAGGGGCTCGCCAAATACGACGCCGCCGAGATGCCCACCGCCGCGACCGAACACTGGAAATACGTGGACCTTGATTTCGTCGTTGCGGACCAGCATTTACCTGAGGGTCCCGGACTAGCGATGGCCGATCCGATCGGGGTGACCAGAGTATCGGCGACCATTGTCGACGGGTTCGTGACGGTGGCCGCTGATGTGCCGAATGGGGTTTCGATAAGCACCTTTGCTGATCTCGCCGCATCCGACGCCGCTCTGTTTTCATCGGCAGTGGCTGATCGGTCGGATGACATTTTCCTGGCTGGGAATGCCGCCTTTGCCGGGGATGGACTTTTCGTCCATGTTCCCCGCAACACGGTCGTCTCCGAGCCCATCGTGATCGACCTCCAGTCGGTCACGGGTGGCACGATTTCTTTCCCGCACGTGGCGATCGCACTTGGCGAAAATGCCGAGGCGTCGGTAGTTCTCATGTTCCGTTCATCGGAGGAGTCGGTCGTCGTCGCCCCGGTGGTCGAGTCCACGCTCGCCAATGCAGCACGGCTCTCCATGACTTCGGTACAAACGTGGGGTAAAGCGACTCGGGGGTTAGGTTATCAGCGAGTTCGTTTGGGCCGAGATAGTGCCATGAAAATGGGAGAGGTCGGACTCGGCGGCTCCTTGGGCCGACTCGACCTATCGGTTGATCTCGACGGAGATGGCTCCTCCTACATCCTCAACGGGCTGTCGTTTGGTGACGGTGAGCAAGTTCTTGACTACCGGATGGTTCTCAATCACCGCGGCCGTAACACCTCGTCGAATGTTCTTCTCAAGGGGGCAGTTGAGGACGATGCCGAATCGATTTTCATAGGTCTTTTGCGTATCGAAGAGAACGCCACCAATACCTCGGCCTTCGAAAGCAACCGGAATCTGGTCTTGTCTGCCGGGGCCAAGGCGCAGTCCGTACCAAATTTGGAGATCCTCTGCGATGATGTCGTGTGTGGTCACGGCTCAACCGTCGGGCCGCTTGAAGAGGAGCATCTGTATTACCTCGCTAGCCGGGGGATTGGGCGAGAGCGAGCCGAGCGTGTGCTCGTCAAGGGGTTCTTCGACGAAGTGATCGACAAACTTCCCGCCCAGGGAGTTGCGGCGCCGGTCAGGGACGAGGTCGAGCGGAAGTTTGTTGCCGCCCAGGCAGCCGGGAGGCTCGGATGATCGAATGGACAACACTCGGCCCTCTGGCCGAGCTTGAGAATGAGGTCGGCAAGCGGTACGACGTCGGTGATGAGCGAATCGCCGTCTTTCTCATCGGTAATGATGTTTATGCGATCGGTGACCTGTGCTCGCACGCGGAAGCCTCACTGTCCGAAGGAGAGGTTTTTGACAACGAAGTCGAGTGCCCTCGCCACGGTTCGTCGTTTGATGTCACCACAGGCGTGCCTCATTCCCTCCCTGCTACGACCCCCGTTCCCGTTTACGAAGTTCGCATCTCCGACGGTGTGATCGAAGCTCGATTGAAGGACCCCGTATGAATCCGGCATTGGAGATAGTTGATTTACGGGCCTCGGTCGGGGACGTTGAGATCCTGAAGGGCTTGTCCCTTGAGGTTCCTTTCGGGCAGATTCACGCCATCATGGGCCCGAATGGATCTGGCAAGTCGACCCTGTGTCACGTATTGGCCGGAAAGGCTGCCTACACCGTGTCGGGAGTCGCCCGTCTCGACGGCCAAGACCTGCTTGCCGAGCCGACCGACGTCCGAGCCCGGATGGGTCTCATGCAGGGCTTTCAGTATCCGGTCGAGATCCGCGGCGTGAAACTGGTCGACTTCCTCAGAGAAGCGGCCGACGAGGCCGGCATCGACGAATCTGAGGTCGCAGAGCGGATTGCGTCGGCCGGAGACCAGTTTGATATGACCCGCTTCTTGACGAGGTCCGTCAACCAGGATCTGTCAGGCGGCGAGAAGAAACGATCAGAGATCTTTCAAATGGCGGTCCTCCGGCCGAAAGTGGCCATTCTTGACGAGATTGATTCGGGTCTCGACATCGACGCCGTACGCGAAGTCGCCGAAGCGGTCGAAGCAATGCGAAGCCCCGAGGTCGGGATTCTCCTGATCACGCATTACAGCCGGATCCTGCGTTACCTCACCACCGACCGTATCCACGTGATGATGGATGGTCGAATCGTTGAGTCGGGTGGGCCGGAACTTGCTGCCCAGCTTGAGGCAGGCGGTTACGAAGCGTTCCGAGCGCGCACCTAGCGTCATGGTGGCACTGGCCGTCCGCACTTACGGGGAGTCAGGCCGCCAACTTCTTCTCATTCACGGCCTCGGTTCGAACTCAGAAGGCTGGTGGCGAGTTGGCCCGGTGCTGGCCGAGGCCGGATTTGCCGTCACTGCGCCCGACTTGCGCGGGCACGGAGCTAGTGATCACGCCACCGAGTATTCGTTCGACGCCTATGCCGAAGACGTAGCGTCCCTCGGTGATAATTGGGACGTTGTAATCGCTCACTCCTTGGGCGGGTCGATTGCTTTGACCCTCTTCGATCGAGATCCTCAATTCGGGAGACGACTGGTACTGCTCGATCCCGCGTTGGTTTTGCCAGAGCCGGATGTCGCGGTCGATGTGCTGAGCGCTGCGTATGAGTCACCCCTGACGGCTAGCCAGCTTCAGATCGACAATCCGACCTGGCACGCCGAAGATGCCCGCATCAAGGCTGAAGCCTTGCGTCAGTCTTCACGTTCGGTATCAACCCAAACCGTGCTTGACAATCCCGGCTGGAATGTTGTTGCGCAAGCCAGCCGACTGACCGTTCCCACGCTATTGGTCGGGTCCGACCCGTCGGTGTCTTCGCTGGTCCCGACCGCCCTCGGCGAGGGACTGGCCGAACTTAATCCTCATATTCGTTTTATATGGATCCCCGCAAGCAGCCACTCGATCCATCGCGATGAGTTTGAGCCGCTCATGACTGAGCTCCTGGAGTTCGTGGCATGATCAGCTGGCTTGAACAACTGACTTCTCTCCCGACCGTCGCTGGCGAGGAAGGAGCGGTCGTGGACTGGGTTCGTCGCTGGGTCGCCCGACGCCCCGATCTGCGGCTCGTGGCCGACCGCAGCGGAAACCTGGTGATCACGCAACGGCGTCGGTCCCGACAGGCTCCTGTTTGGATGACAGCTCACATGGACCATCCTGGATTCATCATCGGTGAAGAACTCGATCGAGACCTTTTCCGATACGAATTCCGCGGAGGGGTGCTTGATGCGTACTTTGATGAAGCGTCTGTGCACGTTTTCGGAGCGTCAGGCCGACGAACCGGACGGGTTGAAACCACCGAACGTTCAGGCCGAGATCGGACCGGTGTGCTGCGCCTATCGCGTTCGGGTCCGCCGGTGCGTCCTGGGGACATTGGGCGATGGGCATTCACCGATAGGCAGATCGGTATCCGAGCCGGCCAACTCCACGCACCCGCCTGTGATGACCTGGCCGGGGTTGCTGCGACCCTCACAGCTTTGGACCGCCTTCGTACGACACGTCACGCCGGTCATGTTGGTGTACTGCTGACGCGAGCCGAGGAGGTGGGCTTCATAGGAGCGATCGCCGCCGCCAAAAACGGCACGATCACGCAAGACACTCGGCTCGTGTGCGTCGAGATGTCGAGAAGCTATGCCGACTCACCAATCGGAGGAGGTCCCGTGGTTCGGGTTGGTGATGCCTCGTCGGTCTTCAGTCCCTGGTTGACCGGGGTGATGGCGTCAGCTGGTCAAGACCTGGCGCTACGCAACTCCCGGTTTCGTTATCAGCGCAAACTCATGCCGGGAGGTTCATGCGAAGCCACGGCATTTTCCGCTTACGGATTCGAATCCACATGCCTCTGCCTGCCGCTCGGCAACTATCACAATATGGGTGACCTGGCGGGTGTTGAGGCAGGCACTAGCCGGGCTCAACTGCGCCCTGAGGTGATCTCGATTGAGGACTATCGTGGCCTCGTCGCATTGCTGGTTCGCTCGATCGCCCATATTGAGTCAGGCGCCGACGGTCTCCGTCCGAAGCTCGACGAGCACTATCTCAGCTATCAAGACTTGCTTGGCCCCTAAGGGTCCAGCTGCTGTGTTCCGGCTCGTCGTGGACTTCCACTCCTGACTCGGTCAACGCCAACCGGATTCGGTCAGCCTCGTCGAAGTCCTGGCGATCCCTGGCCCGACTGCGAGCTTCGATGAGCTGATCGACGAAGGGGGCGATCTGCTGCTGGAGGTCCGGCTGAGAGTCGGGAACGGCGAGGGCAAGTTCGACGATTAGTCGCCTCGTCTCATCGTCAGCATCGTCGGTCAGGCTGCTCAAGACGAGGTCGGCGGCCGCCAAAGCGTCCGTCGCCACCATCTCCCGGAGTTTCGGTTCGGTTGCGGGGTCGATCGGCGATCGCGCCGACGGTCGAACTGCGAACAGGCTCGCAATGGTTACCGTATCGCCCGATTGAATGATCTGTTCATCCGGGCCGTTCAGAACCGTCAAACCGCCCCGTCCGACAATAGATATCTGCCCGTCGAAGAATGTCGCGGCAGTGTGTTCGTCGATCCCGATGATCGGAATAGGCTCGGCGAGTTGGTCAATGAGTTGGTCGAGGCGTCGCCTGCCGATATAGCAGTGACGGGTGTCGTGATGCTCGCCGTCCTGATTGTCCCAGTGCGGGACGACGATGGCGGCCACGCCGGTCAGCCTCGACAGCAAGCCGAGCCCATCGAGCCAGAAGGGCTCTGCCCCAACCTTGTAGATCTCGTACACGGGTATCGCCCAGCGCCCGGCGGTCACCGCAGCTGCGGACGCGAGGGTGATCGCCGAACCCGAAGCGGAAGCTCGTGTCAGACTGTCGGCCGCCTGAACTGCGTGCCATTGCCTCAGAGCGTAGGAGGGGCTGCCCGGACCGGCGAACACGTAGTCAGCGCCTTCGACGGCGATACGAAAGGCTTCGATCGTTGCCTCGGATGCCCGTGCGGCGTCTGTGAGGGAGGCAACCTCGACGGCCTGACTGAGTGACCGATCGAAGTACTCCTGAACCTTCTCGGTAATGAGCGCGGCGTTCTCCTGGAACCCGTGGGGAGTGTCGACGTACACGACTCGCGGATCGGAAGGAAGTCCCGAGAGGATCTCTCGGTGAACCCGCACCATGCCAGGGCTGGTTTCGGCGGACCCGATCAGGGTCAGTGGTCCCATGCTGCGACCTCCCAGATAAGCTTGGCCACCACGGCCGGATGCTGGAGGTGGAGATCATGGTCTCCATCGACCAGAGCAACGGTGTCGAAGCCGAGTTGCCGCACTGCCTCTTCAGACGCCATCCCCGGACGTGCCAATACCGCGCAGGTAGGCGACGGTATCGTCGGAACGACCTTCATGGGCTCATGATCCCACAGCGATTTCAGGATACGCATGTGGTCCTCATACTTCAGGTACGGGCGCAACTGCCCATCTGGGTCGGCCGCAAAATTGGCCAGCGTTCCGGCGACCGCTTCGTCCGACCAATCGGGATGTGACGCTCGTATATAGCCTTCCACAGCCTGTCTGGTTGCCCCTTCAAAGCGTGGCGGCGCCAGAAGTCCTGCACATTCGTCCCAAGTGGCGAACCGGCGCTGCAGGTCGATGAAACCTCCGTCAATTCCGATCGCGGCCTTCGTGGGGTATCGGGCGGCGTGTTCCATGACTACGTTGCCTCCCCAGGATTGGCCGACGGTTACGGGCGGCACCGTACCGGTCGCTGATACGACCGATTGAAGGTCATCTGCATACGTAACAAAGTCGAAGCCGGAGTCGACGCGGTCAGACTGCCCGTGCGAGCGTTGATCGTAAGCAACGACATGGGCGCCGCGGTTGTTGAGCATTTCGGCGACCTGCGTCCACGTGCGGGCATTCGAAGCCAGACCGTGCACGAGCACGATGGGCCGGTCGTTGTCACCTGGCCATACCATGGCGGCCAGGCGCGATCCGGTACTCGAAACGAACTCGGTCAGATCCATGGCCGTCCACGGTACACGACCCCTGATATATCGGTATCCCAGGCAGACCTGATGGTCTGACAGGCGGCCTAGTCTTGGCGTTCAGACCTTGAAGGAGACACTGTGGATTACCGGATTGAACGAGACTCGATGGGCGAGGTGCAGGTACCAGCCGATGCGCTGTACGGGGCCTCGACACAACGGGCGTTTGAGAACTTTCCGATTTCGGGCCGGCGCTTCGGCCGGCGTTTCATCTGGGCGCTCGGACTGGTGAAGGCTTCGGCAGCCGTCGTTGCTGGTCGTCACGGTTACGTCGAAGCCGCCAGGGCAGAGGCGATCGACCGGGCTGCCAAGGAAGTGATCGACGGTTCGCTGGACGCTCAATTCGTATTAGATATCTTCCAGACTGGGTCCGGTACTTCGACGAACACCAACGCCAATGAGGTGATTGCTCACCGAGCGGTGGCGCTCACCGACGGCGCCGATGATGGGTGGGTTCACCCGAACGATCATGTCAATTTCGGTCAATCTTCAAACGACGTAATCCCGACGGCCATCTACGTGGCCGCCGCAGCTGCGATTCACGAAGAGCTGATTCCGGCGCTGACTTCGCTTCAAGCCGGACTTGAGGCCAAAGCGGACGAGTTTGTTGATGTCGTCAAGTCCGGCCGAACTCATCTCATGGACGCCACTCCGGTCACGCTCGGTCAAGAGTTTTCCGGATATGCGTCACAGGTCGAACACGGGGTTGCGCGGCTCACGAACGTTGTGCTCGAAGTCGAAGAACTGGCACTGGGTGGCACGGCAGTCGGAACCGGCCTCAATGCCCCGGAGGGTTTCGCCGCCGAGACGATCGCCGAGATCGCCCGACGGACCGGGATTCCATTTCGCGAGGCCACCAATCACTTCGAGGCCCAGTCGGCCAAAGACGGGGCAGTGGCAGTGTCGGGTGTGCTGAAGACGGTTGCCGTGTCGCTGTTCAAGATTGCCAACGACCTCCGCTGGCTTTCATCAGGGCCGCGAACTGCCATTGCGGAGATACGTCTTCCTTCGCTCCAACCCGGGTCATCGATCATGCCAGGAAAAGTCAATCCAGTCATGCCCGAAATGATGATGCAGGTGGCCGCTCAGGTCATCGGGAATGACGCGGCAATCACGTGGGCTGGCGCCAATGGCAACTTCGAACTCAACGTCATGATGCCCGTCATGTCGTCGAATCTCGACGAGTCGATTGCGATCTTGTCGTCGGCGGCTCGGACGCTTCAGGAGCGCTGCGTAGCTGGCATCGAAGCCAACGCCGAACGGGCTCGAGAACTGGTGGAGAAGAACATCATTGTCATCACGTCGCTCAACCCCCATATCGGCTACGACAAGGGTGCTGAGATTGCAAAGGAAGCGTTCGTGTCAGGTCGCAATGTGAGAGATGTTGCCCTCGAACGAGGTGTGATGACGGAAGAGGAACTCGACGCCGCTCTCGATCTCAAGCAGATGACAGAAGGCGGCATTATCGGCTAGTTGGTTGTTTTAGCACTAAAACTGTGCTAGCCTCTTGCTATGTTCAATACTCTCGAATTGGGTGAGGTGCCTTGGAGGCAGGAGGCTTCCTGCCGTAGTCATGATTCTGGCCTTTTCTTCCCTGCCGGAGAGACGGGCGAAGCTGCCCGAGTGATCTCCAGAGCCAAGGAGATCTGTCAAGATTGTCCAGTCGAGTTGGAGTGTCTCTTCTACGCAGTGTCGACCGGGCAGAGGTTCGGTATCTGGGGTGGGACCGACGAGAATGACCGGCGGCGACTTCGCCGGCGGTGGGTGGCTGCTCGTGGCGCAGCTGAAGAGGTGGATCTAGTCGGGTGGCTCAGTAAGGCCAGCTAGCCGGCTCGCCGGAGCATCAGTCGGTTGTTACCCGATCGGCCGCTCCCGATATGGCAACGTCAAGCGTGGCCCACGGGAGGCTGGCACACTTGATACGTACCGGAAACGCCTTGACGCCCGATAGTGCCTCGAGTTCCCCGAGGGTGGCTCCAGGTCGATCCGGATCGACGAACTGATCTTCGCTCGTCATCATCGTCGTGAAGAGTTCCCTCAAACGGGCGATCTCATCGATCGTTTTTCCCTTGATCGCTTCAGACATGAGCGATCCTGATGCTTGGGAAATCGAGCAGCCTTGCCCGGTGATGGCGATCTCAGTCACCGTGTCGCCGTCCAGGGTCAGGTCGACTGAGACTTTGTCGCCGCAGAGGGGGTTGTTGCCGTCGGCGTGACGGTCGACGCTCCCTAATTCGGCCCGGTTGCGCGGGTTGCGATAGTGGTCGAGGATCACTTCTTTGTAGAGGCTGTCGAGTCCCACCGGGTTAACCCTAGTTCTCAATGTCGAATAGTTTGGCGGCCACTTTTAGTCCGGCAACCAGACGGTCGACTTCGTCGGCGGAGGAATACACAGAGAACGACGCTCGGGCCGTGGCGGGAATTCCCAGGTGGTCCATCAGCGGACGAGCGCAGTGATGACCCGCTCGAACGGCGATGCCGTTGTCGTCGAGGATCGTCGAAAGATCGTGAGGGTGCACGTCGCCGAGCGTGAATGAAATGGCCCCACCCCGTATTGCCAACTCGGTAGGCCCGTAGACGGTCACCGCTGGCATCGTTGCGAGTTGCTCGAGGGCGTACCCGGTGAGCTCAGCGTCATGCTTGCGTACGGCGTCCATGCCGATGGCCGTGAGGTAGTCGACTGCCGCTCCCAGACCGATCGCTTCAACAATCGGTGGGGTGCCGGCTTCGAATTTGTGTGGCACGGGAGCCCAGGTTGATTCGAACAGGCCAACTTCGTCGATCATCTCACCGCCCCCTTCGAACGGTTCCATCTCTTCGAGAAGGGGTAGCCGACCCCAAAGGACCCCGATCCCGGTCGGGCCAAGCATCTTATGGGCTGAGAACGCTAGGAAATCGGCGCCCAGTTCCTGCACGTTTACAGGCAGGTGCGGGACGAGCTGAGCACCGTCGATGATGACCGTTGCCCCCACACGGTCGGCCAGTGCCCGAATCTGATCGACCGGCGTGATGGTTCCGAGCACGTTCGACATTCCGGTGATCGATATGATTCTGGTGCGTTCGTCGATCAGGGCGCCAAGGCTCGCGATGTCGAGGGCATAGTCTTCGGTCAAGCCAGCGAATCGGAGTTCGATCCCCTTGAGGAACTGCCACGGCACGAGATTGGCGTGATGCTCCATGACGGACAGGACGACGTTGTCGCCTGGCGTCAGGCGATCGCCTCCCCACCGGGCCGCCAGCATGTTGAGGGACGTGGTCGTGCCGCGGGTAAAGATAACTTCGCGAGGTGACCCGGCACCAATAAATCGGGCTACTCGAACTCGGGCCGATTCGTATGCGTCGGTGGCGTCTGCCGACAATCGATAGGCACCTCGATGGACGTTGGCGTAGCCAGACCGGAGCATCGTGTCCATGGCCTCGATGACCGCAGCCGGCTTTTGGGAACTCGCCGCCGAATCTAGGAACGCCAGGTCGTTCCCGGCCAGGATCGGAAAGTCTTTTCGAAGGTCCATCAGCTAGATCGGAACGACTCGTAACCGTCGGCTTCGAGACGTTCTGCCAGCTCTGAACCCCCGGACTCCAGGATTGCCCCGTCAACGAACACATGGACGTGGTGGGGTTTCACAAAATCGAGCAGGCGCTGGTAGTGGGTGATGATGAGGAATCCGCGCTCGTCGCTTGTCAGACGGTTGACCCCGTCAGCTACGGTCTTGAGGGCGTCAATGTCGAGCCCTGAGTCGGTTTCGTCGAGTACAGCAACCTCCGGTTCGAGGATCGCCATCTGGAGGATTTCGTTGCGTTTACGTTCCCCCCCGGAGAAGCCCTCGTTGAGATAGCGATCCGCAAATGCTGCATCCATGCCGAGGTCACGCATGGCGTCCATAACTTTGAGTCGCAGTTCGAGAATGGTGTAGTCGATGCCCGTTCTGTTGGTCAGTGCTTGACGCAGGAACTGAACGACGGACACGCCTGGAATGGCTTCTGGGTGCTGAAAGGCCATAAACATACCGAGATTCGCCCGATCGTTGGGAGACAATGCGGTCACGTCGGTGCCTTTGAAAAGAATCGTCCCGTCGGTAACCAGGTAGGACGGGTGTCCCATGAGGACTTTCGACAGCGTTGACTTTCCGGACCCGTTCGGCCCCATGAGCGCATGGATCTCACCAGCGCGGACGGTAAGTTCCACACCCTTGAGAATCGGCACCCCGTCGACTGACGCGTGCAAGTTTTCGATTGCGAGGAGGTCTGACATGGGGGGCAATGGTAGTCGAGGTCTGTGGTTGTCCGTTCAGTGGGGAATTGCCTCAAAAGCTACGTCGAGATCGGTCGGTGACGGGAGGTTTACGAACTGTACGTAATATCGGCTCACGCCCGCTGACTCGTATCCGGCCAAGGTCTCCGCCACCTGGTCAGTGGTCCCCGTTGGGACAAAAGCGGCTTTCCAGCGCGCCTCGAGGTCGGCGGGATCGATGTCACGCTGACTGGCCCGTTCTGCCAAGAGTTCCTTGAACTCAGACCGGGTCTGCCTGGCAGTAATCGGTCCCATCACCGAGATACGGATTGCGTCGGGATCTCGGCCGGCCGACTCCGCTGAACGGCGGACCACCTCGACTCGGGCAGCGATTGAGACGGGGTCCGAAACGAACACGTTGTACTCGTCGGCGTAGCGACCCGCTAGTTCCGGCGTCCGCTTCGGTCCTGATCCGCCAATGATTATGGGCAATGGTCCGGTCTTCTTCGGCTGAACCTGAGCGTCGAGCTGATAGAAATCGCCACTGAACTGTCCGCCTACGAAGCTTGCCTTGAGGTAGCCGAGCCCCTCTTCGAGGCGGGCGAATCGTTCCGCCCATGGGGGAAACGGGAGGCCGAGCCTCGTGTGCTCTTCTTCGTTCCAACCAGTTCCTACCCCGAGCGCCAACCGCCCGCCCGACATCTGATCGATGGTGGTGGCGTTTTTGACGACGACGGCCGGATGTCGGAAGGTGAACGGAGCGACGAGTACGGCCAGTTCGATGGAAGTCGTATCTCTCGCCATACCTGCCAATGTTGCGAAAGCGTCGGTGGCATCGGGGGTTGGTTCCCGCCCCCATCCGTAATAGTGGTCAGATCGGGCGAATGAGACGAGGCCGTTGGTTTCTGCCCATCGCGCCGCGGTGAGCAGCTCGTCATAGGTTCCCCCGAATTGTGGTTCGGTCATTAAGGCGAGGTCCATCTAGCGGGGTTCCTTAGGTAGGCCGAGGATCATTTCCCCGGCGATGTTTCGTTGAATTTCTGAGGTACCTGCGTAAATCGTGCCGGCTCGCGCATTCAAGAACACGGTCTGCCACGATGCCGACGAGTTGGCGGCACCTGGGTCATCGGTTGTGAACGCACTCGCTGGGGGACGACCGATCGGAACGAGCCCGGGCGTTCCCATGATGTCCATGGCAAGTTCGCTGACCTCCCGGTGGTACTCAGACCAGAAGATCTTGGTGAGGGCAGCGTCAGGGCCGGGAGGGATGCCCCTTTCGAAATTTGTCAGAGCTCGGTATCCCGAGAACCGCATGATCTCGACCTTGGCGTAACAGCGCGCCAAACGATCACGGATGAGTGGGTTCTGTAGTTGTCCTAGTTCCCCGGCGTAGTCGATGAGACGGTTGAGCTCCTCCCGAAAGGCGATCGGGGCCACTGCCGCAGTTTTTCCACGCTCGAACCCGAGTAGGGCCATGGCGACACGCCATCCGTCGTTGGGCTCACCGACGATGTGGTGGCGGGGTGCCCGTGCGTCTGAGAAGAAGACTTCGTTGAATTCCGAGGCACCCGAGATCATGTCGATCGGCCGTACTTCGACGCCGGGCTGATCCATCGGGCACAAGATGAAGGTGATGCCCCGGTGTTTTGGGGCATCCGAGTCTGTTCGGCACAGCACGAATATCCAGTTGGCGAGATGGCCCGCCGACGTCCAGATTTTCTGACCGTTGAGGATCCACTCGTCGCCGTCGAGAATTGCCTTGGCGCCAACGGCGGCCAGGTCTGAGCCAGCATTTGGTTCGGAATAGCCCTGACACCAACGGTCTTCTCCGGACAGGATGCGGGGTAAGAAGTGTCGGCGCTGCTCCTCGGTTCCGAGGTGCAAGATGGTGTTGCCAAGCATGCCGATCCCGAACGCGTCGTTCGGACCGCCGGTCGGGACCCCGGCTCGGGCGAACTCCTCGGCTACCACCACCTCGTCCATTTCGGAGAGGCCGGCGCCTCCATAGGCAGTTGGCCAGGTCACGGCCAGCCATCCGTGCTTGTACAGGGTGGCGCGCCAATTCTCGACGAACGCCTCATATTCAGCGCCCTCGAGGGCGCCCAAGCCCTTCCAGTCGCCAGATAGTTCTTTGGCGAGGAACTCCCGTACCCGCTGGCGAGTGGTTTCGGTCTGAGGTGGGTAGTCGAAATCCAAGTTTGCCTCCTGTTCGCTTAGGCTAGCCAGCACTTGACGGGATGTAGGAGGGCCAGTGGAACCGCTTTTTGACGTGCAGGGCAAGCGGGTGCTCGTGACGGGCGGATCGCGCGGTATCGGGCGCATGATCGCGACAGGTTTTGTAGCGGCCGGAGCGTCAGTGGTGATTGCCAGTCGGAAAGCAGAGATCTGCCAGCAGGTAGCCGCAGACCTATCGAGCCTGGGAAGCTGCGTGGGCATCGGGGCGGACATTTCGACCGTCGCCGGTGCGACATCGCTTGCCACCGCCGTTGGTGAGCTCTGGGGAGGGCTGGACGTCCTCGTCAACAATGCTGGCGCCGTGTGGGGTGAGCCGCTCGAAACGTTCTCCGAGGAGGGTTGGGACCGCGTAATGGACGTCAACCTTAAGAGCCTCTTCTTTTTGACTCAACAGACGTTGCCATTCCTCAGGTCTAGCGCTACGGCCGCTGATCCGGCCCGGATCGTCAATATTGCATCGATCGACGGGCTTCGAGCGCCCGCGTTTGAAACGTACTCATACTCGGCGAGCAAGGCTGGCGTCATCCATTTGACCAGGCACCTGGCCAAGCGCTTGGTTGGTGACAACATCAACGTCAACGCGATCGCTCCCGGACTGTTTCCTTCCAAGATGACCGAGTCGATCATGGACAATGAGGCGGTGCTCGGGGCGATTCCCCAACGCCGGGCCGGCACTCCTGAGGATATGGCTGGGACGGCCATTTACCTTTCGTCCCGCGCATCGCGGTACATGACCGGCCAGGTTCTGGCGGTCGACGGTGGCATCACCGGTCTTGCCTAGGAGCCGGTTGAACGAGTACCTGTCCTGACGGCCAGCCATCAGACTCCTAGTCGGTGGAGACGGTGTCCAGTGGTCGGACCCGCACTGCGGTGCCTGATGCAGTCACCATGAGCATGGACCCGTTTGCTCCGATGGTCTCGTAGTCAAGGTCGACGGCTACGACTGCGTTGGCACCCAGGCCGGCAGCTTCGGAAGTCATCTCATCAATGGCAAGGTTTTTCGCTTTGAGAAGTTCCCGCTCGTAATTAGCGGACCGACCACCGATGACGTCCGTGATCCCGGCGAAGAAGTCCTTGAAGACGTTTGCGCCGAGAATCGCAGCCCCGGTAACCAGACCGAGATATTCCTCAGTGAGATGGGTTTCGAGGTTGGGGGTTGTCGTAATGATCAATCGGCGGTGCCGATCGAAACGTGGTTGCAGGTTGAACACACTCGACGGACCATCACGCCGCTTGAGCTGACCTGGTAGTCATGCACGTGTTCAGCTCGTGACTGACGAACCCTGTCGAGAAGACGAAGGCCACCTTTCGCGTCTGGCTTGGCGGCGTGAGCAGGATGGTGCCCGTTGGTCGAGGCGGGGGCTTTGACCGGCGGAGCCGGCTTCTCAGGCTGGCCGTCGGTAGTCCGGAGGTCGATGACCATCTGGCCGTTGGGAGTGGATGGTACAGCCGGCTCTGGTTCGGCGGCGACGGGTTGATCGGTCGAAAATGGATCAGCCGCTTTCGCCGCTGCAACAACAACTGGTTCGGTCCGGGGGAGTGGCTCCCTTTCGGTGGCGGCAGGTTCTGGAGTGATCTGGGCGACCGCAACTGGTTCGACCTCGAGAGTCGCTTCCCGAGCGGGTTCTGTGACTGGGGAGGCGATCTTGGCCGCAGCTGGTTTGGCCTTGGCTGGTGCTTTTCGGGCGGGTCGGGCGATCTCTGTGGTGTTCGTCGCAGGAGCGGGCGGAGCGAGAACGACCGGTTCGGCGACAGCGATCTTCGGGTGGAGCCCGTTGCTTGAGCTACGCGTAGCCTTTTTTGTCTTCCGGCGAGCTCGGTACGTCTTGGTGGCTTCTTCCTGCGCTTTGGCGAGCCCGGGGACGGCACCGTAGGCGAAGTCAAGGCGACTGTCCGGCACGAAACGTACCTTGTCTCCGTTCAGATCGAACTGGTACTCGTTGACGCCGATCTCAGCCAGCGAAATGAGCGACACATGCCAGCCAGCCCATTCCTCGCGGCTGACTTCGAGGGAGAACCGGTCGTTATCGAGTACGAAGACGGCGATAATTCCTTCTGCGTCGTCGGATGCAAAAAGGGTGCCGCGGTGTCTCATACTCTGTCCTCGATTGTGTTGTTGCCCAGCCCGTCGCCACTATCAAGCTTATCGGCGATCGAGGTTAAATCATTAGCGCCGCCGCCGGAAACTTCAATCGCCCGACACATGGCCCTCACAACCTCGGCCATCGCCCGTCCCCGATCGGGTTCCATCCGCCCCTCCTGAAGGTCACGCAGGGCAGTGTCGAGTCGGGCAAGGAGCCCGGCCAGGTCCGGAAGGTGGGGAGTGGCCGCATCACGCGGTACTGCGCCTGGGCGGGGAGATACCTCTATTGGGGCGACCGGGACGACCGGGGCGACCTGGGCAGTTGGGGTGGCTGGAGCGGGTTGTGTGACCGGGCGTACGTCGGTGGTCATGTGAATGGTTGCCCCTGTCTCTTGATGAGGTATTTCATGGTGAGGCTTATCGTTGGTGACCGTGTCCTGACGAGGCGCGGCCGGGGGAGGAGCAAGGCTGGGCGGCGGAGCAACAGGATTGGCGATGTTGCCAGCGAGAGGGCCAGTGACGGGGATAGGCCGCGGCGCTGGGCGAGCTGGCTCGGCGGGACGGCTGTGGGTCGAGCTGGCGGGTTTGGCCGGGGCGGGTGAAGAGGCAGCCACATAGGAGGGGCCAGCGGAGGCGCCAGAGGCGGGCACAGAGGCGGGCACAGCGGCGGGAGACGGTGGAGGGTTAGCGGCCGCCGGGATCCCAACGGCTGCACCCCGAACTGCGTCGGCGTAGGCCGCCTGAAGGCTTGGCGATGTTTCGGTTGGTGGGATCGCAGGCGCTTGGCCCGAGACAGCCGCGTCCAGCGGACCAACCGGCTGGCCAGCCGACTCGCCAGATTTCTCCACCTCGCCGTCAGCACTGCCAAGCTGGGTAGCGAAGTCGGTTGGTCGCACACCCCACTTCTTTATTTTGGCGAGAAATCCGGCCGGTTCTACTGATTCCGGACCTGGCTCACTGAAATACGGCAAGCCCCTCGATGCAAACAGTGGGCCGTTTTCGGGCGTAAAAATGAGGGTCTCATTACCGAGAGTGAGGTCGTATTTTCCCCGGGCGATCTCGACAGCTTTGGCTTCGGGGCGGTTCCAGGTACCCAGTTTCTCTTCACCAGTCGCCAACGACAAGGAGTCGGGCTCCATGGTCAAAGTCACCGACAGACGCGATTCAGCGTCGTCCGCTAACTGTAATTCGCCATGAAACAGCACCCCGACATCCCCCTCCGGTTCCCCTTTAGAGGTCATAGTCCCGCGTTACCCCTCTTGTTGTCAAGCGGCTAGCCCGACTGAGCGGGTTACCCGACCGGTGATTTACCCGACGATGCGCAGGTGGGTCGGCCCGTGCATCATGGTGTCACCGGTCAGGTTCTCGCCAAGCAGCTTCTCCACCTCATCGGCAGCGAGAGGGGGCGACAGCAGATACCCTTGTCCCTTGGCGCATCCCAGCTGTTGGAGGCGTCGTAGTTGATGGGCCGTCTCGATGCCTTCGACAACTGTGTCGATGCCGAGGGCGTCGCCCAACTGGAGCACCGTACGGACGAGAGGCGATTCCTCATCCGGGTTGAGACGATCTGTGAAGCTTTTGTCGATCTTGATGATGTCGATCGGGAGCCGATCCAGGTAGGCGAGTGACGAGTATCCGGTGCCAAAGTCGTCGATTGCCAGCCGTACCCCGAGGTCGCGGATGTCGTCGAGCAGGCTGACGGTCGTCTGCATGACCACGTTCTCGGTGATTTCGATAATGAGCCGGCGCGGTTCGAGGCCGTGTTTGGTGATGGTGTCGCGAATGACCGACGCCATATCAACTTCGGCCAACTGACGGGGGGAGAGGTTCACAGCCATGGTGAGGAACTGCTTTGGCCGGGCTTTTTGCCATTCGACGGCCTTGATCACAGCCTGCTCAAGGACGAAGGAACCGATGGCGACGATCAGGCCGCTCTCCTCAGCGAACGGGATGAACTGAGCTGGCGGCACGATTCCCCTGGTGGGATGTTGCCAACGCACGAGAGCTTCGACGCCGGTGACGTTCCCGGTTGCCAGGTCGACAATCGGCTGGTACCGCAACACGAGCTCATCACGAGCCACGGCTTCGGTCAGGTCGGCTTTCAGCTCGAGCCTGCGGATCATTTCGGCGTGCATGGCGTCCTCAAACACCCGGTAGGTGCCCTTGCGCGTCTGTTTGGCGGCATACATCGCAGCGTCGGCGTTGCGCATGATCTGGTCGGGTCGGTCGCTGCCGCCCCCGAAGGCAATCCCAATGGAAGTGTGCACGTTCAGTTCTTTGCCCTCCAGGTTGAAGGGCACGGTCATGCCAGCCATGATCCGTTCAGCGACATCGGTTGCACCAGTTGGCGTCGAGAGATCCTCGAGCAGGATGGCGAACTCGTCTCCGCCTAGCCGGGCCACGACGTCCTCGGGCCTGGTAAACGAACGGAGACGATTAGCGACCTGGACGAGGAGGTCGTCACCGGCGGCGTGGCCGAGCGAATCGTTGACGGTTTTGAAGTCATCGAGGTCGAGGAACATGACGGCGATGAAACGGTCGTCCTTGGCGCAGCGCTCCAAGGCGGCATCTACCCGTTCGGAGAAGAGGGTCCGATTGGCGAGCTTCGTTAGCGAGTCATGCAACGCCTGATGTCGGAGTTCTTCTTTGAGGTCGGTCAGCTGAGCGAGCGAGTCTTCGAGGCGCCCGTTTTCAAGCGAAACTGAAACCTGGCTGGCGAACGTCTCCAACAGACGAACATCGCTCTCTTCGAATTGAGAAACGTCATTGAGTCGGTTCGCAACGATGATCACTCCGAACGTGCCATGGTCTCCCGACAGCGGTGCGGCCACCCCATCTTCCATTTGCCAACCATCGCGAGCAAAGGAGGTCGGATCGGCGATGAGAAGGGCGCCGGGGCTGTTGGCGATCGAGTGAAAGTGGGTTTCTTCTGACCCGAGGTCAAAAGGTTCCATCACCACTCGTCGATCATCGGGCCCCACTGCCGTGAGGTACGCCGATTTCCCTTCCTCAGGAAGCAGGATGATTTCGACTACCTCGGCCTCGAACATATCCTGGGCATAGAGGGCGGCTGACTCGAGGGCTGACTCGATTTGGGGTGACTCGTGGAGCACCCTGGTCGCTTGGTACAGCGACTCGAGACGGGATCGTTCAAGGCGCTGGGAGATGTACGCCCGATAGGCGAAGAAGAGAACCACTGGAGGCACCATCGCCAGCCAGGCTGCGTTGGCTCCACCGCTCCAGAAGATGGTGATACCAACCAGGGCTAGGGCGGTATTCATCAACGCGGCGAGGGAGGTCAAGGACAAGACCTCAAGTTGCTCGCGACGGTCGATCGCTCCGCCCGACAGGTGGATGGCGCCGTTGATCAGGAGATTGGCGAGGATGACGGTGGTCTGGGTGGCGATGATGGCAGCGAACCAGCCAGCCAGCCCCAGCGGGTCGCCGAGTTGGGCGACGGCCCGGAAGACCACGACCGCCAGGATGATGACAAACGAGTTCTGGGCCATGTTGAATGTCAATTTCATCAGCGGCTGACGGCGATTGATGATCAGAGCGACTGCGAAACCGATCTGGGCGGCAATCAGCTCCCAGGGTGCGCTGGCGAACAGGCCCAACACGAGTGTGACTTCGCTCATCGAGAACGAATGGGCATGGCGATGGAACCGGAGATGCACCACGGTCAGTTCGGCGATATACACGAGAGGCACCAGGACATACCAGGGGATGGCCTGCTTCTCAGGGACGAGGGTCTCGAGATTGATCACTTGCGAGGCCATGGCTGCTGCGGCGACCGCAATGGTGATCGACAGAATCCAGACCTGTTGGGGGCCAGAACGTCGTCCTCGTTTTCGTTTGTTCGTGGCTACGTCCATGTGTGACAGGCTTCGATCGATCGTATGATGTTGTATCGGCCGATAAACCGCCTGGCCTAAGGCCATTCCTGGGCGTCTCGATGGGCTAGTTATACATTTGCGAGAAGGTCGACATGATCTCTTCTCGAAATCCCGAGGCGTTCTTGGCGGGTCGATGGTCGACAGACTCGTCGGCCGCCTTCTGGTTGGTGGGCTCGGGCACGTCAGGCTCGGGTTCCTCGTCCTCCGGCTCTCGCGTAGGCACTGCGGTCAGGCCAGGTTCGAGGACGTCGTCGGGTCGGATAAAGAGAGCGGGAGGCTCAGTCGGCGTGCTTGAGGGCTCAAGTGCGTCCGGATCTAGCTCTGCGGTTGGAGGTGTGAAATCGTCCGGGTCGGTATCAGCGACTTCGTCTGCCGTTGCTTCGTGATCTGTGATGCCACGATCGGCGACTTCATCGGGGTCCGGGTCGGTTGTTCCCGGCTCCGGATCGGGGTCGTCGTCGGCGAAGATGGCCGCTAACCAGGATAGATCGTCGGATTCGGGCACCTTGGATAGCTGGGCCTCGATCGGTCCAGGAGCGCGACCAACCGCCACCCGTTCTACCGGGTTCGGGGCGGTTTGCTTGAGGGATGGGAATTCTATTTCGATGCTGTCATCCGCTGACACGCCCCAGGCCTCCTGGTCCACGTCTATCTCATCGTCGGATTCGCTGAGCGGCTTGAGGTATTACCAGCGCCGAGCCTGCCATTCGGCCAAATTGGGTCGTTCGATACCAATCTCTGTCGGTTGGCCGTGGCCGGGAAAGACGCGCGTCGCGTCTGGTAGCACGAACAACTCGTCTCGAAGGCTTTGCATGATCTGATCAAAATCGGAGTATGGGAATCGGGTGGCACCCGGTCCGCCCGGAAAGAGCGTATCGCCAGTGAATACGATCGAATCTACGAGGAAACATACGGATCCGGGCGTGTGACCGGGCGTGTGAACAACCTTGATGCTGACATGGCCGACGGTGACGACGCCAGGTTCGAGTGGCTGGTCGATTGACCTCCTGGCTACGATTTCGTCGGCCGGATGCAAACGAAACGGGATCTTGAGGCTTGACGTAAGTTCTGAAACCGCGCCGATATGGTCGGCGTGGCCATGCGTCGTGAGAACGGCGATTGGTTCCAGATCGGCCACCAGCGAATTGATGCGTATGGGTTCGGCGGCCGCATCGATGATGACCGCTTTGCCGGTCGCTTTACATGCGACAACGTATACGTTGTTGTCGAGTGATCCGACGCTGGTCGTTCGTATTTCTGCCTCGGGTAGGTCGACGCTGATCATGACGCCAGCTTAGGACGGCGGCGGACCCCGTGAACGGCGGTTAACATGGGAGGCATGATGAGGAGCATTCGATGAATTTTGCCTTTAGCGAGGAGCAAGAGTTTCTCCGGGAAACTGCTCGACGGTTTCTGGCCGATAAGTGTCCAACAGTCACAGTTCGCGAATTGATGGCCACCGACGATGGCTTCGATGTCGGAATGTGGAATGAGATGGCTGCCATGGGTTGGCAGGCCATGGCCATTCCCGAAGAATATGGGGGAGCGGGATTCAGCTTTCTCGAAACCGCCGTCTTGCTCGAAGAGATGGGAGGCGCGTTGCTCCCCGCCCCGTTCATGTCAACGGTAATCCTTGGCGCCAATGCCATCCTCCTCGCTGGCACGGAGAGCCAGAAGCAAGGCATGCTCCCGTCCGTGGCCGACGGCACCACTCGACTTGCCCTAGCCGTGACAGAGCCCAACGGCCGGTGGGATGTATCCGGGATAGAAATGACAGCTGAGCCTGTCGGTGGCGGCTACCGCCTGTCTGGAACCAAGAGTTTTGTCATTGATGGACACACGGCTGATTTTCTGGTGGTCGCGGCTCAATCTGGCTCCGGCCCAACGTTGTTTCTTGTCGACGCTCACGCTGAAGGTATCGAGCGGCAATCGGTCGAAGTGATGGATCAGACTCGCAAGCTTGCTGACGTTCGGTTTGTTGATGTGATGGTCCCCGCTGAAGCAGTGTTGGGGGAGGAAGGTTCCGGCTGGGACGTGCTGGCGCAGGTGTATCGGATCGCCTCGGTCGCCCTCGCTGTTGAATCGGTTGGTGGCGCGCAGCGAGTCCTCGACATGGCGGTGTCCTATGCCAAAGTCCGGGTTCAATTTGGGCGGCCGATTGGCTCATTCCAGGCCATCAAACACAAGTGTGCCGACATGCTGGTTGGCGTCGAATCTTCAAAAAGTGCCGCCTACTACGCCGCTTGGGCCGTCGCCGAGGACAACGACGAACTCGCAGTGGTGGCTCCGCTGGCAAAGTCGTATTGCACGGAGAAGTATTTTTCTGCGGCTGCCGAGAACATCCAGGTGCACGGAGGTATCGGGTTCACCTGGGAGCACGATGCTCATCTTTACTTCAAGCGGGCCAAAAGCTCGGAGTTACTGTTAGGTGATCCTGCCTACCACCGGGCGATGTTGGCCGACCAGATAGGGATTTGATCGAGTGACACCCGCCAGTGCCATCGCGCTCGGCGCCCTACTCGGTGCGGTCTTTCTCGTACTCGTCGGAGCGATGCTCTGGCAGGAGTTGCGGGGCCGTCCGTCCTCGGACCCGCTTGAATACGTGATCGAGGATGCCGTGCAATGGATCCTGCCGCAGCTCGATCCGGAGCAGCGAGCACGGTTGGCAGCTCCGGGTGTGCGAGCCATCCTCGAGTGGCAAGTTTTTGGACTTCAGCAGAGTGTCAAAGGCCAGCAGCGCGGCACCGCCTCCGTCGTAATGGGGCCAACCGATGAGATGGTTGCCTACGTCCTATCTAAGATTGATTCGGCGGAGGCCCACGACGTCCTAGCGGTTCTTGCGGGACAGTTCGGGTACCTGCAATCCATCGGGGCGATGACCGGAGAAGTAGATGGGAGCCAGACATGAGAGCTCGTTGTGGTAGCTGTGGGACAGAAGTCGACGTCACCGGGCAGGGTCGTTTTAAGTGCCCTACCTGTGGTGCAGTTAATCAGATCCCGGGCCAACCCGGCGCAGTTGCCGGAGCCAGTGAACAGGCGCCACCTGGGGGTCTGCCGCCCGTCCCGACGCCCCCGGCCGAGCCATCTCCGCGGGTGTCGTGTCCTGATTGTTCCTTTTCGTTTATCGTCGGCGACGTTGAGATGGCCGTGTGCCCGAACTGCAATGCTGAGGTCTCGGTTGGGGGCGGTCGTGGCGAGTAGCCTGAATCAAACCACGCGAGGATGCCAGACATGGGACGGCTAAACCGGTTCGCACACCATCGGTTCCTCGGCGCCCGGGACACCATGATCGTTTACGACTGCGATGACCCGGAGCAGTTTGCAGAGTTGTCAGGTCGAGACGACGCCGAACATCTAACGATGCGTAACCTGGTATCGGCGTTCGGGCCCGATGGCCTTGCCGAAGCGTCGAATCGCGGGTTCAGACCGCGGTGAAGTTCATCGACATGCACGTGCACCCGCCTGTCGAGGCGATGATGACCGGCGCATTCGGCCCATTCATCCCTGGCCTCGAAGAAGTCTTTGGACGCAGTTTCCCGGTCATGGCGACCGATGACCTTGCCGAATCGTATCGCCAGCAGGGTGGGCGGGCCGTACTGCTGGCGTGGGACGCGGAGACGGCAACTGGCCAGGCGGCGTTCCCCTCGTCGGCGGTCGCTCGTATGGTTTCGGCGCATCCAGACGTGTTCATCGGGTTTGGATCGGTCGATCCACACAAAGGACAAGCCGCCGTGGCGGGTACCTACGAGGCCTACCGCTTAGGCCTGGCAGGCCTCAAGTTCCATCCATCCGCCCAAGTGTTTTCACCGAACGACCCGATGGCCTATCCGGTTTTTGAAGTTGCAGAGGATTTGGGTCTCATCTGTCTTTTTCACACCGGAGTGACTGCCCTCGGGCGGGGTATGCGCGGCGGTGGCGGCATCCGGCATCGACACGCGGACCCGATGTTGCTCGACGACCTGGCCGCTGACTTTCCCGACCTGGCGATTGTGATGGCTCATCCGTCCGCCCCATGGCAGGACGAGGCGATCGCCGTTGCCGTTCACAAACCCAACGTTTTCATTGAGTTGTCTGGTTGGTCGCCAAAGTACCTCCCCGACAACCTGCTCGCCGCGATTGCCGGTCCGCTCAAACACAAGACGTTGTTCGGTACCGACTTTCCGTTCCTGACGGCCGAGAAGTGGCTGCGAGATTGGAGGGCGCTTGAGTTTGCCGAGGATGTGACCGAAGCTGTGTTGTTTGGGAATGCCGAGAGACTGCTCGCTCGATCTGGCTCTAGAACGGCAAACGGTTAGGTGGGAAACTGCTCCGCCTCGAACGCGTCGGCCATGAGGTCGGCGACGACCTGTTCTCGAAAATAGAAGAAGTGGTCGGAGCCTTTCACTATTCGGACGTTGCCGGATACCTGACTGGCGTAACTCTCGATTTCTTCAACGGTTGTGAACTGATCTCGATCTCCCAGAATGAACGTGCGCGGCGATGCAGGGAGCCGGGAGGGTAAGGCTGGGCTGTGTTCGCCCTTGACCGGGGGAGCGACACCTACCCAACCAACCGCCGTTTCAGTTGCTGCCATCCAGGCCAGTGACGTCGCCGCCCCAAACGACCAGCCCGCCAGGTGAAGGGATGGGGCGTTTTTGCCAGACGCTTCTGCCCAGGCGGCGCTGATGTCTCGGAGTTCGCTCCCGCCGAAGTCATGGGTGCCGGAGGATTCTCCGACGCCGCGAAAGTTGAACCGAAGGACAGAGAAACCCCGCCCTACGAGACCATTCGTGATGTGATCCATCAAGGGAGCGCGCATCGTTCCGCCCTGGAGTGGGTGGGGATGGCAGAGAACGACAACGTCGCCGGCGGGTTCGGCTGGATGGTCCCAACGGGCCTCAAGCGTTTCGCCGTCATCGGCGCTCAGGGTCACGGCCGTAGTGATCAACGGCCGGTCCTCTCATATTGCCAAGCATCGGGATTACCCACCAGCCGGACACTCCCTTTGCGTCTCAAGTGTTCCAGGTGGGCCAGGGTTTCCTGGATAGCCAATCGTTGCTGTAGAAAACTGAGGTTCGGGCGGAAGGTTTCTTCCATCACCTGCCAAGCGGTCTGCGGCCCGGAGGCGAGGTGGTCGGTCATGTCCTCGAGGCGTCGGCGGTGATGCAACATGATCTGGTGCGCCCGTTCCGAACCGCGATCGATTTCGGATCCGTGGGCAGGATGCGTGAGAGTCGCCTCAAGACTGACGATGCGCCCGATTGACGTGAGGTAGTCGCCGAGGTGGTCGTGTTCTGGTCCCGTATACGGAACAAACGGAGAGATACGGGGGAGTACGTGGTCCCCAGAAAAGAGAAGTCCGGTACGTGAGTCGATCAGGCAGATGTGATTTCGCTGGTGGCCCGGCGTGTACATCACGGTCAAATGTCGATCCTTGTCGATGGAGATTTGGTCGCCGTCACTCACTGGGTCGGTTGGGGCGATTGCGAGTCCGTACCAATCGGGTCGTTCCCAGTCGTTGACGAGTCCGCCAGTGAACTCGGATGGCGCACCATGAGCCCTGGCTGCGGCGGCCAGTGATTCGGCCCGTAGCGACCAATCGTTGTACCACGGGACTTCCTCGGCAGTGGTTTCGTGCATCATCCATCGCGCCCCGGTCTTGTCGACGACCGTGCGAGCTGCGGCCATGTGATCGACATGCAAGTGGGAGCCAATGAGGGTTGCGAGGGAACCTCCGATGGTCGCCAGACCTGCCCAGATGACCTCCAGTCCGGCCTCGCTGTCGACCCCGCAATCGAGCATGGTGAGGCCGTCGGATGATTCGAATACGTAGCAGTTGACTGATTTGGGCGCAGCAAAGGGAAGCGGCGCAGTAATGCGCCAGATTCCGTCGCCCAGGTCGGTGACGGTCAATTGTGAGCCAGGGACTCTTTGACTATGAAGGTGACGAGCAGAGTGACTTCGAAGCTGGCCGGCAAGCCTGCCGAGTCGACGCTACCAGCCATCGAAACGACTTCGAAGCGAGTGATCTCGCTGATCGATTCCGAAGCCCTGCTCAGAACGACCCGAATGGCGTCTTCGTAACTTGTCATCGAACCACCCGAGAGGGTGACGGTTTTGGTTATCGCGTTCATAACCGAATCCTAGGGTCATCGGCCTGGTCAGTGAGGCCGCAGTTTGGAGTCCCCGGTGAAGTGACCGGTGAAGTGACCCGTGAAGTGACCGGGGACCTCTGGGACACGAACCGACACATAGAGCTCGCCGCCTGCCCAGGTGACGAGGCCGACTGCTACGAGGGCTTGAAGTCGGATGGGCTTGCGTATTCGCCGACCTTGCTCGGCGGCTCGAACGAGGCGCATCAGATCGGCAACCGCCTGTGGCCCGATGGCAGAGGTCCATTGGGACCGGACATACGGGTCTGTGTAGAGAATTGGCGCGCCGCGTTCGTACAGGCGAGGCCGGACCCAAGGGCGAGGTTGAGCCGATCGCCGTGGACCGGCCGCACCCGGGATTGGCGCGGCGGCTGATGCAGCGAGGTTTTCCTCGGTCCCGGGTACGACAGGTCTCACCGTTATGAAATAACACATAACGCTATCTACTGTCAACTCCCCTTACGGGGTGATTCTATTTTTGTACGCCGAAGATCACGATGATCGTGTCTCCATCGCCCACCACAGTTCCGGCAGCTGGTCGCTGGCGGAGGAGGATTCCGACTTTCTTGGGGTCAGTTGTCTCCACCGTCTGGTAGTCCACGTTGAGTTTGAACCCGGCCTGGGCCTGGAAGTCGTTGAAAGCCTTCTCGAAGTCCTTACGTTTTCGGCCCTCGAACTGGGGCAGTGGCTGGCCTTCGATGGACACGGAGATCGTGACCGACGAACCTTCCGAGATCACGGCCCCTGCTGCCGGAGATTGGGCTATGACGGTTCCGGCCGGCTCGGATGACGGCACCTCGACCACTGACGCATTGAGGTGAGCCGTACGGATCTCCTTGGTGGCATCAGCTGCCAACAAGCCGATTACGTCGGGGACATCGGTCGACGGGGTCCGTAAATATGCGGTGATGCCTTCGGGGTCGGGTGGGAAGTCTTCAACGGGCTTGTCCGCCAGGTATATCTGCATAAACTCTTTCCAGATCGGCGCTGGCACACTTCCACCAAAGACTCGTGAATAGGTTTCACCGTGAATCCGGACATTCTTGAGCGGCTCCTGACTATCCGGAAAACCAACCCAGACCGCAGTTGCGGCCTGGGGTACAAATCCCACAAACCAGGCTTCCGTGAAGTTCTGATGGGTTCCGGTTTTGCCGCCCTGTGGCCTTCCGATGTTGGCGCGTGGGGCTGTTCCGCTAACCGGCACGATCTCGAGGGGCTGGCGAGCGGCGGCTATGACCGCAGCATCGACTGTCTGAATGCGGTTGATCTGGTGCTGATAGGTGATCTCTCCGGACGAACTGGTGATCGACTCAACGAGGTAGCTCTCTGCCCAAGATCCATTTGTGGAGAAGTTGGTGTAGGCAGATGCCATTTCGAGCGGTGACACAGCACCAACTCCGAGGGTGAGGGCCGGAACGGCCGGAAGCGGTGACG
>RCMY010001310.1_pt1 | contig 30521 bp, 33 predicted proteins | sample 2041341 | NCBI WGS metagenome assembly RCMY01 (sample SAMN09708234, study PRJNA481090) | Marine sediment metagenome, whole genome shotgun sequencing project. | reverse complement strand
GGCAATACATAACTTTTGGAAATATGGTTCCAACTGCCTTTCATGGTCATCAAAAAGTTGGTGGTACCGGCGACCACGGGAATGAACATGCCCGCACTGAATACGATGGCGGTCGTCTGCAGCCACCAGGGTAGGGGACTGAACACGAAATGGTGCGTGCCGATCATGGTATAGAACAGCATCTGGGTCCAAAACGCCAATACGCCCAGCGAATAGGAATAAATAGGCTTGTTCAGTGCCGAAGGCAGGTAGTAATAGACCAGCCCCAGGGTAAAGGTCATGAACCACATACCCACCCCCTGGTGCATATAATAGCCCTGTATCACGGTCTCGCCAAGGCCATCCTGGAAGAAGGGCATATAACCGATTACGGCCAATACGGTCGTCCAAATAAGGGCGGCCAGAATGTACCAATTGGATACATAGATATCGGATATTTTCCGGCTGGCAACGGTCTTGTAGAAATTCCAAAAAGTGATGATAAGACCTATGGCAAAAAGTAGCATTACCGGCCAGATATATTCCCGGTACTCCCCGCCGCCGTTGTTGATGCCCGCCATAAGGCTAATAGTACCCAAAAACACCGACAGGTTGATCAAGATCCATGCCCGCCACGCTGCCTTATAGCTATATATTGCAGTATTGGAGGTACGTGCGATCACAAAATACCCCAGACCGATCATGGCCAGGGAAGCCCATCCCCAAAAAACGGCGTTGGTATGAACGGGGCGCAGGCGGCCAAAGGAGAGCCATGATACGCTGTCCATTTCGGGCCAGACGAACTTCATGCCCACATACTGGCCCACTAGTGTGCCGAATACCAACCAACATACCGCCGCTCCCAAATAATAAATTACGATTTTTTTAAGCGGTTCGGGTGTCTCAATGGCGAGGGGCGTTTTTTTCTTTTCGTCGACCATGGGGCTTTCCGGCTCGTGCGTTACCCGGTTCACCAATCCTTTTTCGTCTACCACCCGTTCGTTGCCGCCCAATTCGGTACCGGTCAGTTTGTATTTCAAAGCCCTTTTCCGTTTATCAAGAATTTGGTCGATTTCCCCTGCTTCGAGAGCCAACAGCTCTTCGTCGAAGGCCAATCTTTTCTTATCGATCTGTCGATCCCTATATTTCTCGATATAAGAGTTCAATCGAACCAGTAGGATGATGACCGATACAAAGAACACAATGAGAATCAAAACAATGGTACCTATGATGCCAGGACTCATGGCCCAATTGTCAGAAGTTAGCGGTTCGCTTTGCGCCAGCAAGGATGTTGGAAATATGGCGGTGAACAACAATACATAGACCTTAGCTTTGATTCCACCCAATTTCTTTGACCAGTTTACCATATATAAATATGTTTTACGACGAATACATTTTTGACAATAAAAATTAGAAGTGTTATGTTGTGCGCATATGATATCCATCATGTGAGATAGCATAGTCAATGAAAACCACCTTAAACACTCAATTAAATCTTTCTATCTTTTCAGATACGTCAGCCCCACTTCCAAACCGGTTGCCAACTCGAACAAGCTGGTATTCTGCAACATCTGTTTCAGTTCATCACGGATGACCACGAATTTATCGTGCACCGGACAGGGTTTGTTGGCATTGCACTTGTCAAGCCCCAGGCCACAACCTTCGTAGATGGAATCCCCATCGATGGCAAAGACAATATCGGACAATTTTATGTCATCTATCCTTTCCTTTTCAATCTGAAATCCCCCTGCCGGGCCTTTCGTAGAGTCTAGAATATCGCTCTTGGCCAGTTGATGGAGGATTTTCGCTGTAAATGCCGTGGGGGAATCGACTTTTTCGGCGATTTCCTTTAAGCTGACCCGCCTACTCTGCAACGATTGCATGGCAATATAAATGGTAGCTTTGATCCCGTATTCGCAGGCTTTGGAAAACATTCTTTGATGGAGTTTGCGACAAAGATAGTATATTTTTAATTCGGACAAAATTATCGGAATATATTCTCCATATCGAGAAATTTAGTTTCGGAATTTTAAATATGGCACAAATCATTCTATGTGTTTACTGCCAACGTCGACTGCACCGAAACTTCGGGCTATTGCCCATTTCCCCGATGCTGATAAATCTGCATAAACAACATGGTAGACATCTTTTGCGCGCGGTTCTTGGCAATCCAGGCCGTGTCGCCTTCGAATAGCTCGTCGATGGTCGCAAACCACAGATTGAGCCATAGCCCGAAGTGTTCGGAGGTGATGGAATGATCCATTTTGTCATCCACTTCTTGATGGGCGGTTACTGGATTGCCGTAATATTTCCGTTTTAAGAAAAGTTGGGTTTCCCAAAAATCCGTCAACAAGCTCAAGTGACTTTCCCAATCGGTGATAATGCTATTGAAAATGGGACCGAGTACTTTATCCTTCCTTACTTTTCCATAGAACGTCTCTACCAATAGTTGTACATCATCCCTAGTTTTGAGTTCTTTAATTTCCATGTTTCGACTTTTTATTTAGATTTACCGGTCAAGAACTTCGTTCATAAATATATGGAGTTCCTGCATCTGGGGTTTTCCCTTATGCCGGCCAGCCCTTCCAAAGGCATATAATATAAACCAAAGTACGAGCATAAAACCCATAAGGCCTAATTGAAGTCCGTACGGCCGCTCTAACGAGGCGCTCGAATACGCCCATATCCCCAAAATCATGAAAATGGTGGCCACGCCGAAATGCAGGAACATGAAGAACGTCCAAAGGGTAGGGTTGGGGCCGAACACACCATAGAGTTTACTGCTCTTGTTTTTGAGTTCATTGATTTCAAGATGCAATTGTGGTGACCAAAAACTAGTATTTTCGGTATTGAACTTGATAAAAACATGGTCATCGATGCGATTGACCAGAAAAGGTTTTTTTTCGGAGGTTTCGAAGGCCGAAAGTACCACCTCCTTGGCATCGCGCAGTTCTAGCTGAAATCTGGGCCTAAGTACGATTTCGTTGGGAAGGGCTTTCATAAGTTAAGGGTTTATTTGAGGGGTAATTCACTCGTGACATTCCATAGTGCCCGATACTATTTCGGCTACGGGTTTTGGCGAAATATAAGGGATGCCCAGTCCCAATCCCCTGATGATAAAAAGTACACCAACAAGCACGACAAAAACGGGAATCAATTTCTGTACTTTTTGGCGAATGCCTCCCTTGAGCAATCCGCTGAAATAGATGGCCGCGGTCATTAGAGGGATGGTGCCCAATCCGAAAAGCATCATATAAAGACCTCCTTCGGCCGCGCTGCCCATGGCAATAGCCCCGAAAAGTGCCATATAAACAAGGCCGCAGGGTAAAAAACCGTTTAAGAAACCGATGGTCAAAAAGGTGTCGGGAGATTTCTTTTTAAGTGCTGCACCAAGCCGGTTCTTGACCTTTGAAATGACTTTGTAAATAGGCTTGGATAAATTGTATCGGTTAAAGGTTTTATAGGGAATCAGCACCACGAGAATCATCAGGACACCGATGGCAATGGACAGGTTTTGTTGCATCCCAAAGACATAGAGTCCTTTTCCGAGTAATCCGAACACGACTCCGATGATGCCATAGGCCATGAGGCGACCGAAATGATAGATAAAAATCTGTCCGAACTTCTTGACGTTGTTCGATTGGTCCACAGGAAGCATAAAGGCAATGGGCCCGCACATACCAACGCAGTGAAGGCTTCCCATTAATCCTAGTATGATGGCGGATAATAACATTCTTCAGATTTGAGATGATAGATTTGAGATTTCAGATTTGAGATGTTGGATGTTAGAAGCTCGATGAAGCCATGTTGGGTATCCTAAGGCTGCCATACGATTACTTTAATCTCATGTCTCATATCTCAAGTCTAATATCTAATAAACAATACTCTCCTTGTGCAAATACTTTTCACCTTCGTATTCCCAAGCGACTTTAATGTCCCAACGGCCATCCAATAAACGTTTGTCAGGTATGAGCAAATGAGTATTGGACAGACTTATGGGTAAGTCAAAATCCAAATGTTTATTGGACGGCCTGTAGAGGGACACATTGCCTTTGATGGTTTTGAGATCTAAATTTTCCGGAAAGGTCAACAATAGACCTTCGGATGATTTTTTTATGCTTAGTTGCGCGTGCGTATTGGCATTTTTCTCCGCGTCGATTTCGTTTTGGTATTCGAGCGTAGCTTTATAATAATCTTCGGTGACCAGGTCGTGGTTAGCACGGTAATCGGTGCTCATACGTATTACGAAGAATAGGATGAAGCTTATGAAAAGTACGAATGCGATTACTACTGATGTTCCCCAGTTTAGTTTCATGAATTACTTTTTATCTGTCTTCTCCGCCCTACGGCGAAGTTTATATTGAGTGTGGTCGAAATGCTCAGGATAAACTTCGGCGGAAAACTCTTGTTAAATTATATCCGATATAGTTTTCGACGCTATAATAACTTACTTATAACTCCGTGGCCCCATAAATACAGTACTTGTTGTCTCTATCAGATCATCGCCACTATACACTCCGATCTTTATCTTGTCTTTATCATCTTTTAGGGCTGAATTGTTGATTTCTACAAAAAGGGTGCCCGATACCAGTTGTTGTGCCGGAACCTTAAAATCGGCACGGCTTACCAGTTCGATTTTTCCTTTGTGCGACAACAGTTTAAAATGTACGTCCGTTATGTCTTTTGTGGTCTTGTTGACCAGTTTGTAGGTAAAGACATTACTGATAATGTTGTCCTCCTTATGTTCGTACAACTGCCCTGGCAGCCTTAAAATGTTTGCTTCCAAATCGTTGCGCAAAAAGAGCATGCCGATCAAGATTCCCGTTAAAATAGTCAAGACGGCGGTATAGCCTTTTAGCCTAGGCGTAAACTTAAATTTTTCTTTCTTTACGATTTCATCCTCGCTGGCGTAACGGATCAGGCCTTTGGGAAGATCGACCTTTTCCATAATGGTATCGCATTCGTCGATACAGGCGGTGCAGTTCACGCACTCCAATTGGGTGCCGTTTCTTATATCGATTCCCGTGGGACAGACGTTCACGCATTGAAAACAATCGATACAATCACCATGGCCAAGGGCTTCGCGATCTTCGTTCTTGCGCCATTTCTTCCGCCCGTTTTCGGCTTCGCCCCTTTTATGGTCGTAAGCCACAACGATGGATTTATTGTCGAGCAGCACGCTCTGCATCCTACCGTACGGGCAGGCGATGATACAAACTTGTTCCCTGAACCAAGCGAACACAAAATAGAATACGGCCGTAAAGATCAAAAGCGAGACCATAATGCTCGAATGTCGCAACGGACCATCTAGAATGTATTGGATCAACCGGTCACTGCCGATCAGATAAGCCAGGAAAACGTTGGCAATCAAAAACGAAATGATAAAAAAGACAAACCATTTAAGGGAGCGTTTCCTGATTTTTTCGGCGTTCCAAGATTGGCGATCGAGTTTGATCTGCGCACCTCGGTCTCCGTCGATCCAGTATTCGATCCTTCGGAAAACCATTTCCATAAAAATGGTCTGGGGGCACATCCATCCACAGAAAATACGTCCGAAGGCTACCGTGAACAGGGCAATAAAAACGACGCCGATAATCATTAGGACAACGAACAAATAAAAATCCTGCGGCCAAAAAGGGAGACTGAATAGGTTAAAACGTCTTTCAAGCACATTGAACATCATGAATTGGTTTCCATCGATTTTCACAAAAGGTGCTGCGATCAAGATGGCCAAGAGTGCGTAGCTAACATACTTTCGGTATTGGTAAAACCTGCCGCTCGGTTTTTTGGGGAATACCCAAGCTCGCTTGCCATCTTCTTTGAGGGTGCCTATGGAATCCCTAAAATGTTCTTGGTCTTGTGCCATTAAATGTATCTCAATTTGTCATTCCCGCACTTAGGCCATGCTCAGCATAAACTTCGGCGGGAATCTTTTTAAGTTTTAAGGATCTGTCTTATTTAGAGGTGTCTGGATCGACCCAAACATCCCCTTCGGCCACTTTCGGATTTGCCGGTGTCGTACCGGTAATTTCCTGTAAAATATAGCTTGCCACTTGTGCCATTTCTACGGGTTTAAGGGTCTGCTTCCAAGCGATCATCCCTTTGCCGTCCCTTCCTCCTTCGGAAACCGTATGAAAGACATTTTTAATGCCCCCCCCAAGGATCCAGTTTTCATCGGTCAGGTTGGGCCCTATACCGCCGCCGCCATCGGCCATATGGCAAGCAACACAGTTTGCATCAAAAACCGCTTTGCCCGCATCGATGTCCGAGGCATCGGTCAGAAGTTCAACGGTATTTGCATCTACCAGACCTTTGGCCGTTTTTTTATATTCTTCTATTTCGAGTTGGGCCGCGGCGACATCCTGCTGATATTCGAGTTCTTGGTCATAACCTCCGAAAACATGGAAACGGAACATATAGATCACCGCAAAAATAATGGACGCAATAAATAAATAGGTCCACCAGGGCGGAAGGTCGTTGTCCAACTCGCGGATACCGTCGTAATTGTGATCTAGAATAATCTCGCCTTCGGCCTCAATAGGTTTGGAGCCCAGCATTTTTATATAGGTTTTTTTGCCCCATTCCCATTCTGATTTTTTGTTCTTGGCAGCCAGGTAGCGTTCTTTTCCCTCTTCGGAAAGCGTATGGAACATTACATTTTCAACGGCGGCCAATATCGCCTCGATGGCAATCAAAAGCATGAGCACGAACAACATAAAGGCCTGTACCATGGGATAGGCGAGGATGGCGGGTTTGTTGCCGGAATCGACAAAAAATTCTATCAGGCCGAGAATCAAGAAAAATCCGACAAGAATGCGGAGCCACGAAACTGAATTGTTTTTCATTTTGTTTTTATTTTAGGTTTTTAGTCGGTATTAACTACTATTATTTTGTTCCAACAGCCCGCACAGACACCCCCTAGCCCCCTCAAGGGTGGAATCCTTTTTGGTTAAGGCTCTTGTTTTGAGCTTATTGAACCTAAATGTCATTCCGAGCGAAGCGAAGGAATCTGTTGACCCTACTATAAAGTTCAACAGTTTGCCACGTCGCGAAAATGCTCCTCGCAAAGACTCCTTTTTTCAATCCTCTTCCAACGGCATTTCGCTCATTTCCTTGATATGTCCTTTCGAGGCAGTAAATACCCACCAGAAAAGTAAGACGAAAAACCCGAAGAAGATGAGTAACGATATCATAGGATAGGTGGCTACATCCTCTATACTTTCCATATATCCTTTTACGAATTTTAGCATTTTTTTTGCTTTTATTTGTTAACCTGCAAGGTCTTTTTTTTTGACCTTGTAGGTTTGTAGTTCATCATTCCAGTTTAGACCTACAAGGAAGTGGCTATCGCGATAACACCTTGCAGGTCACCGCACTTACTTTTCCGAGGCCATTTCATCTGCTCCCTTTACCTTGATATCCGTACCTAGACGTTGTAGGTAGGCAATCAGGGAAACGATTTCACGGTCTTTCATTTCTATAAAATCTTCCCCGTTATCGGCGGCGTATTTTTTGTCCGCTTCATAACCTTTGGCAAAATCGGGGTCGGTATATAGGTTCTTTTCGATTTGTGTCGCCTGCTCGTTCATACTGGCCTGTGCATTTGCGATATCCTCATCGGTATAGGGCACACCCAGCGTTACCATGACGTCCATTTTATCTTCTATTCCGCTACGGTCGTGCCTGTCGTGAATGAGCCAGGAATACGAGGGCATTATAGATCCCGATGAAGTAGTCTGCGGATCGTACATGTGGTTCAGGTGCCAGTTATCGGAGTACTTCCCGCCTATTCTGTGCAGATCGGGCCCGGTACGTTTACTGCCCCATAAAAAGGGATGGTCGTACACAAATTCCCCGGCCTTTGAATATTCCCCATAGCGTTCTACCTCGCTACGGAACGGACGCACCATCTGCGAATGACAGCCTACACAGCCTTCACGGATATAAAGGTCACGGCCTTCAAGTTCAAGTGGCGTATAAGGTTTTACACTAGATATGGTAGGAATATTCGATTTAACTAAAAGTGTCGGTACAATTTGGATGATGCCCCCGATCAGGATGGCAACGGTGGCCAAGATGGTCAGTTGTATCGGTTTGCGCTCCAACCAGGAGTGGAAAGTCTCTCCTGCAGTTCTGTGTTTAGAGACCCGGGTCAAAGCGGCGGCTTCGGCCAATTCATCCTCTATCTTACTGCCCGCTCGAATAGTCTGCACAACATTATAAATCATGACACAGGCACCGACAATGTAAAGGCTTCCGCCAATGGCCCGCATCCAATACATGGGCATGATCTCGTTTACCGTTTCAAGGAAGTTGCCATAGACCAAAGTACCATCGGGATTGAAATCCTTCCACATCAAGGCCTGGGTAAATCCGGCGACGTACATCGGAAGTGCATAGAGAATGATACCTAAAGTACCAATCCAAAAATGGAAATTTGCCAAGCCCAGGGAATGCAATTTTGTCTTTGACATTTGGGGGACCAGCCAATAGATCATCCCGAAGGTTAAAAAGCCGTTCCAGGCCAAGGCACCTACATGTACGTGGGCGATGATCCAGTCGCTAAAGTGGGCGATCGCGTTCACGTTTTTAAGAGAAAGCAAAGGGCCTTCAAAGGTGGCCATTCCATAGCCCGTGATCGCGACGACCATGAATTTGAGAACGGGATCGACCCTAACCTTGTCCCAAGCTCCGCGCAGGGTCAATAGTCCGTTGATCATACCGCCCCAAGAAGGTGCCAGCAACATTATAGAAAACGCAACGCCCAAGTTCTGGGCCCAATCCGGCAAGGAGGAATATAATAAATGGTGCGGTCCCGCCCAGATATAGATAAAGATTAACGACCAAAAATGGATGATGGACAGACGATACGAATATACGGGGCGATTCGCCGCTTTGGGTACGAAGTAGTACATCAGCCCCAAGAACGGTGTGGTCAAAAAGAAGGCCACAGCGTTGTGTCCGTACCACCATTGTACCAAGGCATCTTGTACGCCGGCATACACGGAATAGCTTTTCAAGGGACTGACCGGGATCGCAAGACTGTTGAAAATATGGAGTACGGCAACGGTAACAAAAGTGGCCAGATAGAACCAAATGGCCACGTACAAATGCCGCTGCCTTCTTTTTATCATCGTACCTATCAAGTTGGCGCCGAAGGCGACCCATACCAAAGTAATGGCAATATCGATGGGCCATTCGAGTTCGGCGTATTCCTTGGTGCTCGTGTAGCCCAAAGGCAAGGTAATTACGGCTGCAACGATTATCGCCTGCCAGCCCCAAAAATTGAAGTTGCTCAACGCATCACTGAACATGCGGGCCTTGAGCAAACGTTGGGTGGAGTAGTAGACCCCGGCAAAAATGGCGTTGCCCACAAAGGCAAAGATGACAGCGTTCGTGTGCAACGGCCGCAAACGCCCGAAGCTCAGCCAAGAGATACCGTCGGTATAGTTCGGGAACATAAACATAAAGGCCAGCATAAGACCGACGGACATCCCGATGATACCCCAGAACATCGTTGCGTAGAGAAACTTTTTTACGACCTTGTTGTCGTAATAGAACTGCTGTACTTCCATAATTATACTTGTTTTTTAAGTTGGTTCGTTTTTTTCTTAGTCCTTGGATCTATGCCTGTCGGCGGGCAGGTCTTTTTTTTGTCACTGCCTGCCGGGGAGGTAGGCTTCACTAATTCATCATCGAAAAGCATGCGAACCGAGGGCGTGTAGGCGTCGTCGTATTGGCCACTTCTAACCGAAACGATAAATGCGATAAAGAAAATGATAGCGACCACTAAGCTGATGGCCAACAGTACATAAATTACACTCATACCTGCACCTGTTTTAATTTCGGCGTAAAACTACGCTTGGGATAATTTATGAAACATGACAATTGTCAGGTTTTCACATTTTTTTAAACATCATTGTCCGTTAAAGAACCAAGACTGCTGCACTTCGACAAGCTCAGAGACCACGCTGCTAGAAACTAGAGCCAAGACTAATTCAAATAACACGTGTCCATAGCCTAATATTAAACTTCCCACTACGTACCTCGTATCTCATCACTTCAACTTTCTTCCTAACAAATTGGTCATAATCGTAGCAAAGGCCACCACGCTAATCGAACTCAATGGCATCAAAATGGCGGCTATCACAGGTCGCAACTGTCCGGTTACGGCGAAATAAAGTCCGATTACGTTATATAATAAGGATAGGATGAAGCAGAGTTTGACGATATTCATTGCTTTTTGGGACGCTAGGATGTATTGATATAGCTGCTGGAATTTGGAGGCATCCAGAATACCGTCACAGGCGGGCGAAAAAACGTTTACGTTCTCCGAAATGGCGATACCGACCTCTGCCTGGGCCAAGGCGCCCGCATCGTTCAATCCGTCGCCGAGCATCAAGACCTTTTTGCCCTGATCTTGTAACGACTTTATGAATTGGAGCTTACTTTCTGGTTTTTGGTTGAAATGGAGGGGCGTGTTTTGAGGAAGCATTTTTTCCAAACGCTGTTTTTCGCCTTCATTGTCTCCCGAGAGAATAGCGAGATCGAGGGAGCTGGACATCCCTTGAAATACTTTGGAAACCCCTTCTCTATATTGGTTATGGAACACATATTTGCCCCGGTACGAATCGTTACTGCTGATATGCACCGAGGTATTGAGGGCGTCGGCCGATGGTCGATTTCCTACAAAATCAACCGAACCGATTTTCATGTGGTCGTTATCCTTAGTGCCTTCCAGGCCCTTGCCCAGATGTTCTTCGTACTCATCTAGGGTTATAATATCCTGCTCGGCAAGTAGGTCGTAAAGTGTACGGCTTAGCGGATGGTTCGAAGCCCGGAGTGTATTTTTTAATAGGGATTCCTCTTGGGCGGTCAACGGCATGCCTTCGTAGGTGGCCGTACTTTTCTGGGAGGTCGTAATCGTACCCGTCTTATCGAAAATGGCGGTATCGATTTGGGCGAGCTGCTCGATGGTTCGGGTATCCTTCAGGTAGAATTTTTTACGGCCGAAGATGCGAAGTAAATTCCCCAAGGTAAATGGTGCGGCCAGAGCAATGGCACAGGGGCAGGCGATGATCAGCACGGCGGTAAAAACGTTCATCGCCTTGCTTGGGTCGATGTAGAGCCAAAAAGCGGTAGCGGTAAAAGCGATGGACAGCACGGCAATCGTAAAACGCTTTCCAATACTGTCGGTCAGCGTCCGGAATTTGCTATGCGTTTTATTTTGAAAAACGGAGTTGCCCCACAATTGCGTGAGGTACGATTGTGAAACGGATTTCAAAGCCTCCATTTCGATGGCGCCGTGCAATTGTTTGCCCCCTGCGAAGACTTTATCGCCCGATTGCTTGGGTACGGGTTCCGATTCCCCTGTAACAAAACTGTAGTCGATTCGGGCGTTTCCGTTGATGAGTATTCCGTCTACGGGAATCAGTTCTTCGTTACGGATCAACAGACGATCTCCCCGTTTTATTTCATGTACTTGAGTGGTGATTTCTTTTCCTTCGGATGTTATTCGGGTTATGGCAATAGGGAAATAGGATTTATAATCCCGTTCAAAGGAAAGGAAGGCATAAGTTTTTTGTTGGAAGAATTTTCCCAGTAAAAGGAAGAAAACCAATCCGGTTAGAGAATCGAAAAAACCGCTGCCCCAATCGAACATGATTTCGATGGTACTACGAAGAAAAAGTACCAGAATACCCAAGGCGATAGGCACATCGATGTTCAATATGTTACTGCGCAATCCTTTGTAGGCCGAGATAAAATAATCTCTTCCCGCATAAAAAACCACTGGTAACGAAAAGGCGAACATCATCCAGCGAAATACGACCTCATATTGGTTGAGCCAGAATTCCCCGCCCGACGTATGGCTCGATGACAGATCGAAATAATCGGGAAAAGAGAGGAACATGACATTGCCGAAAGCAAAGCCGGCGACCCCCAATTTGTAGATCAGGCTGCGGTCGATATCCTTCTTTTTGTTATCAAAATCATCCAAGGAAATATAGGGCTCGTATCCGATTTTTGAAAGTAGGATGACCAGTTGCTTTAAAGAAGTTTTCGAGGGATTATAGGTGATTCGAACCGTTTTTTTAGGAAAATCGACCTGAGAACCGATAATATACGGATTCAGTTTGTTCAGATTTTCAAGCACCCATATACAGGAACTGCAATGAATATGCGGAATGTAAAGGTTGACGATCTGCAGGTCGCTATCACTGAATTCCGTCAGGCGTTCGATAATAGGTTCGGTGTCGAGAAAATTGTATTTTCCTTCAATCGTTTTCGGTGTGGCACCGGCGGCAGATTGCAAGTCGTAATAATAGGATAGGTCGTTCGAGGCGAATATTTCAAACACCGTTTTACAGCCGTTGCAGCAGAAATCTTTTCCGTCATAATTCAGGGGAAATCTGCCACAATCGTCACCACAATGGTAACAGTTGACCTTATGCATACACACTTGCTTTATACCTGATACAAAAGTGTTAAAGATAGGGATTTTAAAACATGATAATTATCATGTTATGCATTTTATGTAATTTGTAATTTCGCAGTGTCAGGTAAAAATTGGGTAAAATGGAAGATGGAATACAAACCCGGTGCGAGCAGTGCATCGTTCGGCAGTTCAACTCGTTGCGTGCGATGAGCAAGGAAGAACTGCGAAACGTTTCCGAAAGTAAGACCACGAAAATTGTTAAAAAGGGGGAGAGGATATTCGAAGAAGGCGAAAAGCTGAAAGGGGTATATTGTGTCCGGCGCGGCGTATCGAAACTTTCGAAACTAAGTCCGAACGGTAAGGATCAGATCGTAAAGTTGGCCACTAAGGGCGAGGTACTGGGGCAACGCGCGGTAATCGTTGATGAAAGTGCCAATTTAAGTGCCACTGCGATCGATGATATGGAGGTCTGTTTCATTCCCAAGGAAAGTATCGTGCATACCCTGACTACCAATCCGGATTTCGCCGTTGAGGTGTTGCGCCATATGGCCCACGATCTTCGGGAAGCGGACGATGTGATCGTGAATATGGGCCAAAAAACGGTCAAGCAGCGTATCGCCGAGGCTTTTTTCTACCTTAAGACCAATTTTGGGGAGGATAAAGACGGATTTCTTCTATTGAAACTTTCCCGGGAAGAGATCGCCAATGTAGTCGGTACTGCAACGGAATCGTGTATTCGTATAATTTCGGAGTTCAAGAAAAAAGGTTTCTTGAAAACTTCCGGTAAGAAAGTGGCCATTATCGACGAAAAAGGCCTTCGAAATGTGATAGATGGATTTTAGGGAAAATAGTGATAAATATCATATTTTTCACCAATAGCTTCCTCTAATTTTGTTATCTGACCAATAGTGATGTTCCCATGAAAAACATTTTATTACCAACAGATTTTTCGGAAAATTCGTGGAATGCCATCCGCTACGCCTTAGCGCTTTTCCAAAACGAGAAATGTACTTTTCATCTGTTGAACGTATATACCCCGGCAATCGCAAGTAGTCGTTTTATGGCGGCCAGCTTTGAGGAGGGGGCATTCGAAGAGGGGGCGCGTTTGCATTCCGAAAGGGGGCTTGAGACGGTAATGAAGCGGATAGGCGAATTCCCTTATAATAAAGACCATCACTTTCGAACCATTTCATCTTTTAGCCTGCTGGTCGATGAAATCAGGCAGGCCGTAGAAATTCATAACATCGATCTGATAGTTACCGGAACCAAAGGGGTATCGGGCTTTGATGAAGTATTTATGGGGGGCAATACCGTGCGCATCATCAAATCTATCAAAAACTGTCCGGTTTTGGCCATCCCGCAACAGTTCGAGTTCATTACACCATCCGAAATTGCCTTCGCCACCGATTTCAACCGGTTCTACAGCACCTCGGAACTCCTACCATTGATTGATATGGCAAAAGCCTTCGATGCTGTAATACGCATCGTTCACGTACAATATGAAATAAAGGCCTTGACCGAAATTCAACGTTTCAATCTCGATATGTTACGAAAATATCTAAAGGAGGTAGAACATTATGTACATACGGTCTCCGAATTGAATTCCATTTCCAAAACCTTGGAAGTCTTTACCTATGAACTGGACATTCATCTACTCGCTATGCTCAATTACCAACATAGCCAAATGGAGCGAATGACCCGGGAGCCCGTAGTCAAGCGCGTGGCATTCCATACGCAAATACCTCTACTGGTCATCCCCGAATTGGGTCTGGGTGTTTCTCCGAGACGGCAATCCTCCGAAAAAAATGCGGTGTCGCATTGAGGTCCGATAAGGGAAAACCTTTGTTACTTTAAAGAAGCGGACTTGTGTCAATTGACCAATCGCTTTGCGCCATACGCCCTACGCAAAATAAAAAAGCGTAAAGCGCTCAGCGTAACGCCTAACCGTAAGACTTAGTACTCCTGTCTCCCAATCGGATGATCTTCATAAAAATCGGCAAACGTCTTATCGGTGGTATAGGTATCTCTCAATACCCGGTAGACCATATAAACAATCATTACCTGCCCCAACAAGGTGACATAGAACACCCAATTGAACGCGAAGTTCATGGCCGACATAATCGTGACCGAAATCAAAACGAGGGTGGTAGCCGCCACCCAGAACATAGCTGAATCTTTCATTGTTTTTTGTTTTAAGATACGGAAAGTTTTTGTGGGTTGCAAAGGTTGGATGCTGGATGCTCGGTGCTCGATGTGTTGATACGTACGTCATTCCTCTCCCGTCATCCATCTAAAAAATCCTAATTCAGACAACCGTATCAAAACGGAAAAAAATACGGAATAACAAAAGACGCCGTTACCCAGGTAATAAGGTTCAGGGGCGTACCGAACTTTAAAAAATCATTGAATTTATAATTGCCGGGCGCATAGACCATAGTATTCGTCGGATAGCTCATGGGCGTCATAAACGTCAAGGAACAGGCGAACATTACGGCCACCAAAAACGGACGATAGCTGACTTCCATGGCCGCTGCAAGGCTGATGACTACCGGTGCCATTAAAGCGGCCGTCGCTTTACTGGAAATAAGGTTGGTAGACAGGAAGGAGACCAGATAGATGATGCTCAGCGTAATGCGTGCGTCATATTGTCCGAGATTGGTTTCTATAAATTGGGCAATCAGTTCCGCTCCCCCGGTTTTTTCAAGGGCCGACCCCATTGAGAGTACGCCGGCCATCATGAAGATTACCTTCCATTCCACTGCTTTGTAGGCTTCATTGGGCTTTAGAACGCCGGTCAGTATCATCAGTAGCGCACCGACCATGGCACTGATCAAAATGCTGGTCAGATTAAGGGCGGCGACCAAGATGACCCCTATTCCGATTAGGATAGCCGGAATCGCCTTTCTGTAATTGGTCTTCTTCTCATCGTATTCGGATAGGGTGACAATCAACTTTTGAGACTCGAGCCGATCGATAGTTTCCTGTTTGCCGAGTACCAACAGCATATCGCCTTCCCGTAGGTCCACTTGCGCCAGTTTGTCCATAATGATCTCGTTTCGATGGCGGATGGCCAATACCGATAGATTGTACTTCTGACTGAATTTTAAGGTTAAAAGGGAGCTTCCTGTCAATGACGAGCCAAAAGGTAAGATGACCTCGTACAAGCGATAGGTATCATCTTTTTGATCGGTTTCCGCACGTTTGTCCCCTATAATACGGTATCCTTTTACATCTAAAAGCCTGTTGAAACTTGAGGGGGGCACGATGACTTTTAGAATATCCCCTTCCAACAATACCGTTTCCGGGCCTACATGGTGATTTAGGATACCATCCCTTAAAATCGAAAGAATACGGACTTCAAAATTTTCGACCAGTTTGGATTTTACCACGGTGCGACCGCTATCGGGGGAGTCTTTTTCTACTTCAAGTTCTGTGATATATTCCTCCGCCTTTTTGGTCAAATGCTCGTTATCTTTACTTTTTGGAAGTAAAAATGGACTCACCAAGAAAATGTATACAAAACCCACGAGCAACAGACAAAGTGCTGGCGCACTGAACTCGAACATGCCGAATTCTTCCAATCCGAATTTTTTGGCGTAGCTGCTGACTAGAATGTTCGTAGACGTTCCGATCAGGGTACAGGTACCTCCAAAAAGGGCCGCGAAAGAGATGGGCATCAACAATTTCCCTGGGCTGATGCCCGTTTCCCTGCAAACCGTCAAGGCTATCGGCAAGAGAAGGGCGACCACGGCCGTGTCGTTGATAAAGGCCGAAAAGATACCCGAAAGAAGGCAAAAGGTCACCAAGGCGACCGAGTAGTGGATCTTTGCCAATTTGACGATACGATGGCTCAATCCATCTAATAAACCCGAATTGAAAACTCCGCCGCTGACCACGAATATGCAGCCCAAAGTCAACGTAGCCGGATGATTGAAACCCGAAAATCCCTCTTCGGGACTCAGTACGCCCGCCACGATAAAAAGGGCCATGATTAAAATCGAGGTCGTATCGATCGAGAAATAGTCCTTTACAAAAAGAAATACCCCGATACCGATGATACAGAACGTAAGGATCAAATCGATGCCCATAGAAAGTCATTAGTTGAGCCTACTAAATTAAGCGTTTTGATTTTGTCGGATGTAAAAATAGTCGCTTTAAACCGTAAACAAAATAACAGTGAAAATTTCCTTAAAGTCTTCCCATACTGACCAATATCATGTCGTAGGATGCCTACCTAGGGTATCTTCGATTTTCTAACTTTTAAAACAGTCAAGATGCCATTAATCACAAAAAAGGAAGTTGAAGATTTGGATAGGATGCAAGGTGAGAACTGTATCTCCATTTTTATTCCCACCCATCGCGCCGGGGAAGAGGTGTTTGACGGAAAGGACACCCTGAAGCTTAAAAACGAGCTGAAAGCCATAAAGCAAAAACTGTCGACTTCGATGGGTCCCGTCGAGATCGATAAATTGGTCGCCCCGGTTCAGGAATTACTGGATGACACCGGCTTCTGGCGGCAGCAATCCGACGGGCTGGCTTTGTTCGTCGCGGCTGGTTTTTTTAAGAAATTTACATTGCCCGTCTATTTCGAGCAATTCAATTATCTGGGGAACAGCTTTTATTTAAAGCCTTTGTTACCCATGTTCACGGGCGATGGCACTTTCTACGTGTTGGGTCTGGAACAACAATATGTCAAACTCTACGAACAGACCCAACACAGTATTACCGATGTAGCTATCGAAGATTTGGTGCCCGCTACACTACAAGATAAAGTAGGGCATGACTACGAACCGAAAAGCCTTCAGTATAAAAGTATGGGTGATTCGCAAGGCCGGGCCATTTATCACGGCCATGCCGAGGCCGACCGCGGTCGTAAATCCGAGATAGCGCGCTTCTTCAGGGCCATAGACAAAGGCTTGAAGACCATACTTCGTGATGAGACCGCGCCTATGCTGGTCGCCACACATGATTTTTTGTATCCCATCTATAAGAAGGAAAATACCTATGCGAATCTTTTGGACGATTTTATTTCGGCCAGTCCCTCAAAAGTGGACAAGTTCGACCTTCATGAAATGGCCTGGGAAAAAATGGTTCCCATCTTTGATCGGGAACGGCTTGAAAAAATAAAAGATTTCAAGGAGCATGAAGGTTCTGGAAGAACCTCTTCCACTATTAAGCATGTTCTCCCTAAAGCCTCGGAGGGCCGAATAGATACGTTATTCGTTGAAAATGGGGAAGATATTTGGGGTGTTTATGATGCTACCACAAAAGAAGTGCTGATCGAAGAAAAAAGCAATCCGAACAATGAATCCTTATTGAACAGAGCGGCCATCACAACCTTTTTGAAAGGCGGCCAAGTGTATCTTTTGAAAAAGGATGAAATGCCAAACCCGAATTCAAGAGTAAACGCGCTATACCGGTATTAAAAAAAACAAACAAAAACCCCGAGCATCGGGGTTTTTATTAATTATCAAAACCGTCAAATAGTAACTATTTTTTGATCTTCTTGTTGAGGTTGCGACCCTTCTTCTTAAGGTCATTCAATTTTTTCTCAAGCAGGGAGATGAGTTCATCAGACTCATGATGAGCTTGGGAGAAAACGGAATTTAGACGTGTTTCGAGGGTTTCTTTTTCTTCTAAAACTACCGTAGCGGCGGTGGCCTTTAACTGTTCTGCGGCTCTAATTAGCGCATCTGCAGCACTTTCAGCACTATCCGCAATTCTTTGTCTTGTTTCAGATCCGCGAGCGGGGGCGTAGAGAATTGAAAATGCTGCACCTAAGGCTGCACCCGTGATAAGTGCTAAACCAATATTTGAATTCCTGTCCATCAGTTGTATTTATTTTAATATTAGTGCGTAAATGTAGGCTATTAATTTTAGGATGCCGATCCATAACGATGATGTTTTTGACGCTATTGTCAAAAGATTCCGCAGGACAATTAGGGGAGTTTGTGAGACGCGGAATTCACCTCAATATCGGTCTCTCAATTGGCGGCTATCCCAATCTCAGATTAAGCTAAATTAAAGGATAAATACGACCAAAACTTTAACCATCTTTAGCAAATTAAAGCTTGACGATATCATAATCCCTTCTTATATTTATAGGTCGTTTACTATTCATTTTAATTCTGTAATGTCATGAAGACCAGACTGACTACCGTTATGAGATACGCGTTTTTAATACAGTTTTTAAGCGCCGTTTCTTCCATCAATGCACAAACCTTTTACGCTCTAAAAATTGATCGGAAATTCGTCTAGAGGCCCAAGATATTACGGCGAAGTATCAACCCCGCCTCATCATGGGCACCGATCAAGCCTTGGAGTTTCAATCAACGGTAGCCCGGTATTTGGTCAAAAAACAGGCCGTAGAGCAAGACCATAGACTTTCTCCTAAAGCTAAATTTTATCACTTGAAGCGGCTTTCGATACTTGAAAGCTCCGAAATGGTAGATGTGCTCGAGTCCCACCGCTGGGAAGAATATATGCGGCTCAAGGGTCAGGTTCAGCCAATAGCGGAACCAAATGAACCGGACGAAGACCTGATTGCCCAAGAGGAAACCAGCGTTGAATAGAGTGTTTAAGGACCACAGAACTCCTTTTTTAAGGAACTGCCTGATGATGTAGCCCAACCCTTAATCCAATATTTGTCGCCGGAAGAACGGGTCATCACAAACCAGCTCTTAAGTTACCCAAAAAATAGTGTTGGCCGCCTAATGACCCCGGAATTTGTAGCCGTTAAACTTAAATTTTTCGGTGGAGGACTCTTTTGATTACATTCGAAAAAACAATAAGCATCCCGAGACCTTAAACGTTATTTTCATCAGCGATCACGAAGGAAAAATGATCGATGATATCCGTATAGGGGAACTGCTTCTGGCGTCTCCATAGCAACTCGTAAAAGAACTAATGGATTATCGTTTTATCGCCCTGAAAGCCATGGACGATCAAGAGACGGCGGTAAAACTGTTCAAGAAGTACGATAGTGCGGCCTTACCCGTTGTCAACGATTGGGGTATTGTTAGATATCGTGACCTTCGATGACATTATGGATGTCGACGAAATAGAGTCCACCGAAGATCTCCATAAATTTGGATCCTTTCAATGCGCCATAGCCGATCCCATGACAGCGAAAGTTTTTGATCTATATAAAAACCGTATCGTGTGGCTGTTCGTTTTAGTCTTTATGAATATTTTTTTATATGATCCGTTATTTGGCAGTGGGGGGCGAAAATTGAACGATTGGCATAAGCTTGTCGGGAAAGATTTTATCGTTTCCTTTCTTTTAGGGATCATCATGGTGATCGGTGCAGCCGTAGTTGCCAGTTTCAGGGCTCCTGAAATAATCCTGGTAGTCGGGCTGTCGATGATCTTAACGGTAATTATCGGTAGTTTGATCGGCCTGCTGTTGCCCTTTATCCTTACCAGATTAAAGCTAGATCCGGCGACGGCCAGTGCCCCCTCTTGGTAACCTCTTTATTCAACGTTTGTGGTGTGGTGGTCTACTTTTCGATCGCGGAGTGGTTTTTTAGATTTTGAAGAAATCCTGTAATCTAAAGCAATTACAAAGTTCAATTATTTAACTTAACAATAGGATTGCTTCCTTTTTTTATTCTACTTCTTCATAGTATCTTCGTAAGTACCATTGGAAAGATCACATGCAAATTAAATACTAACTAAAAAGCGAGGGACATGACCAATATCATTCCCCAGTAGTCTAAAACGGTTTAGTTTTAGTATTAATCCATAAAACATAAAAGTCCTGAAATTATGAGAGCAATTGCCCAATTAAAAGATCTGACTTCTGATACTTGCAAACCTACCATCGTGCGTAACCTTAGCCGAATAATGGACATACGTATTTTGGATATCGACACCGAAAACCGAACACTTTCCTTCCTGTACGGAAATCTTGTCGCCTTTAAAAAAGCAAAACGGGAACTTTCCAGCATCGGCCATCCCATTTTGAAATGTACCTTCCAGGAGCCGAAGCAAAGAAGGGATAGTATCGACTATAGGCTAAATAGTGTAACTTTTTAAAAAGTTTACGTACTACTAGACTTAGGTCTCGATATCTAAAGGATTGGGGAACCTTGACGATTATCACCTCTATCTGATGTAATTTCAGAAATGCTATCCCACAAAAAAGGCCCGCAAAATATTTTATTTTGCGGGCCTTTTTCATCTTTCAAAACAGTCTTTAAGTTACACTCTGGACTTCCGTTTTTTCATCTTTTTTTCTTCCACTCTCTGTAGGATCTTTCCCTGTTTCCTAGCTTTCAATTCGGATTTGGAAAGCTTTTTTTTACCAGTAGCCATAATTACAAATTTTAGTTAATCAATTCAATACCTTGACTAAAGACCTGATGCCATATATAGTGCTATATTTTCACTTGACGAGTAATTCAAACCACTTCAAATGGCCCGCCGTAGTCACAAAAAATGATAGTATGGGGTCGGGCACTCTCGTAAGTACCCTTTACTTCGGAAAGATAATTTTCACTTTAAGAGATTTCATATCAAAAAAATTTACGAAAATGATGTCGATATTTCTTTAAGCAAATGATGCATATCAGTAATAAAATTTTGAGTTCACTCCTTCATGGCAAAATAGGGTCGGGTGCCGACAACGCGTATAGGCTGGAGTTCAGGCACCGATAAAGCAGGGAGGAAACCCCCAAATCCATTGCTAAGATAATCCATAATTTGCAAAATCAATACCGATAGTTCGGTACGATCGGTAACGTAAAATACAGTGTTCATTGCTTCTAGATTTAACGAACAAAGCTATGTGTATTTACCGATATGTGACATGATATTGGTCATGTCGAGAATCAAATTTTGGTCTATGACCTGCGACCCATACATAATCGAAAACCAGAATCAAAAGAGAAACTGATAGAAATCATTGATGTTTGCAAACAAACATATTACCTTGAGGAAAAATCATAGATGAAAACGCTGTCGGTCCTGATATTTTTTTTGACACCCTTACTACCCACATCCGACGTGCAGGAATTCCTTTCGGTAGAGGCGTGTTTTGAGTCGTATGTTGATGGCAATTATTGTTTCGACGATATGAGCGGCAAGACTTACAAGTTTTGCGATATGGAACGCGAGGCTATGGAAAAATACGACCTGACAGATGGAAACCATATAGGCAGATTGTTTATCGTTGTCTATAAAATTGAAATAAATGTGTATGAGGAGGAAGAGCCCGAATATGATGAAGAAGAGACCGAACATGATGAAGAAGAAACCGAACATGAGGATTATATTATCGTCGATCTCGAGTTGATAGGGTGATGGTTTTTAACATCTTCAAGAAACCAACCCAAAAACCTGCTTCGCAATCTCCAGCTCCTCATTAGTTGGAATCACCAATATTTTCACCTTTGAAGTCTCCGTATTGATTTCCCGTAGGGCATTGGATTTACTTTCATTTTTAGCATCGTCCAGGGTCAGGCCTAAAAAATCCATATCGGTACAGACCATTTTTCTTAGGGTTGCGGAATTTTCACCGATACCCGCGGTAAAAATAATGGCATCCAATCCGTTCATGGCTGCGGCATAGGCACCAATGTACTTTTTGATACGATAGGCATTCATATCTAATGCCAATTGGCAAGCGGCGTTTCCTTTTTCTGCCCCAGCCTGAATGTCCCTTAGATCGGTAAAACCGGTTAGGCCGAGCATACCGCTTTTTTTGGTCAATAGGGTATTCACTTCCTCCGATGTATATCCCAAAGTATTTACAAGATGAAAAACAACGGAATGATCGATATCCCCACTTCGGGTACCCATTATTAATCCGTTGGTAGGTGCAAATCCCATGCTATGGTCCCTGCTTTTTCCGTTCACCACTGCGGTCATGCTGCAACCGTTTCCCAAATGGACGGTAATGATTTTTGAGGATTTGCGGTCTAAATAGGCAATCGCTTTTTCGGAAACATATTTATGACTTATCCCGTGAAACCCATAGACCTTGATTTTATGTTCGGAAAAGAATGTATTGGGAATGGCATATTTACGGGTCTTTACGGGCATGGTCTGAAGGAAGGCCGTATCGAACACCGCCACCTGTTTAGCTTTGGTAAAAAGCCGTTCGGCAACCCGGATGCCTTCTAAATTATGCGGATTGTGCAAAGGTGCCAAGGCCGCATATTCCTGAATTTCTGCTTTTACTTTTTCCGTAACAAGCGTCGTTTCGGCAAAGGAATCGCCCCCATGCACCACTCGATGCCCGATAGCATCGATTTCTTGGACATTTTTTATCGAACCCTTTTGCGGATCGAGCAGAAATCCCGCAATTCTTTGTAACGCTTCGGTATGCGTTGCTATGGTATCGACTTCTTCGATCTTAATCGTATCCGACCTGTATTTTAGAATGGCATCATCCGAACCGATACGTTCCACGATGCCGGAACAAATGACCTTTTCGGCAGGCATTTGCAGTACCTCGAATTTTATGGAAGAGCTTCCCGCGTTGATGATCAGTATGTTCATGCTACTTATTTGTTGTACGTGAAAAATTGCTTATCGATAGTAGAGGCTATTCTACTGATATTTGGAATTTAAATTCCTTGTGCCTGTATCGCCGTAATCACTACCGTATTAAAAATATCGTCTACTGTACAGCCTCGGCTCAGGTCGTTTACCGGTTTGTTCAAGCCCTGTAACATAGGGCCGATGGCCAGGGCACCAGTTTCCCGTTGTACCGCTTTGTAGGTATTGTTGCCCGTGTTAAGGTCGGGAAAGATAAATACGGTCGCTTTGCCCGCCACCTGGGAATCGGGCAATTTGCTTTGGCCTACTTTAAGGTCAACGGCGGCGTCGTATTGAATGGGACCTTCGACCTTTAGGTCGGGCCGTTTTTGTTTTACAAGCTCCGTGGCCTGCCGTACCCTATTCACATCTTCGCCGGTACCGGATGCACCCGAAGAATAGGAGAGCATGGCGATGCGGGGTTCAATACCGAAGGCGGTACTGGTGTCTGCCGAAGATATCGCGATTTCCGCTAATTGTTCGGCGGTAGGGTTGGGGTTGATGGCACAATCGCCAAAAACGACGACCCTGTCGGGCAGGCACATAAAAAAGACTGAGGATACCAAGGAGACCTCCGGTTTGGTCTTTACAAATTGCAATGCGGGCAAGATAGTATGCTGCGTTGTATGGATTGACCCTGAAACCATACCATCGGCATGGCCTTTATAGACCATCATGGTACCGAAATAAGAGACGTCTTCCATCAGGTCGCGCGCCATGGTCAAATCGACGTTCTTATGCTTGCGCAGTTCGAATAGGGTAGTGGCGTACTCCTCGAAATTAGGCGAAGCTACTGGGTCTATGATATTGACTTTATTCAGTTCTAACGCCAGTTCCATTTTCTCGATTTTGTCTGTAATCTGTTTGAGATTTCCCAGCAAGGTGATCTCAACGGCATCTATATCGGTCAATAGTTTGGCGGCAGTCAAAATACGCTCATCCGAAGCTTCTGGTAAGACGATATGTTTTTTATGGGTCTTCGCGCGTTTTAAAAGATTGTATTGAAACATTCTCGGGGTAATGCCATCTGCTTGAAACGTAATTAGATTTTCGGCCAATACATCAGTGGAAACATACTTCTCAAAATCACTGATGGATATCCTAATTTTCTCGGTATTCTCGGCGTACATCTGTGATTTGATTGCGCCGATACGATTGGCCATGGCAAATGTGCCACCTTCGACCAAAATGATCGGCACTATATCGGACAGCCCTTCTATTAATTTTTGAATAGGTTCTTCAGGGGTGATTCCGCCCGTTAAAACAATTCCGGAAACAGCAGGGTAATTGGCCGAAATATTAGCTTGCAGTGCTCCTAAAATAATATCGGCCCTATCGCCGGGAGTTATTACAAGCCCATTTTCCTTTAGATGGACGAGGTAATTCCGCAACTGCATGGCCCCAACACTAAAACCGTCTACCTGATTGTTGAGATACGCTTCCCCAAAAAGGATTTTTCCGTTCAGGCTATCACAGATTTCCTTAACGGAAGGATTCGCCAAAACCGGATTTAGAGGAATGGCATTGACCAACACCGTGTCAGGAAGCTTCTTTTGGAGTCCGGCTACCACCAAGTCCACATTCTCGGGCAGTACCTTGTTTCCGATAACGGCGAGTACCTTTACGCCCTTGTCCTTAAAAGTATCATAGGCGATTTGCAGATTGCCCACCAGACCATCCAAAGTTTTGCCCACACCACTAGCCAGAAGAATTGCGGGTATACCCAGATTCTTGGCGATGACCACATTAATGTCGAATTCTATAATCGTACCTTCCCCCGAAAAACTAGTACCTTCTACCAAGACAAATTCAAAACGCTCTTCGATAGCCTTGTACTTTTCGATAATCTTACCGATAATTTCGTCGTCACGGTCCTCATTTTTTCTTTGGATAACCTCACTGCGCGTAAAGGCATACGCATCGGAAAACGGAATGTCAAGATTGAAATATTGGGTTACGGTATTGATATGGTTATCAATACCGCCAGGCTCAAAATCATCGATAATCGGTCTAAAATACCCCACTTTGGCCGCCTTGCCCAACAGCAATTGCATTAGGCCTAAAGATATAATCGATTTGCCGCTATTGGGTTCGGTAGTCGCAATGTAAACAGCCTTGCTCATTTTAGATATTTTTCAGTTGCAAAGATAGCGGTCTGCTCTTTTATATGGAGGCGGATTTTGGTAATTTCCGGGGAATTTTTGGTGGACAATGAGGATGATTAGAAGGAAATGGAACAGCTTTTAGCTTTTACCGTTTGAGGTGGGGCTCGGTGTTGGGGTGCGGGGTTGGAATTTTTAACAACATTGGCAGTGTTTTCCACATACTAATCAAATCTCGTAAATTCTGTCTAAAGTTTTCTTGGAGCGTTTTGGTTTTTTTCGTCATCGTACATGAGACCATAGCTCAATTTTCAGTTTTATACTGTTTGTGGTCCGTAATACTTTTTCCTTAACCAAAAGGCTACCCGCACCAATAAGATCAAAGCTGGGACTTCTACCAATGGCCCGATTACTCCTGCAAACGCCTGTCCCGAATTCAGTCCGAAAACCGCGATGGCGACCGCAATCGCCAATTCAAAGTTATTCCCCGAAGCCGTGAAGGAAATCGCAATATTCTTGTCATATTCCGCTCCCATCGCCTTACTGAAGAAAAAGCCGATGAAGAACATCAAGGCAAAATAAATCACTAAGGGAACTGCTATAATCAAAACGTCCATTGGTATTTCCACTATCAATTCGCCTTTTAACGAGAACATTACCACAATCGTAAACAAAAGCGCTATCAAGGTCATTGGCGAAATGGCCGGTATGAATTTTTGTGTGTACCATACCTCGCCTTTTAGCTTTACTAAGATCAATCGGCTCAAAATTCCCAAGACGAACGGAATACCCAAATAAATGGCCACGCTCTCGGCAATCGTTGCAATCGAAATGTCCACGATTGCACCTTCGAATCCGAAATATGGGGGAAGGACCGTTATGAAGATCCAAGCGTAAAAACTGTATGCAAATACCTGAAAAATACTATTCAGAGCCACCAAACCTGCACCGTATTCGCTACTGCCTTCCGCCAGGTCGTTCCAAACAAGCACCATTGCAATGCATCGCGCCAGACCGATTAAAATAAGCCCGACCATATATTCGGGATAATCATGTAAAAATGTGATTGCCAAAACGAACATCAAAACGGGTCCGATTATCCAATTGAGGATAAGTGAAATGGAAAGGATTTTTGTGTTTTGGAAAACCTTTGGCAACAAGGCATAATTCACTTTAGCCAATGGTGGGTACATCATTAAGATCAGTCCGATGGCTATGGGAATGTTAGTACTTCCGCTACTGAACGAGTTGACCAATTCTGGAAACGATGGCACGAAATAGCCAATACCAACACCAAAGGCCATTGCAATAAAAATCCATATTGTAAGGTAGCTATCGAGGAAACTTAATTTTTTTTTGGCCATTTTCAAGAATTGATCTGGGAGAATACGTAAAACAATTCGGTTGCAATTTGCAGACTTCTTTCCCGGTATTTTTCGGTTTGCTGTGGTGTGCCATCAAATGCCTTTGGGTCTTCAAAGGTCATGGGCAAACGTTTCTCTGCTCCAGTAATGAAAGGACATCCGGCGTCAGCTTGGGAACAGGTCATAATTGCTACAAATCCCGATTTCGGGTTGAAATCGTCATCCAATTTTTTGGAAAATCCAATAACAGGATGTTCGTTTTCAGCGTATTTAATACTGTAAATCGGATTGTTGCCTTCTGAAATCGTTTTGATTTCAAAGCCTGAATTCTGTAAAGTTTCTGCAACCATAGGGGAAAGTGCAGTACTTTCTGTACCACCTGAATAACAGAATACATTTTTGATATTGAAACGGTAGGCCATTGTTTGTGCCCAAACCTGTGTTAAGTGACTTCTTCGTGAATTGTGGGTGCAGATGAAATTCATTCGAATTTCTTGATTGTTTGTAACTTTAGATTGAATGAAATCGGTTAGGGGCTGTAAAATTGCTTTGCGTTCATCCGGAATAGTTTCGGGCATTAAATTTTTGAATAAATTTTCTATTTTCGAAAATAGGATTGATTGTGTTGCTATCATTTTCTTGAGGTCTGTATTATTTTTTAGCAACAATTTCCATCCGGCGAACAACTTGCTTCACCGCTCAAATCGGATAGTTGCACTTTGGTTTTTTCTACAGGAATACCACATTGGTCTTTTGCCAAACAGTCGGTTTGTTTTGTGGTCAACAGAAAGTTAGTCCCGTCAAAATCAAGTCCGAATTTCCCGATGGTGTCGGCTTGATATTCCACTTCGATTTCCAAATCGCCCAATTCCAAAATCTTTTCCGAAAGTTCGATAATGTTCACTAATTTTTCGGGATGTAATCGGTGGTCATAGTCGTTGGCGTTCCAAAGCTGAAAGTTCGCAACTTCTTCTCTACGCACCGTTCCACCACAATCAATGAAGTTTTTGGTAATTTTTCCCACTTCTGTGACGTGAAAGTGGTTGGGTACTAATTCGCCATTGGGTAATTGGAAGGCAATTTTTTCCAATTGGTTCAGTCTGTTTTTAACTTCTGATAGTTTCATACTTATATTGTTTTATTGCGATTATACGATTAATTGACTCAAATTTTTTAACAACAATCTTCTTTAGTGATATCTTGGTCTAAAAACTGTAACATTACATTTTTCATTTTAGTCCAGTTATCTATGTTGATGCAATAGCAAACACTTGTTCCCTCAACGTTGCCTTTGATAAGCCCTAAATGTTTCAATTCTTTAAGATGTTGCGAAATAGTCGGTTGGGCAAGTCCGATTTCATTGACTAAATCGCCACAGACACAACTATCGATTTTAAACAGGTGTTGTAAGATTGCTACTCTTGCTGGATGTCCAAAGACTTTGGCGAACAACGAAATTTCGTTTTGTTCGTCGGTAAACATTTCCGTTTTGGCTAATCCCATTTTTTCTTTTATTAATTCATTGCAATATTACGATAAATGTGTATGGCATGAAAAAAATAATCAACATAATTCAAAACAGTCTATAAATGTTGGGTTTATTGCGTGATATGGGCAATTACCTTTGCTTGATAGAAGAAAGGCTAATTTTTAAACTTTCCGAAAAATAATAAAGCCTTCCCAACCATTAGTTGATAGGTTAGTTTGGATTAAAAAAAAGCTGTCCCTACAAAGAGGACAGCTTTTTAAAAAACTACTTGTTTCATTACAATTCATCTATAAATCTGTTGATCCTCAACAATTCTGGATTTAAAGTAATAGTGATTCCGCCTGTTACGGTCCACGCAATTCCAAACCATGTTGAATCTGTTCCCGACCATCTTCGAATCTTTATTGTATATGTCTTTCCGGGTTGCCCGGTAAATTCTGCTATCTCATAGCTGTTATCCCAAGAGCCACTGTAAGCCACTTGCGCTCCATTTTCATCGTATATGATAAGATCGAGGTCAACTGTTAGTTGAGACATATACCAGCTTAAAAACAACATAGATGTTTTTGTGGCTTTTGATGTCCAGGCTAATGCTACCTTTACTTTTCTCGGACCATAAAAGTTATTGGGAACGGAAATTTTATATTCAAACGTCGATAGTTTATTGCCACCAAAGTTTGAAGAACTGAGTAAGCCTACGTTCCAACCTCTTCGGGTTGCCGGTGCATTGGCCGACCTTCGATTCTTTGCGATGTTACATCCTTCATTGGCACTCACAGAACCGGCACCGTCCAGGGCATCAACACCGTTGCTGACATCTTGCCACCAAGTGCTGCCGGTCACATTTTTTGTTGCGCTGGCAAGCAAGATTGCCCTGCATCCCTCGGGCCAATGTTTTAAAATTGTATCTGTTCCCTGAATAAGAGCGGAAACCCCGACAACTGCCGGAGAGGCCATGCTTGTTCCACTCTTGGTAATCCCATCTGCAGTTACTCCAGTACCATTGGCACAGATTTCCGGTAGTTCACGGTCGCCATGAGAAGAACTGGGGTTTCGGAATACGGACGTCGCAGACATGGCTGACGCGCTATCATTGTGATTTCCAACTGAAATGGTATTGTACCCTTTATGATTCACATATTCGCTGCTGGGTGGATTAATATTATCGGAATCGCCATTCCAGAAATTGCCGGCTGCGTGAACGATCAATGGATATGGATGCCTTACTGCTAGGTAATCACCATAAATATCATCTCCGGACAACGTACTAGAACCAGGCTCACTAGACCTATGAAAACTTTGATTTATCACCGTACAGCCTTTTTCTTTTATCGCCCAGGTCAAGGCATCCCTATCTTTATCGTTTGCCGAATACAAACTACATCCTGGCGCATGACCGTTCGGAGTATCTGATTCTTTATTTCGGATTATGGCATGCACATTTTGAGAATGATCGGAGGTAGAGGGATTATTCTCGTATTTCCCGGCAATTTCAAGGTTGGAATTATCTGCAGGTCCGGATTCCCACACAGCCACCTTTACTCCGGAACCGTCTTCGCCGTTGGAATGAACAATATTAGAACCGGCAATAGCAATGGAGTTATCAAGATCTTCAATGCCTTCAGTTTCATGCAATAAAATTCCTGCGACTTCTTTTTGAGAAGCTAATTCCCGAATAGTGGAAGTTTCAACCCTTACCGTTATCAATGGCGCTAATTCATCGACTTTCACAAGTTTTATTTTATCTTCGAGTGATTTTCCAAACTTTAGGGAACGCTCATGCATTTCTTTTCTTCGTTCTTCGGCTCGTTTCTTAACCGATTCGTGATCACATTCATTTTGTGTCCGGTCAGTAGGCAAGGCTTCAGCTTCTTCAACTTCATACCAAATATCTACCATAACAGTTTTAGGTGGTTGCTGAGAATTGATCAACAAAAAAAGTGAGGGATGTATTTTTCCAAATTTTGAAGCCAGCTTTTTTCTATGACCCTCCAGAATCTTTTCACCTTCCACCCGTTTTCCTTTATGATCAAATTCAAATGATACCGGCAACCCACTTTTGCGGTCGGTAGCTTTGTAAAATTCGAGATATTCCGTATCAGGAACTTTATCATTAGGGAGTCGCTCTACCCCGTTTTTAACAAGCTTTAGCCGTACAAAGCTGCCAATAAGCAGAGTACTGTCTACTTTTGAATTAGTGGCAATTACTGTAAAGGGAATTGCTATGGAATCACTTAATTTGTGCGATTTTGAATCCACGATAGGGTCGATTACCAGTGTATGTCGTCCTGGAGTTAATCCTTTTTCGGCCTTCCATGTAAAACCACCTTTTTTTCTTGTCGGAGAAACTTTCCCATCTATGCCTTGCACCCCGATACTTCTAATAACTGAATCTACATCAGCATTGGGTGACGTAGTGATGTCAATCGATGAATTCGTAGTCAAAATTTCATCGCGCACTAGATTAACCTGTAGATTACTTTTTTCATTTGCCATAATACATTTCTTCTTTATTTAAATATTGAACTCATTTAGACTTTTTCTTTTACCTGCGATTTTCACATTTTGCACCCTAATTTCCTCATTTTTGAATTCCGTAGCTATGGCTA